>Ga0209579_10002538_pt1 | contig 13850 bp, 11 predicted proteins | sample Coa_R1_2_FD_187152 | JGI IMG/M metagenome (GOLD analysis project Ga0209579, IMG submission 187152) | Surface soil microbial communities from Centralia Pennsylvania, which are recovering from an underground coalmine fire - Coalmine... | ecosystem: Environmental > Terrestrial > Soil >... | reverse complement strand
ATGCTGTGCAGATTCCAGAAATTGAAAATCATTAAAGCAGCCGCCGGCAGCACGATGGCCAGTTCCAGCGTGAGCAGCGTCCGGGTCCGGTCGGTCAACCACTTTTTCTTTATGGGATTTGCATTCATATCGCTTCCGCCGGAGGCTTTCCTCTTCAAGCGTCGCAACGAACTATACGGCGTCAAACGGCGGAAGTGTCAAACCAACGCAAACGATTGTAAAAAGTTGTAAAAACCGCTCGCGAACGAACCTAAACTCTTAAGATTCTGCAGTTTATGCCCGGTACACCAACCTCTTTCACTTCCCCGGCTGAAACCCCGCCACCCCAAACTGCCACAACAGAAAACTCCACTTGTCCGCCGCCAGATCTTCCATCTGAGACCGCGTAGCGCCAAATCCGCCATGTCCGCCTTGATAATCCACCCGCAGCAGCACCGGTTTCCCGCTCCCCGTCGCCGCTTGCAGTCGCGCCGCCATCTTCCCCGGCTCCCACGGCACCACCCGCGGATCGTTCATCCCCGTCGTCAGCAGCACCGCCGGATACTTCTCCCCGTCCTTCACGTGGTAATACGCGCTGATCTCCTGCAAATTCGCGAATCCCTCCGCCGTATCCAGCCCGCCATATTCGGGAACATTCAGCGGCCCATCCGGGGTCACCATGTCGCGGATCATGTCCGACAAGCCCACATCATCCAGGGCCGCCGCAAACAAATCCGGGCGCGAAGTGAATGCCCGCCCAATCAGAATTCCGCCCGCGCTTCCCGCCTGCCCCGCAAATCGCGCCGGCGAACTATATCCATGTTTCTGCAAGTATTCCGCGCACGCGATGAAATCCTTCCAGGTGTTCGGCTTGTTCTTCTTTGTCGCGCCCTGATGCCATTCCTCGCCGTACTCGCCGCCGCCGCGCACGTGTGCAAACGCCAGAATTCCTCCCTGTTCAAACCACGCAAGGGACTTCGGATCAAAAAACGGATCCTCATTAATCGCGTATGCCCCATATCCCTCCAACAGCGTTGGATGCGACCCATCCAGCTTCATTTCCTTTTTGTGCACGATGGATAGCGGAATCATCGTCCCGTCCCAACTCGGCGCTTTCACTTCCTCCGCCTCCAGGTCCGCTGGTGCATCATTTGGCCCCGGCGTTTGCAGCGGCAGCGCCGTTACCTGCTTCGTGCCTGGCTCATAGCGATAAATGTCGTAGGCGCGCGTCCACGTCTCCAGGTATAGCAAAAACCCCGGCAGCCGCGGGTCGCCACCGGCCAGCGCCACCGATCCATTCACGGGCAGCGCCACTTTTTCCATCGCGCCCCCACCATACGGAATCCGCAACAAACGTCCGATGCCGCCGTCCAGCGCTACCTCATAGAACGCATCGGTGCTCGCTACTACGTTGCTCACCACCAGCTCGCTCGGCGCCACCACCAAATCAGCGTGCTCCACGTCCGGATGCGAGAACGTCGTATGAATCACCTTGAATCGCGACGCATCCTTATGCGTGATCAGATATAAATCATCACCACGCACGTCTAGATTCGTTACGCCTGCTTTCGCGTCAAAAAGCTTTTCCCAAGTCGGATTCCCTCTGCTCACCGCCTCCGCCGGCGCCGTATAGCAGGTTAGGTCGTTGTCGAACCCGTGATTGACGCAAGCGACCGCATGCGGACTGCGCGGGTCGGCCAGCACAAAACCCGCATCCGCCGGATCCAGCTTGATCTTCGCGTCAACCTCATACCCAAACACCGGCGCATCCTTCTCCGCATCCGTTCCCACCCGGTGTAGCCAAACCCGGCTCTTCAGTCGCCGCTCTGCCGGATCCATTCCCGCTTTCAGCTCTTGAAACCGGACATGCGTAAACGATTTGTTGTCTGGCATCCAGCTGATTCCACCATACCAGCTCCGGCTGATGGCCTCGCCCGTCTCCTTCCCCGTCGTCACGTCCATCACATGGATGGCTGCGTCCTCCGAGCCACCCGGTGAAACCCCATACGCCACGTAATGTCCGTCCAGCGATGGCGCGTAATAATCGAACGAATAGTGCGTCCCCGCTTCCTTCACGTACTGGTTCGGATCCACCAGCAGCCGTTCTTTGCCGTCCAGTCCATCGCGCACGTAAAGTTTTGCCACGTCCTCGCTCGCCAGCCGCTTCTGATAGAAGAATCTTTCGCCCGCCAGGCGCTGTACATCAAACACTCGAAACGGCGCGGACTGGTCCACTTCCGCGATCCTCTTCAACAGGGCGGCCCGCCCGGGGATTTTCGCCAGCACGCCGCGCGTGTAGTCGTCCTGTCCCTTAAACCATTTCTGTACTTCCGGATTCTGCAAATCCTCCAGCCACCGGTAAGGGTCGGTCACCTTCGTCCCGAAATACTCCTCCGTCACCGGTTTCACCGCCGCTACCGGCGGCGCTGCCATCGCCGGCGCGTCATCCCCGCTGCGCGCCCGCGACCACAAATGCCCCGCCAGCGCCAATCCAACTCCAATCCCCACCGCGGACACCGCTCCCCACATTGCCAGCTGCCTTGTTTTCATGGCTTCACCTCTCTTCCGCGGAGCCCGCGACCAACTCGGCGCCTTCCGGTCGCCCTGACCGAAACCGCCGCGCCGAAAGTTAGGCTAGTGGCCGAGCAGCTGCGAGTTCTTCATCTCGAGCGCAGCGAGGGAGCTGCTTTTCTCTTTGAGGGTCTCGCGGAAAACGCCTTGCCTCAGGTTCTCTGTTTCGGCGGCGCCATCGCTCCACCCGCGGCCGCCGTAGCGGCGCCGATCGCCCCGTCCAGCCCCAGCACGTTCACCAGCCCGGCATTCGACGGCACAATGTACTTGGTATTGTTCACCAGCGTGTTGCTCAACACTTCCAGCCGCCGCATCGCTTCCGCGCGGTCCTTGAAGAACGTTTCCGCCGCCGTCGAAACCAGCCGGATCGCTTCGGCCTCGGCGTTGGCTCGGGTAATGCGCGCCTGAGCGTCGCCTTCCGCCTTCAAAATCTCCGATTGCTTGAAACCTTCCGCCTGCAGGATCTGGCTCTGCTTGACCCCTTCGGATTCCAGCACCGCTGCCCGCTTGTCACGCTCCGCTTTCATCTGCCGCGACATCGCTTCGGTAATATCCCGCGGCGGGTCAATCTTCTGCACTTCCACGCGGGTCACCTTCACACCCCAGTTGTTCGTCGCCTCATCCAGCACATGACGTAGATTGGTGTTGATCATGTCGCGCGCTACCAGCGTTTCGTCCAGCGTGCGGTCGCCGATCAGGTTGCGTAGATTAGTCTGCGCCAGCGTGGTACACGCATAGCCGAAATCCTGTACCTCAAACTGCGACTTCACCGGATCCACCACTTTGTAATAAACCACCGCGTCCACTTCCACCGTCACGTTGTCCTTGGTAATCAGTTTCTGTGGCGGCACGCTGATTACCTGCTCGCGCATGTCCACCCGGATCATGCTGTCCGTCAGAGGCATGATGATCGTCAGCCCCGAAGAAACCAGGTTGTGATACTTCCCCATGCGCATCACGATGCCCTTTTCGTACTGGTTTACGACGCGGGCCGACCGCGCCAGCAGCAGCAATCCCACGAGCAGCACCGTAACCAACACAATCGGCAGAAAGAAATTTGCATCCATGTTTTCGCCTCACTTCACTTTGCCTACTTTACTTTTACGGTTACACCTTCCACCGCAACGACCTGCACACTTGCGCCTATTTCCCGCGCCGCGTCACCAGCCTGTGCCAGCTCCGCGCGCCACTCTTCGCTGCCCACTTTCACGATCCCGCAATCGCTCGGGCCGATGCGTTTGGTCACAATTCCCATTTTTCCTACCACTGCGTCCACGTTCGAGGCCCGGTCGGCCACATGCAGTTTCTGTTTCAGCCAGCGCCGGAAAAGCGCGAAATAAATCAGTGCGAACGCCGCCGCGCTGATCAGTCCGGCGTGCCAGGAAACTGTCAGCAACCCGACAAGACCGCCCGCCGCCAGCGACGCTCCCACCAGGGCCAAATCAAAGCCGGTGATTGCGCCCAGCGCCAGTTCCGCCGCCGCGCAGAGCGCGCCCACGATCACCAGCAGCCAGTTCACCCAGTTGCCCACTGGAAACTCCTCGCCCGCCAAAGGCGCTTAACAGAATGGAGGGACACTTATTGTTGCGGAAGATAACATCAGAGGCACATCGTTTCAATCACTGTTGCGTGAACGTGATCGTGGCCGGCCTTCCGGGCGGTTGTTTGCGCATTCTTTCTCTTTGTTCGTATTCTTCTTCGTCGCTGTTGCCGGTCTTACCTGCCGCGCTTGCTTCTCTTCGGCACTTTTTTGTGCGAACTCTTCCCGCTCTCCACACCCATGAGCTCTCGCCGCCGTTTCGCCGCCCAGCCTTTCTTGTTGAGCTGTCTGCCGCGTCCGATGGCCAGCGCGTCCGCCGGAACGTTTTCCGTGATGGCCGAACCTGCCGCCACATACGCTCCGTCTCCGATGCGCACCGGCGCCACCAGCACCGCATCGCTCCCGATGAACACGCGATTCCCGATGGTGGTCTGGTACTTATTCACCCCGTCGTAGTTGCAGGTGATTGTCCCCGCTCCGATATTGCTTTTCGTGCCCAGCTTCGCGTCGCCAATGTAGGAAAGATGGGGCACCTTCGTTCCTTCTCCGATCACCGCCTTTTTCATTTCCACAAAGTTGCCCACCCGCGCGCCGGCCTTCAAATGCGTGCCGGGTCGGAGCCGCGCAAAAGGCCCGACGATCGTTTCCGCATCCAGCCGGCTATCCTCAATCACGCAGTGCGCTTTCACCACGGCGCGGTCGCCCACGATCACGTCGAGCAACACGCTTCCCGTTCCCACCGTGCACCGCGCGCCCAGTTTCGTTTTTCCCAGCAGCTGTACTCCCGGTTCGATCGTGCAGTCTTCTCCCGCCGTAACCTCCGGATCGATCAGCACCGTTTCCGGCAGCTGGATGGTCACCCCTGCGGCCATCAACTCTTCCCGCTTGCGTTCGCGGAAGATGCGGTCCACCTCCGCCAGGTCCGCGCGCGTGTTGCAGCCCAGCACTTCCCGCGAATCTGCCGCGATTTGCGCCAGCACCGTTTCTCCGCCCGACGCCAGAACCGCAATCGCATCAGTCAGGTATATCTCGCGGTGTTTGTTGTTGGGTTTTACTTTCGCCAGCGCCGGCCACAGCTTGGCCAGCGTAAAACAGTAAATGCTGGAGTTGATTTCGTTCAGCTCGCGTTGCTCTGCACTCAGTTGCGAATCCTCCACAATCGCGCCCACCAGGTTTTCGCTCTTGCGCACCACTCGCCCGTAGCCACTCGGGTCCGCCAGCACCGCCGTCAGAATGGTCGCCGCCGCATTTCCGCCGCGATGTGTTGCCAGCAGCGCTTTCAGCGTCTCCGGGCGGATCAGGGGAGCATCCCCCGGCAGCACAATGGCAATTTTTGCATTGCCCAGCGCGCGCTTCGCTACTTGCATTGCATGGCCGGTTCCGTTTTGCGGCTGCTGCGCCACCGCCTCGACATCCAGCGGCTCCACTACCGCGCTGACCTGTTCGGCCTGGTGGCCGACGATGGCAATGATCTTTTTGGTTTTCAGGGGCACGCACGAACGCACCACGTGCTCCACCAACGGCCGCCCTCCCGCCGGGTGCAACACTTTCGCCAACGCGGACTTCAACCGCGTCCCCTTGCCCGCTGCAAGAATCACCACTGCCACGTCTTTATTCGGCATAATCCGGCTATTCTCTCCCGCTCTCCTGGCTTTGACAATCGCCGTTCTCTCCAGGCCAGGGTGGACGGAAGGGCAAATTTCCTTTACATTCTCGGCATCTCGCAAAGTTCTCGTCCGGTTCGGTCGGCCCTGAAGCACAGGAGCCCGGAGGAACGCCCTTGAAGCAGTGCCCGAATTGCCGTGGAAACCTTGCCGATTTCGTCGCCGTTTGCCCCTATTGCGGCGTCTCCATGCCGGTGGCCCAGATCCCCCAGCAGCAGGCCGCGTGGACCGGACCGCCGCAGAACAGCGGCAAAGCTATCGCCAGCCTGGTCAGCGGCCTGGTGTTCTTCCTTTGGCCGCTTTCCGCAATTGCTGCGGTGGTCCTCGGCCACCTCGCCCTTTCCGACATCAAGAGGAGCGCCGGACGCCTGGCCGGCCAGGGTCTGGCTGTCGGCGGGTTGGTGCTCGGTTATCTGGGCCTTGCGGTGCTTCCGCTTCTGATCATCGCAGCCATTGCCATTCCTAATCTGCTGCGCTCTCGCATGGCTGCCAACGAAGCCTCCGCGGTCGGCTCTTTGCGCACCTACAACACGGCGCTGGTGGCCTACGCCGGGCAATGCCCCAATCAGGGGTATCCTCCGTCGCTCAAGTACCTAGGGCCCGGATCCGGCAAGACCGATAAATGCGCGCAGGCCGATCTGGTGGATGCTCTGTTAGGGCGCGAGCTGCCCGCCAAAAGCGGCTACCGCTTTTACTACACGCCGAACAGCTACGATGCCGCCGGGCACGTGGTGAAGTACGGCCTGGCAGCGGATCCGATTACGCCCGGCGCTACCGGTGTGCGCCACTTTTTCACCGATGAGACTGGAGTCATCCGCGCCAACGAAGAAGGCAGCGCGGACGTGCACAGCGAACCGCTGGAATAGAAGAGGATCAGTCCGCCGCGGGCGCTTCCGCCGCGAGGAGGGATTCGGCTATGCGCGTTTCTTCCACGGCGTCCTCGGTAGTAACAACCCAACTGGAAGAGTCAGCCAGCAGGCGGCTGACCAGCATAGTGTGCAAGGCGTGGCCGGCTTTGTGAGCTTCCACGCGGCCGAGCAGGGGCAGGCCGACGAGTGCCAGGTCTCCGATCAAGTCCAGCGCTTTGTGCCGCCCAAACTCATCCGCGAAGCGCAACGGCCCGTTCATGACGCCGTCGTTGGTCAGCACGATAGCGTTGTCCAGGGAACCGCCGCGAATCAGCCCCATGGATCGCAGGGGCTCAATGTCGCGCTCGAAACAGAAGGTGCGGGCCCGCGCCAGCAGCTCGCGAAACGTCTCGAGCTGCACGGTTAGCTCAATCTGCTGCTGACCGACCAAGGGGTGCGGGAAGTCCACGTAACACTGCACACGAAACTCGTCAGCTGGATAAATGCCGATGCGCCGGTCCACATCTATCACCTCGACCGGTTTGATCACTTTCAGGTAACGCCGGCGCCTCCGCAGTCGCCGCATGCCGGCGTCTTCCAGGAGCCGCAAAAAAGGCTCAGCCGACCCATCCAGAATGGGCACTTCGATGGCGTCAATATCGATGAAGACGTTGTCCAGCCCATAGGAGTAGATCGCGGCGAGCAGATGTTCGGTGGTGGATAGCAGTACGCCTTGCTTCATCAAGCTGGTGGCGTAGCTAACGCGCGCGACATTGCGGCCGCTGGCTTCAATCGGAAAGTTGTCCAGGTCGGTGCGACGAAACACAATTCCAGTGTCCGCCGGAGCGGGCACCAGCCGCAGGTGGCCGAAGACGCCGGTATGAAGGCCTACACCTTCCGTGGCGACCTCGCGGAGTATGGTGGTTTGGAACATACGCGCATCAATAGAGTAGCATCTTCTGCGCCACTGGGTTGGCGTCCCATTTGTCTTTTGTTTTCAATTGTTTACGAGGAAAAAAGAGACGAATCGGTTACACGGTGTGGTAAACAAACAACATATTGGAGATATCCCGTGTCGTTTGAGGCCGCTAAGTCCTTAACCATTGGGCTGGAGGAGGTGCAGAGCTCTTGCAGCTTGCTTTCTCAAAATTGGTTGATGCCCTGAGCTTCCTTTCAGCTTCCGGACGCGTCCCAACTAGGTACGGTGCTATACTTTTCTCGAGTTTCTGTAAGGAAGGCCAAAGAATGAACCGCACTGCCCGGATCGCCATCATTGCTATTTCGATTGCGGTGTTTTGTTATGCCGGACTGGGTCACGTCCTGGGGCAGACGCGCGAAGAGCGCGCCTATAAGTCGCTGACGGTATACGGCGAGGTGGTGCAGAAGATTCAGGCGGACTACGTGGACGAGCCGAACATGCACCTGGTGACTGCCGGCGCCCTGCATGGCCTGCTAGAATCGCTCGATCCGGAATCAAGCTACCTGACGCCGCGGGAATACACGGAATACAAACAGAAAAGTGCCAGCACCAATCCGGGAGACACCGGACTCACTCTGAGCAAGAGGTTTGGCTACATCATCGTGATTTCGGTTTTACCGGTAAGCCCCGCGGAAAAAGCGGGCATCGTCAGCGGCGATATTTTTGAATCGGTGGCTGGATTCACCACGCGGGAAATGTCCGTGGGCCAAGCGATGAACCTGCTGCGCGGGCAGCCAGGCACCGGAGTGAAGGTAGGAGTGATCCGGAGGGGCAAGAATGACCCGGACAACGTGGACATCGTGCGGGAGAAGCTCGCGCCGGCAAAGATCGTTGCGCAGAAGACCGATCCGGACATTCTGGCGCTGCGGCTGACCACTTTGGACTCGGGGCGCACCGAAGAAGTGAAAGCGCGTTTGCTGGACGCCGAGAAGCAGGGCATTCACAAGGTGGTTCTCGATTTGCGCGATTGCGGCCGCGGACCTATTTCGGAAGGGCTGGCAATGGCACGGCTGTTTATCCCAAGCGGGAATCTGACCACGCTAAAGGGACAAACCGTTTCCACGCAGACTTTTGCGGCCGAGCCCGGCAAAGTGGTTTGGAAAGGCCCGGTTTCCGTGCTGATTGATGGCTCGACCTCGGGCGCCGCGGAAGTGCTGGCGTCCGCGATTGGCGGAGCGCGCCGCGGCGACGTGGTGGGCGAGCGCTCGTTTGGGCTGGCTTCCGAACAAAAGCTGATCACCATTGATGACGGCTCGGCGCTGATCCTGACCGTAGCGAACTACTACAACGCGGATGGCAAATCGATTCTCGAAGAAGGCGTGGTTCCGACTGAGGTGGTACGGCAGGAAACGGCCGCGGCGGATGACGGCGCCGAAGACGACGATAGCGGAACCGATCAGGCGGTGCAGACGCCCGCGCAGCCCCGGCCGCTCTCTCCAGAAGACGCGGTCTACAAAAAAGCGATCGAGCTGCTGAAGACGCCCGTCAAAAAGGCCGCATAGTTCCGTCCGTGGCGGAAACAGAAACTCGCAATAACATTCCTCAAACAACCGAGCGAAGGATCTTTCGCGCGTGGGCTTGGCTCGCGCCCGCTGCGCTGCTGGTGTTTTCGTTTGCCGGAACAGGCTGCAAGCGAGAGCCGGCCAAGCGGTTGAATGCGGCGCAAATCCATCAGATTACGCAGGAACTTGCCAAAGCCGCAGCGGATGCGGCGCCGGGCGGCAGCGTAATTAAGACCCGCCGGACGCGCGGAGCTTCGGCCGGGGCCAGTAGCTACGAGCTATATGTTGGGTTGCGTGGCGGCGACGCAGTTGCGCGCGTGGAACAGAGTATCGATCGCGTTGCAGGCAACCACGGTCTGACGGTGGATTCGGAAACGCGCAACGGCGACACGGTGAAGTTTGCACTGCGCAGCCACGGAAGCATCACGCAACGAATCGAAATCGAGCAATTGGCAACAACAGCCGCGAAGAGCGCTCCCGGGACCGCGCGGCTGGCGATTCTGCTGGACGATCTGGGCAACGATCGCGCGGCAGCAGACGCCATTTTTGCTTTGCACGTCCCGATCACCATTTCGGTTTTGCCTTTTCACGCCAATTCACAAGAGATAGCCGCAGCCGCGCACCAGCATGCCTGCGAAGTGATGCTGCATTTGCCGATGCAATCGGTGGGAAACGAATCGCCGGAGCAACAGGAGCTGAAACCGGGCCTTTCCACAGAGGAAGTACGTACCCTGGTGGAGAAAATGCTGGACGCCGTGCCGCAGGCGGATGGCGTGAACAATCACCAAGGTTCTCAGGCGACGGCCGATGCCGCGCTGATGAACGAGTTGATGCGGGTGTTGAAAGACGACGGAGTGTTTTACGTGGACAGCCGTACCACCGCGGCGACCGTGGCTTACGATGCAGCGCGACGCGAAGGCGTCAAAGCGGCGTTCCGCAATGTGCCGTTTCTGGATGACGTGCAGGAAAAAAGCGCGGTCAAGAAGCAACTGCGGACAGCGATTCAAGGAGCGAAACAGAAGGGCGAGGCAATCGCCATCGGCCATCCCCACGCTGCCACGCTCGAAGCGCTGCGCGAGACGCTGCCACAGGCCAAGGCCGAAGGGGTTCAGCTGGTGTTGGTTTCGGACCTGGTGCGCTAAAGAGTTGTTTGCGCGCCGGCCGCTGGAACTGAGCGCTCCGTGGAATACTTCGACTGCGGAAACACGAAGTGAATCAGCAGCGCGGCCAGCCCCATGATGGCAAAACTGAACACACTGCCTTCCGGCCCTACCGAGCCTCCGGTCAGCCACACCGGCCCTTGCAGCGACGCGTTGGAAAGGTGGCCGTTGAATAGGGCGCCGCTGTTTGGCACGGAATACAGAAAGGTTTCGCCGAAATCGAATGCGGCATGCCAGCCAACGACGAACCATAGGTTGCCGGTGCGTTGCAGCGCCAAGGCGAAGACCAGGCCGACGACGGCGACACTGGCGGCGCCCACCCAATTCTCGCCGCGATTCAACAGGTGCAGAGCGCCGAACCCGAGCGAAAGGATCACTGCGGCAGGCCAGAATCCAATGGCATCCGTCAGCGTAAATTGCAGGTAGCCACGGAATGCAAATTCCTCGTAAAGCCCCACGACCATGAAGAAGACCAACCAGAAGACAAACCACTCCACCACAGACCCGGCTCCCGGAAGAGCCATGCTGCCGAACGTGTAGCCGCCCAAAAGGGTGATGCAGCCGATGAGCAGGGAGATTTCCACGAGGCCCATCAGGCAGCCCTGCCAGAACCGCGCTCCGACGAATTGCCGGAAGGGCAGCCCGTAATCCGAGATCGCCCGAAGCTCAACTTGCGCCAGCAAACAAGCCGGCAGAAAAACCGACGCGAACAACAAGACTTCCTGAAGAAACATCAACCAAGGGAAGGTAGTGCCAGGAATGAACACTCCGTTGGCTTCGGTAGGCATCAAGCCGAGCAACAAGGTCAGCAACACTACAGAACCGAGGTAGATGGCAATTCGCGAACCCGTGGAAAGCCGAGGTGCCGGAGCATCGGGAGAGGCGAAGCCAGGAAGATTTTCGGACGCGGGCGAGAAAGGCGAGGACGGATTTGTAGGATCGTTCTGCATGATCGAAAGCGAGCAGTGGCAAGAGTCTCGCATGAGTGCGAGGAGAAAAGAAGGGTGGCGGGAGAAGAAAGAATTGACTAAGACTAACCGGAAGAATAAGGTTTAGCAGTTAGAGAATTCCACGACGGGCCCCGAACACATAAAAAAGGCGAAAATGACTGCGCCATTTGAAACGCCTTACTCCCTGGGAAACCGGTTATGCCTGGATTTCGCCAATCTTGGCATGACGTCCGGCGAAGTTCTGGAACAGCAGCCTAGCTGGGATGAATTGACCGATTTCCTGGCCGCCAAGCAGATCATCTCGGTGGAAAAAAAGGACAATCTTCACCGGCTCCCGGAAAGCGATGTGCATGCGGCGGAAGCTCTGTTGCGCCATTCGGCGGAATTGAACGCGGCGCTCAAGAAGAGCTTTCGGGCCATGCTACGCGGGCAACGGGTGTCGCGCGAGTGGATCGAGCCGGTCAACCGCATCCTGCGCGTGACCGAAGGGCACGATGAGCTGCACTGGAACGGGGCGGTGTGGCAACTGGCTTTCGTAGGGCGAGAAGAGGGCCTGGACTGGCTGCTGGCGGCGATTGCACGCTCGGGAGCGGAACTGATTGCCGAAGGAATTACGGAGAAACTGCGGCAATGCGGCAATCCGCAATGCCAGATGCTGTTTTATGATGATTCGCGAACGCACCGGCGGCGGTGGTGCTCGATGGCGCTGTGCGGCAACCGCAGCAAAGTTGCGGCATTTGCGCGCAGGCATGGCGGCGGTGAAAAGGCGCGCGCGCATCACGCGTAAGTTCGCGCAAGCAAACCGCTACTTCTGTTCCTTGATATACATCGGCGGCTGATTTTTCCCCCACGGATCATAAGAATGAGCAAACACCAGGCGCTCGGCGAGCGGCGGATGGGTGTACAGCCAGAAGGTGATGAGCGGAGGCGGATTCGGATCGGCCAGATCGCTTTCGCCCATGGCCTGAAAGGCGTGAGCCGCAACCTGCGAAGAATTGGGCACAATGCCATGCAGAAGTTCCAGGCCAAAAACATCGGCCTGATGCTCTTCCGCTCGGCTGTAGCTATTGACGATGGGCAATGAGAAAAACATCAGGGTCTGGAGAATCAGTAGCAAAACGGCCAGCGCTGCCCAGTCGTGTGGGCCGTACACCTTCCAGCCGGCGCACCAGCGGTCAAGCGCGGCATTGAGCAAGCGGTAGGTTAGGTATAGTCCCACCAGCAGAAATGCTGTGAAGAACAAAATGCCGTTGCGAATGTGATTCAGCACATAGTGCCCGGATTCATGGCCGAAGACGAAGAGGATTTCGTGCGGAGACATCTTCTGCAGCAGCGTGTCATAGATGACCACGCGCTTGGAGGCGCCGAAACCGGTGACGTAAGCGTTCAGCTCGTTGGTCTTTTCGCTTGCCCGCATCAGGAACATACGCTGGGGTGGAATCTGTAATCCGGCGCGTTGCGTGATTTTGACCAGATCCTCGGTGAGCTGGGGTTGCTGGGCGGCAAGCGGCTCAAACTTGAAGAAGGCGGGATCAATGATGAGCGGCTTGAGAAAAAACATGATGAGGATGATCGGCAGGGCCGCGAGCCAGAAATAAAACCACCAGCGCCGCGGACTCTTGTGGATGATGAAGAAGAGCAGGATGCCCAGGATGGTGAGAAACGCCAGGTCCATCAATTCGGCCTTGGACCAGTCCAGCAGCCACGAGCCCCAATGCTGAACCGACTGCTGATAATGGAGAGAAAGAGCATGCCAGATGATGTGGATCGGAAGGTCAGCGAGATCGAGAATGGCGACGAGCAGCGGGACAAAGATCAGTCCTTGAAGAAAACGATTTTCCGTTGTGCGCTGAGCGAAATCGCGCAAGCGGCCGGCAAATCCGGTCTTTAGAAGCAACAGTAAAACCGCGAAGCCTATAAAAACCGAGGCGAAGTACAACGTATAACCGGCGCGCGAATAGCGCAGCGCTTTTTCGTAGCGGTCGTGAGAGAGCGTGTAGCGTTCCACTTCCGTGGTGGAAGCGTCGGGAGGTTGGGTGCTCGCTGGAGGCTCGATCTGCTGTGGCGGAGGAGTGCGAACGGTGGGGGATTCCTGACCGTTGGCCGGCACCGGCAGTAGCCACGCAGCGCTCGAAAGCAGAAAAAACAACGCGAGTAAATTCAAGGCAATGCGACGCCGCGGCATTGTTCCTTCTCGAATCATGTAACGGGGCGCGGTCGCCGGGGCAAAGCTGGCCACGCGAGCGCGGCGAGTATGCAGCACATCGTGCGGCGTTGCAACTTGCGGCAACCCGGACAAGCGGTTACGGCCCGCCGCTGATCGCTACCTAATTAGATGGGCGGAACCGCCGGAAAGGAAGCACGCGAGAGAAAGAATTAAGGTCCTGATGAGGATTGCGCGGTCTGTAAGCATAATTGCGGAGCGCGCCGGTGGCCAGGCTGGCGTGGACGATGGAGGTCCAGCCCCACCGCTCGATCCACAAACCTCGGGGAAAAGATAAATATGATCCTGATAACAAAGTGACGCGCTCCTCCGAGTAAACCGCCGCTTCGCTCAGCGCTCGCCGGCGCATCTCGACGCGCCGGTCAAAGATTCATATACTTTGAGCTGCGCCGCACATCGAAAATTCTTGGACGGGGGCGTCTCCTGTGAAACA
>Ga0209579_10002537_pt1 | contig 13850 bp, 9 predicted proteins | sample Coa_R1_2_FD_187152 | JGI IMG/M metagenome (GOLD analysis project Ga0209579, IMG submission 187152) | Surface soil microbial communities from Centralia Pennsylvania, which are recovering from an underground coalmine fire - Coalmine... | ecosystem: Environmental > Terrestrial > Soil > Unclassified... | reverse complement strand
GCCCTCCCCGCCGCGCAAGCTGCCCAGCACCCGCTGGAACTTTCCGTTGGCCCCGAAGACGAAGATCTTTCCCGCGCCGCTATCGGTCACGTAGATGATATCCTGCTTATCCACCGCCACGCACATGGGCGCGTGCATCTCGTCCTTACCCTCACGGTGGGTAATGAACTTGTATTTCTGCTGGACAAAATCGAAGATGTGAATGCCGGACATGCCGGGATCGGTGAGAATGATGCGCTCGCGGGAATCGGCCGTCAGGCTGTAAGGACGCACCAGGCTCTTGTATTCCGGCGCTCCGGCGGCGAAGTCGATCAGCTTGGTCCACAACCCCCGCTTGGTTTTCACCTCGCGCTCGGATTGGAAGCTGCGCTCGAACAGGAGCCGCCGTCCGCCGTCCAGCTCCAGAAAAGGCGCGTCCGCGGCCGCCGGCTGCTTGGCTTTCGGCCGCGCGTAGATGGCGGCCGGCGACAGCAGCAGCAGGATACAGCCCGATCTTAGAAAAAGTTGAACCATCGTGACAGACCGACATAAACGGACGACGTCATGGCCGCGGGGCCGGCGATCTGGCTGAAGCCCTGCGAGAGTTTGATGTAGCCCGCCTGAAAATAAATCTTCCGGATCAAGTATTGAATTCTGGCGATCAATTGCTCGTTGTGATTGCTCGAACTGGACAATCCATCCGCCGCCGTGCTGCTTAGCGCCTTCGAGTAGCTGGCCGAGACCGTGAGCCCGCGCACCGGCGTGGCTCCCAATCCGAACGAATACGAACTCCCCCCGTATAGAATCACTCCGCCAGGAGTGACTATCGGGAGTGGCACCGGTGTCGCGGTCACGCCCGCCGCTGTAAGAATCCCGTTGCCGTTGGACCTGGTAAACGCCGCGGAGGCGCTCAACCATTTCGCCGAGAATGCCGTCGAATAATACTGGCTGAAGGTTCCCGCCCCCGGCTGATTCGACAAGCCGCTCCGGGTGCCGCCGCCGGTGGCGCTCCAGTGCGCGCGTCGTCCGATCTTCCGGCCGAGGGTGCCCGAATAGCCGTAGCTGGACGCGGTGTAGGCGATCAGAATAGTCTGCTGGTTCTGCGCGTAACTACCCTGGCCAGTAATCTTCCAGCTTCCTACGTCCCGGGAGTAACTAAGCGAGCCGAGCAGGCCCAGCCTGCTCTGGTCGCCGGGATTCACTACGCTGTGGGTGAGCCCCAGCACGGCATTGAGATACCCGTTCCAGATATTGTTCGAGTAGCTGGCGGTCCCGGTCTGTGAATCCGCCTGCAGGCTCGTTCCGGCGAAGGCCTGATCGCGGTGATCGTCGTTGGCGCTGAAGGTCATGTGCAGCACCGGCACCATGTAATTGGCGTAGCCGGTCACATCCAGCGCATGCGTGGAGAAATTTGGCGTGTTCTCCGCCACAATTCCGCCAGACGCCAGGATCGATTGGTAAAGCATTCCGGTCAGATTGTCCGTGTACTGGGCATTAGCGCCTACATTCAGCCGCGCGATGGGGTTGAAGGAAAGTCCGGAACTCACCGTGTCGAAAGTTGCGTGATATGGCCCCGCCGCCGAATCCTCGGTAAGATCCGAACGGCTGGCGCCCGCCGAAGCGCTGCCATTGAAAGGCAGGCGGTGCCCGATGCCGAAGGAAAAGGAGTTGCCCGACGAGTCCGTGGTTGACGGCTGCTGCTCGCCGGAGAAGAGCTGCGGGACATCCAAATGGGTGGCCGTGTAATGATAGCCCGCGTTCAGAGTAAAACCAAGCAACTGATAAGTGCTGTTGGCGGTGAGCGACCGAAACGCGGAAGACGTATCCTCGTTTGTGCCGTATAGCGAATATTGATTCGAGCCCTGCTGATAGCCCACCGTGAGCGTGGGCAAATGTGGAACCAGCTCGCTCCAGCCCACGCTGAAGGTCTGCGAATCTCCATGGCTGGTATAGCTGGCCACATCCGGAATTCCGAAATTCCCGGTGCCGTTGAATGTCCGGGAGTAGCTGATGGTGCCTGGGAATTCGCTGCCGCCGAAGATGGATGTGCTCGCCGTTACCCCGCTGGCCGAGGTAATCGACTGGAAATCCGAATTCGCCCGCGACTGGTTGTAAAACGGCTGGACTTTGAACGACAGAAGATTCGGGTTGTAGAAGAAGCCGGCGAGAGTAGCATCGCCGGCACCATTGAAGGTGTGGTCGGAGGGAGTAAGGTTGCCGGAGTCCGACGCGTAGCCTCCGGAAACTGTGCCGCTCAGGTTCATGTTAAAGTCGCCCGCTTGAACCTGCGCCGTTGCGCAACGCGCGGTTGCCAGCACGGCTGCGGCGCAAATCAGAAAGATGGCTTTGGAGGGCCCGCTGGAGAGTGGGTCCGCCGCCCCGGGGGCTGCCCCGCCGTCGATCTGTGGCCGGATTTCTGGAACGGCGTCCATAAGTCGCGGCACTAGCCGCCCTTCCCTCTGTTGCTCAGAGCTCCTCTACCTTGGCATTGGCGCGCAGCCTCTTGTTCAATCCCGATCTCAGTTGTTCGGTCTTCTTCTTCTCCAGATCCTTGCGCAGAGAATCCTTGACTGCCTCGAACTTCTGCATGCCGGACGCGATGTGCGCATTCAACCGGACGATCGTATAGATCTGGTCGAAGTGGATCAGGCCGCTCATCTGTCCGGGCTTGAGGGCCAGCGCCGCATCCACCACCGCGGGAGGCAGCTTGTCCCGGTCCGCCGCCTTGTGATCGCCCATCATCACGCGGTAATCGTCCTCGGAGAGTTTTTGCGCCAGCAAGCCGAACTCTTCGTAAGTCTTGGCCGCCTTGGCCAGTTGGAAGGCCTTGTCGGCCCGTTTGCGGGCTTCCGCCAGCTGCGGCGGCGTGGCGTTTGGCGGAGGAACGATAGAAATCGTCTGCAATGCAAACGACTCCGGAATGCGGAAGCGCTCCGGATGCTTGTCGTAATATGTCTTGGCCTCGGCGGTCGAAACCACGGCCTTGGCGGCCACCTCGGTGCTCAACATCTGCTCGATGAGCAGCGAGCGCTGTACCTTCTTTTGCAGGATCTCAGTCGAGCCGCCGAACTCCGACTGGAGTAGCTGCCGATACTGATCCGGGTTGAACTGTTTGCGGAAGTCTGCCAGCGCGCGGCGCATCCGATCGGGCGCCACCGTCATTTTCCGGCGCAGCGCATCCTGGTACACCAACTCCTCGAACACAATCATCTTCAGGGCGCCCTGGCGGATGTCCGCTTCCATGGCTTTCGGGAAACCGGCGTTGTGCTGCCGGGCGTAGGGAAAGATCGCATACATCTCGCGCAGCAGATCGCCGTCGGTTAACACAACGCCGTTAACGCGAGCCACGGGGCGTCCGGGGGGCTTGGGCGCGGGAGCTAAACGAACGTCGTTGCCTGTCAAGGTCCCAACGGAGGCCAGAAGCAGAGTGCAGGCTGTGATGTGGTATTTCATGTTTTCCCCTCGAAAAGATCCACCTGGCGGGGGGCATGCCTCTGCCCCCCATAGGTGCAAAACAACAAACTAGGTGGTCGGAACGTTCATTTGGCCATGCATCTCGTTCGACTCGCCGCCATGGCACTGCCGGCAGAACTGCGCTGCGTTGTTGCCGCCAGTCGTCGGGTTGTAGTAGCCGCGCAGGAAAAATGCGGTCTGGTAATTCCCTTTGACGCCACCCATCGTGCCGGAGTAAACGTTCTGGCTATGTTGGTCGTGACAGGTCGTGCAGGTAACCGCGGTCACTGCGGTGCCGAAGGTGGCGAAGCTGACGGCGAAGCCGTAGTTGGTGTTCGCGAATACGCTGGATGCAGGGCCGTTCATGGAGATCTTGGTCGTATTGCCGCCCGAGCAGTCCCAGTTGTAGGTGCCGCCGCAAGAGACGATAGCCGCTGCGCCCACTGGGTGGTCGTTTTGGTAGTTGCCGGCGGCGCTGCCGTCGGCGCCGAGAAGCGTCGGGGCATTCCCGCCGACGATTGGAAGGGTCTCAACCGTCGAACCCTTCATCATGCCGACCTTCGCCAGATTGCCATCATGGCAGCTCAGGCAGAAAAGGATGATGGTATTCGCATCGTGCGCGCTGGTGATCGTACCCGCCGCGGGGAGGGTAACGGAGAAAGTGCCACCGTCACCAAATGCGAGGGTTTTGCCATACAGCGGAGTCAGGTCCTGGCCCCACAAAGCGTAGTTGCCGCTGGTGGCGTCACCCTTCGTAACGCCGTTGCCGGCAGAGCCGCTGTGCGGAGCGTGGCACATCACACAACCACGTCCGTAGCCGGTGTGGGCGCCCAGGATATCGGTGGTCTGATTGGACACCTGCGGAATTTCTGCCATCGCCAAGCTGATTGTGACGATGGCAAGGAATAGAATTAAAGCTAACCTCTTCATTGACTATGTCTCCTAAGTTCTTAGGTACATATACAGCAAGGACCGGCTTTCGCCTGGGTCCACTTGGCGCGGCTGACAGCCGCCGCCAAAACTTGTTGGGGCTAACGTGTTCCACCATTCGTCTGGCTCCCCGTTGCCCGTCTGGCCATCTCTGCTTCCGCCTCGGCATCGTTCACATACCGGAACATCTGCACGCGGCCCGGAAACGTCTCTGAGACGGCCACTCGATTCTCTTTGTCAATGGCGATGCCATAAGCGCCCATGAATCGGCCGGGATATTCGCCATGTTCGCCGAAATAAATCAGAAGCCGGCCTTCGCGGTCGAAGACCTTAACGCGGTCCTGGGCGGCGTCCACCACCCAGATGTGACGGTCGCAATCGACCGCGATCCCCTTGGGGCGCTCGAAATGCCCGGGACCATCGCCGTTCTTCCCGAACGCGCCGAGGAACTCCCCATCCGCATCGAAGATCTGAACGCGGTTGTTGAACGTATCGGTCACGTACACATCGCCTTCGCTATCCACCGCAACATTCGTGGGAAGAGAGAAGCTGCCGGGATCCGTCGCCGTGTGCTTGCGGCTGGGCTTCCCAATGTTGCGTAATTTCTTGAAGCTATCCGCGTCGAAGACCACCACCGTGTCGTTTCCCGTGTCCACCACGTACAGCAGCCGGTTCTCCCGGTCGATGGCCAGGCCGCCCGGGTTCACCAGCACGTCCATCCCGACCGAAGCAAGCTGCTCGTGTTGCGAGCTGAGCACCAGCACACGGTGCAACTTGGCGTCGGAAACGAACATGCGGTCGTCGTCGTCAATCGCCAGGCCCATGATCAGTCCGAAGTGCGCTTCCTTGCCGTTGCGGATCATCTCCACGGTTTTGGTCTTCGGGTCGAAGATGAAGACTGCTCCCACGCCCTGGTCGGCGGCGTAGATCCTGCCCTTCGAATCGAAAGCCAGGCCATAGGTTCGAATCAATTGGAACGGCAGCTTGCCGGCGTCGATCTCATTCACGTTCTGGGCCCCGGCCAGGCGATCCATCCACTTCTGCTTCGGTCTCCGGTTCTGCTTCGAAAACTGGTTCGGATCCACCTTTTCGCCGGTGAACAAATCCACGAACTTTATGCGGGCGATGGCCGGCGGGTTCGGCCACACAATCTTGTTGATATCGAAATAGGCCTTGGTCCGCAGGTCCCCCAGCTTGGTTGCGTCCGCGGTGGCGGGTTTCTTCTTGGCGCCGGCCTCCGCCGGCGCGGTGCACATTGCGGCCAGCACCGCCACCAGCCCCGCGATGATTGTCGCCCGTTTGCTCATTTCACTTTCCCCCGCTCCGGACGTCCGTCAAATTCAACCCATTCGTATGGCAGGTCCGGCAGAAGTCCATGTTGTTGGCCTGATCCTTGGCCAGCAGATCCGGCTTGGCCGAAGCGTGCGGCTGATGACAGCTCAGACAATTCATGGGCGTGATCGACTTGGTCTGGATGTTGGTCACGTCGGAAACCGGATGCCGCCCGGTGGGATGCCCGATCCCGTACTTCAGCGGCAGCACCGAAATGTTCCTGAAGTAATCCTCCGGCAGCCGCACCTTGCCGTCGAAGATGGCGGTCAGATGCTCCTTCTCCAGCCTCTTCGGCTCGCTGTCCGGACCGTGGCATTCCAGGCACAACTGGTTCACCTTGGCGGTCCGCAGCAGCTTCGCGTTCTCGCCGCCATGCGGCTCGTGGCAGGTGGAGCAAGCCTGCGCGAAGGCCGGCTGGTGTACGTGTCCCTTCTTCGCCAACTCCGCCTGGTCCGCATGGCACGGCAGGCACGCGTTCACCCCATCGGGCCGCAGCAGGCCCGGCGCCTTCCCGGCGTGCGGGCTGTGGCAATCCGTGCAATCGCCCTGCGCGCCGGGGTGCTGGACCTTGGCGTTCTGGATCTGTTTGGCCTGCTCGTCGTGACAGGTCACGCACAGTTCCTTCGTGCTGGCGGCCGTCAGCACTACCTTTCCGTCCCTGGCCGGCTGATGGCAGGTGTCGCAGGCTTTCGATTCGAACGGGCTATGCTGAAACGCGCGCATCAGTTTGGGCGCGGAGGATTGATGCGGATCGTGGCAGGTCAGGCAGTCCGCCTTTTCGATGGGCTGCGCCTGGTGGGCTTTGGCGATTTGCGCATCCTTCGGATCGTGGCATTCGGTGCAGATCGCGGGGCTGGCCTTGGTCAGGTGATACCGGAATTCCGCATCCGCCGAAGCGCCCGTCTTATGGGTCACGTGGCAGGTTTCGCAGCCGCTGTCGAGCGCCGCGTGGCGGCTGCCGGTCTTGGCCACGTTCACGCCGGTGTCATGGCACTGCAGGCAGAGGTTGGAATCCTTCCCGGGCGCGTCCGTGGCTTTCAGTAGTTGGTTTTTGAAATCAGATACGTGCGGATCATGGCACTTCAGGCAATCCCGCACCGCCGGGTTGTGCACGTGCCCTTTGATCTGGCCGGCGTCTTTATCCGCGTGGCACTGCAGGCAGAGCTTGATGGGCGTGGCTGTGGTCAGTTTAATGCGCGTAACGTCTTTGTTTATTCGAACTTCGTGACAACTCAGGCACCCGGACGCGATGGCCGAATGGACCGCTTTCCCTTTGGTCTTATCTTCGTGACAACTTGCGCACTTGGCGGCATCCGTGCCAGGCTCGAGCGGAACCGGATGCGTTTTTGCCTGAGAGGAACCGGCCGCGGCCAGCACCATAAGCGTAGAAATCACTCCTTGTAACGCGATGGTTCTGGCGGGCCGAACGGATCCACGGACGGGCTGCCAGTCCACCGCCAGGATGGCGCCGGCTGTCGCTTCGGAACCTGATAAACCCAGACCCATAGAACCCGCGTCCGAAACCGGACTCGCCTCCGGCCCCTCGGCCAGCCTAGAAACTGATAGACCGAAGGCGATGCACGTAATAGGCCACAAGGGATATTGGGTGTTAAAACTCCTATTTACTCAGTAACCAAAGACAACACCACCTGTTGTTCTTCTCCACAAAGGGGGTGAAATGCATCACCCCGGCGAGCTGTGGTTGTAGAATCTGAGGCATATCACCCAAACCGCGCGGGGGAATACGCTCAAACCGGCTGCCTTCAGGACCCTCGCCGGTAGCAGAAGATGTAGTCCGTAATGACGGGCTCCCCGGTCATCGGGATCCCGGTGGTCATCGCCAGATCGAGTCCGGACCCTGCGCACTCCGCCAGCTTATCGTTGGACAGCAGGTATCCACCGGGCCGCAGCATGGCCGCGATGTTCCCGCGGGCCAGCGACTGCTCGAAGGCGCCGTAGTAGAGGAAAATGTTCGTGCCCACGATCAGGTCGAATCGCTCGCCGGACGGTAGCGGCAGCACCTGGTAGACGATATTCATGTCGATCGGATGCACCCGCCCGACGATCGCTGGGCGCACCCGCACCGCGCGCGTGCTGAGGCCCTCGACAGCCTCCGGTACCGGAATGGGCGCTACCTGCTGCCCGATTTCAGAACCCAGCATTTGCCAATAATTGGTAAACTTCGCGCGAAAATCGCCGGTCCACCGCCCGTTGGATAGCCACGGTAGTTGCACCGTGTACGGCCGGCCGAGCGCGGCACTCTTCCGGGCGGCGGCGATGTGTGCGTTCACCAGCGCGCTGATATCCAGCGTGTCGATCTCGATGGCGCCGGCGTCGGCCAGGCCCAGGCGCAGCAGGGAATCCAGCACCGCGAACGGCTGCGTGGTCTGCGGCGGATAGTAGTCCACGCCGTCCTGCTTATTGGCGAAATCGAGCCCCGGCCCCACAATCGCCACCTTGCGCACGCCGCCCGGCTTCAGCCAACCTTTGCCGGCCATGGCCTGAAGCTGCAAGTCCAGGTCATAATCCGGCCAGAGATTGGTGTCCAGCGAGATGCCCCGCTCCTGGAACATCTGAAACCGGTTAGTCTTCACCTGCTCTCGCGCCTGCAGAAAGTCTTTATGCATCCGCGCCAGGTTGTGCAACAGGTATTGTTTCACCGCCACCCGGTCCGCTGCCGTCTTCAGCGCGAATCCTTTACGCTCGAGGAAGCCGCGCATCTCGAGAAAGCCCGGATTCGCTCCGGGGGCCGCCAGGGCCTGTATCAGGTCGCGCGCGCGATGCTCCGCGAACGAATCCACCAGCGAGCTCTGGCCATACTTCAGGAAATACTCGTCATCGATGCGGTATTCCCTGGTGAACGTCACACCCAAGCGCAGGAGGTTGGTCAGCGTGTCTTCTTCGCCCGCATCCAGGCGCAGGCGCACGGCGGCATCCGCTCTCTTGAGCCACGTGTTCCATTGATCCGGGTTTAATCCGGTGCCGCTGAGGCCAGCGGGCAGCGCGCCGGGCATGGCCTTCAAGACCGGCTCGGCCGATTCGAAAGTGATGAATCGGGGGCTGGGTTGCGCCAGCGCACACCCAGATAGAACGATGCCGGCAAAGAGAGGCCGGGGCATCAGCCGGTGGCCGCCAGTTCGTACAAATACTCGACGTGCGAGCGCGCCGCCCCATCCATTCCCTGGATCCTGGGGTTAGCGGACTCGATCACGTAGTATTCATTCGGCGCATGCGCACCGTTGCCGTGACCCAGGCCGAAGTGGCCGGCGGGCAGACGCAGCGGATCGCCCGTGAAGACGAATCCCGGCCACGACCCGGCCAGCCGCGGCCACAGGATCGGATCGATCCCGGCCCGCCGGTAGACCGCCACCGCGGCCCGCACCACGGCGGCATCCGCGGGGGTAGTGGTCGGGTCGTAGCCGCCGGTGACGTTGACCTCGAGATCACCGAAGCCGCGCTTTTGAAGATGCGCGCGCAGCGCTTCCGCGGCGCCCGCCGCCGTCATGTCGGGAACCAGGCGCAAATCCAGCTTGGCTACCGCGCGATGCGGCAGAATGGTCTTGCCGCCCGGCCCGGTGTATCCGCCCACCAGCCCTTCGATGTTGACCGTCGGCCGGGAAGCCAGCAGCTCCAGTGATTCCAGCCAGCCCACGTCGTGTACCCAATGCTCGACGCCCATCTGTTTCTTAGCCACTTCCTCACTCTGCCGCCCGGCCGCCGTCCGGATCAGAGCCTTCTCCGCCGGCGTCAGCGGACGCGCCCGCTCCGCGAAGCCGTCAATTGCCGGCGTGTGGCCGTCGGGTCCCACCAGCGTGGCCAGCGCCTGCACCAGGTGCCATGCGGGACTATCCACGCGTGCCTCGTTGCTCGAGTGCAGATCCTGCTTCGGACCACGGCCCCACCGCTCGCCGCTCGATACCAACTCGGCTTCGACCACGCCCTTGGCCCCCAGCGTGATGGTCACGGTACCATCCAGCGCCTGCTGCGGCATGGGCATATACACGCCCGCGCACTTGCGGAACGCGGCCAGCACGTCCGGCCGGTGGACGATCTGCGGGAAGTGCGGCGAGCCGATCTCTTCCTCGCCTTCCGCCACGAATACCAGGTTCACGGGCAGCTTGCGTCCCGCCGCGCGGAAGGCGTGCAGCGCCGCCAGGAACGTGGCTTCCGGTCCCTTTTGGTTGACCGCGCCGCGGCCCACTACTACTTTGCCCAGTCCCGGCTTATCCACCAGCCGCGCTTCGAACGGCGGCGACGACCACTCCGTGGGGTCTACCTGCTTCACGTCGTACATGAAGTAGATGCCCATGGTGCGCGGGGCTCCGGCATCCAGCGTGGCGAAGACCCCCGGCTGCCCGTCGCTCGGAATCTTGGTCACCTGCGCGAAGCCGGCTTCGCTCAGCATCTTCATCATCAGGGCGCAGCCCTCCTGCATACCCCGGTTCTCGGCGGCGATGGATGGCTGCGCGATCCATGCCTGCAGCCGCGCGACGGACTCGTCGTGACGCTTCTCTATCTCGGCAAACAGGGGCTTCAGGTCCGCGGCTTCCGCCGCCCGCGCCTGCCGCCCGGCGGTCACGGCGACGCCTCCGGCAACCACACTCTGCATGAAAGCTCGTCGATTCATGGACAACCCTCCCGCAATATCCCCACGATTATAGCCATGCCGGGGGTCCTGCTGGTACCGCGTCTGGCCCCGCTCAACCTCGTCACCGCAGGACCGCCGGTGCTAAGCTTCTGGCAACAGCACCGCTATGCAGACTGACACATCTTCAATTGCCGGCATGATCGTCGCCCAGCCCTCCGACGCCCTGGCCCTGGCGGCGCCCGCCTTCCGTATGAGCTACGGCCACCTCAATCGATACTCGGCATTGCTGGCCGAGGCTTTGCAGATGCTCGGCGTGGGCACGGGCACACCCATCGGGGTGTTTGCGAACCGCACGCCTGCCGGCGTCGTCGGCGCGCTGGCCGTGCTGAAGGCCGGTGGTTGCTACATCCCGCTCGATCCGGCGAATCCGCCCGAGCGTCTGGACTACATACTGCGCGACACTAGCCCGCCGTTCGTCCTGGCGGAGCGTGATATAGCCAATCGCCTGCCCAAAGGTAAGTGGAAGGTCATTCCGCTGGATGACGCGCCGCCGTCGTTTAGTGAGCCGCACGAGCCTCGGGCACAGGTTGCCGCGCCCGTGCCTGACAGCCTCGCCTGTATTGTGTATATCTCCGGCCCCAAGGGCCACCCCCTGGGCGTCGAGATCACCCACGCCGGCCTGCTCAACCTGATCCGCTGGCACCAACGCGCGTTCCAGGTTTCCGCCGCCGATAATGCCAGCCAGATCGCCGCGCCCGGATCGGATGCCGCGGTCTGGGAGGTGTGGCCCTATCTGACCGCCGGCGCCAGTCTTTACTTTCCGGACGAACGCTCCCGCCGCTCGGCGCCGCTCCTGCGCGACTGGCTGGCCGACGAATTCATTACCGTGGCTTTCGCGCCGGCAGCCCTCTCCGGGCAGCTGATGGCGCTGGACTGGCCTTGCACCACCGCGCTGCGCTGTCTGCTGACCAGCGGCAACGAGCTCCGTCAACAGCCGCCCGCACGCCTGCCCTTTGCGGTGATGGGCACCTATGGTGCGACCGAAGCCACCGCCGTGGCGGCTTCCTGGATGGTGGCGCCGTGCTCCACTCCAGGCGAGTTTCCAACTATCGGCCACCGCATCGATAATGCCCGGCTGATGATCCTCAACGAATCGTCCGAGGCGGTGCCCGATGGCCTGCCGGGCGAGCTCTGCATCGGCGGCCCGGGCGTCGCGCGGGGGTATTGGAATCAGCCCGAGTTGACCGCCGCTAAGTTCGCTTCCGATCCCTCCGGCGCGGACCCACGAGCCCGGCTGTTCCGCACGGGAGAGCTGGCCCGCCGCCTTCCCGACGGCCACATTGCCCTTCTTGGCCGGCTCGACGACCAGATTTGCGTGCGCGGCTGCCGCGTGGAGCCCGCCGAAGTGGAAGCCGCACTCAGCGCGCACCCGGAGGTCGCCGGCAGCGCGGCGGTGATCCGCCACGACTTGCCCGGCGGCCCGCTCCTGGTGGCTTACGTGAAGCCGCTAGGTGATGATGCGCCTTCTCCGGCCGCCATCCAGGAATGGCTGCGTGATCGTCTGCCGGAATACATGGTTCCGGCCGCTATTATCAGCCTCCGCGAGTTGCCACTGACTCCGTGCGGCAAGTTGGATCGCACTTCATTGCGCCGCGCTTCGCCCGCCGTCTCGATGCTGGACTCCGTCCTGGAGCGAGCCGGTCTCTCCGCAAATTAGGCTGGCGCCGGCGCAAGCTCCACTTCCCAGATGCCCTCGAAGTCGGCGAAGTAGGCTTGCACACCAACGCCTGGTATGGCGTTCCGCAAGCATTCGGCCGCGCGCTGCAGCTCTCCCTCCAACTCGCGGGCTTCCCGGCGGGCATCGCCGCCGAATGCACCAGCCAACCCGCCGTAGGCCCCGCAGTCTGAGTGCGCCATCAGTATCGCCAATTTCGTGTCGTGGAGGCGCATAGACGTACGAATCTGCCCCAGGACGAACTCGCGGTCCGTCTCATGCTCGGGCGATGACAGGCACTTCGCACCGCCGGCAACCTTGATTGGGTCCGCGTTGCCGATCCCCAGACGCTTGAGAAACTTGGTGAAACCCAGGTGGAAACGGTCGTCGAAACACCACACCACCGCCGCGTCGCAACGGTACTTGTCGCGGGGAGCATCGAAGTGAAAAACCTTCTTCATATTCAACCCAAGGTACGCAAACTGCGCGCGGCGCGTTCCCCCTGCAAACTCAAGCCAGCATTCCCCGGATCACGTTGCCGCCGAAATCGGTGAGCTTCTCGTTGCGGCCGTTATGCAGGAACCAGAGACGATTCTGGTCGAGCCCCAGCAGTTGCAGGATGGTGGCGTGGAAATCCCGCATGTGGTAGCGCTCCCCGACGCCGCGCAGGCCCATCTCGTCGGTCTCGCCGATGCACGTGCCCGGCTTCACCCCGCCGCCCGCGAACCACATGGTGAATCCGTGCGGATTGTGGTCGCGCCCGTTTCCGCCTTGCGACATGGGCAGCCTGCCGAACTCCGCTCCCCAGATCACCAGGGTGCTCTCCAGCAGTCCCCTTTGTTTCAAATCCATTAACAAACCCGCGACCGGCAGGTCCGTCATGGCGCACATTTTCTCGTGGTTCTCCACCAGGTTGCTGTGCGCGTCCCACTGCATGGAGACCGGCCCGCCTCCCGAGTAGATCTGCACGAAGCGCACGCCGCGCTCGACTAAGCGCCGCGCCAGCAGGCAACGCGTTCCGAATTCAGAAGTATGCTTCTCGTCGAGCCCGTACAGCTTGCGGGTGGCATCGGTTTCCCTGGAGATGTCCACCGCTTCCGGCGCATGGCTCTGCATGCGGAACGCCAGCTCGTAAGAGCTGATCCGCGCCGCCATCTCCGTGTCCGTGTCGAGCGTATCCATCTCGTTCATGCTTTGCAGGAAATCGAGCGTACGCCGCTGCCGCTCGGGCGTGACGCCCTCCGGCGGCCGCAGGTTGATGATCGGATTAGGTCCTGGCCGGAATACGGTTCCCTGGTACACGGCGGGCAGGAAACCCGCGCCCCAACAGGGCGTGCCGCCTTCGGGGGTCCCCTCGGGCTGCGGCATCACCACGTACGCCGGCAGGTTCTCGCTCTCGCTGCCCAGGCCGTACGTGATCCACGAGCCCATGCTGGGATATCCCATCAGGATGCGTCCCGTGTTCACCTGGTACATGGCCGGCGCGTGCACGGTGCTCTCGGTATAAAACGACCGCACGAAACACAGGTCGTCCACGCGCTGCGCCAGGTGCGGGAACAGGGTGGAGACTTCGCGTCCGCACTGCCCGTACTTGCTGAATTTCCACGGACTCTTCAGCAGCGGCGTATCGCCCTTGGTGAACTCGCTGATCACCGTCCCGTAACTCGCCGGCAGCAACTGCCCGTCGTATTTCTCTAGCGCAGGCTTCGGATCGAACGTGTCGATATGGCTGGGCGCTCCCACCATGAACAGGAAGATCACCGACTTGGCCTTCGGCGGAAAGTGCGGCGGCTTGGCGGCCAGCGCATTCACCCGCTCGCCGGCGCGCGCCGGCGGGTCCAGGAGCGAAGCCAG
>Ga0209579_10002536_pt1 | contig 13851 bp, 19 predicted proteins | sample Coa_R1_2_FD_187152 | JGI IMG/M metagenome (GOLD analysis project Ga0209579, IMG submission 187152) | Surface soil microbial communities from Centralia Pennsylvania, which are recovering from an underground coalmine fire - Coalmine... | ecosystem: Environmental > Terrestrial > Soil >... | reverse complement strand
CGAGGTGCTCAATGCGCTCGACGCGGCCATGCACGAGGGGCTGAGCGACGCGCTCGCCGAGGGTGCCGACCCGACGATCCGCGCGATCGTGCTCACGGGCGCCGGGCGCGGCTTCTGCGTCGGGCAAGACCTGTCCGAGTTCCGAGCGGGTGCCCGTGACGTCGCCGGAGAGCTTCGCGAGCGCTTCAACCGGCACGTGTTGGCGCTGCGCTCGCTCGAGAAGCCGGTGCTCGCCGCCGTGAACGGCCCGGCGGCGGGCGCAGGCCTCTCGCTCGCGCTCGCCTGCGACGTACGGCTCGCGTCCGACGCGGCGTCGTTCGTGCCTGCGTTCATCGGCATCGGCCTCGTCCCCGACAGCGGCGGCACCTGGCTGACCGCTCGCCTGCTCGGCTCCGCGCGTGCGTTCGAATGGCTGACGACGAACCGCCGCCTCACCGCGGCCGAGGCGCAGCAGCTGGGGCTCGTCTCCGAGGTGGTGGCCGCCGACGAGTTCTCCGCGCGAACGGGGGAGGTCGCGCAGCTCTTCGCGGCGATGCCGACTCGCGCGGTGTGGCAGACGAAGCGGCTCCTCGGCCGTGCCGCGACGAACGACCTCGAGCGCCAGCTCGAGCTCGAAGCCGTGACGCAGGCGGAGCTCGTCCGGACGCCCGACTTTACAGAAGGCGTCGCGGCGTTCCTCGAGAAGCGCGAGCCCGCATTCACGGGCGAGCCGGTCCCTCGCTTGCACCCGGTGCAGCTCGTCGTCGACGACGACCTCCGCCGGTGGCGGCTGACGGTCTTCGCGCGGTGGTTGCTCGCCTGGCCGCACCTGGTGGTCTCGGCGACGTGGCTCGTGCTGGCCGGCCTCGTCGCGATCGTCAACTGGGCGATCACGCTCGTTCGTGGCCGCTCCCCCGCCGGCCTGCACGCCTGGACGGCGCGCGCGCTCCGTTACTACACCCAGGTCGAGGCCTACGTGTACCTCATCGCCGATCCCTATCCGGGCTTCCGCGGCTGGTACGGCACCTATCCCATCGACCTCGACGTCGCACCACCGGCGCCGCAGCCGCGGTGGGCGACCGCGATCCGCGTCGTCCTTGCGATCCCCGCCTACGCGTTCGCGTACGTCCTCGGAATCGTGCTCGAGGTCGTGGCGATCGTCGGCTGGTTCGTCGCCCTTGCGCTCGGGCGCATGCCGAGAGGGATGCGGGACCTGATGGCGTATTGCCTGCGGTACCAGGCGCAGACGTACGCGTACCTGCTCCTGCTCACGAGCCGCTACCCGACGCTTGCGAGCGGCAGCGGCTTCCAGTTCGAGGAGGCCTAGATGTCCGAGACACCAACCTCGTCGCATCCGATCGGCTTGATCGTCGCCGACGACCTGCGCCGGTCCCGTCTGACCGTGTTCTTCCGCCTCTTGCTCGCGATCCCGCACCTGATCGTGCTCGCTGTCTGGGGCCTCGTGGCCGAGCTCGCGCTCGTCGTCGCCTGGGTCGCGGCGCTCGTGCTCGGCCGTGTGCCCGACGGCCTGCACGGCTTCCTCGCGAGCTTCGTCCGCTACTCGACCCGAGTCACGGCGTACGTGTTCCTCCTCGCAGAGCCGTTTCCGCCTTTCGGGAGCGGCGGCAGCTATCCGATCGACGTGCGCATCGACGGGCCGGCGCCCCAGAACCGGCTCGGCGTCTTCTTCCGCCTCGTCCTCGCGATCCCCGCGATCCTGCTCACCTACGTCTTCCGGATCGTCAACCAGGTCGTGGCGTTTCTCGGCTGGTTCTACGCGCTTGCGCTCGGCCGGATGAACGAGGGGATGCGCAACATCAGCGCCTGGCTGCTGCGCTACGAGGCGCAGACCTACGCTTACGTCTTTCTGCTCACGTCGCGCTATCCGAGCCTCGCGGGGGCGCCGACGGCGTAGGTCCCCGCTTCGGTCTAGACGCGTCCGGGCAGGCGTTCCGCGTACCAGTCTTCCCAGCGCTCGTCCGGGCTCGTCGCGACGTACTCGCGGTCGAGCTCGACGAGCGCGTGGACGAGGTGGCTGCGGACGGGCTTGCGGCCGAGCTCGTCCGGGAGCTCGGACAGGTCGAGCAGCCAGTCCCCGTACCAGGACGCCCAGTCCGGGTCGTCGCCGTCGACGATGCGGTAGACGATGTGATGCGTTTCGGCGGCTTCGTGCAGCAGGGCGGCAATCCGCTCGGTGCTCACCTGCGGATCCTCTCACATCGCGTTTGCCGGCCGGCGCGTCCGGAAACGAGGAGAGCCCATGCCACGCCGCGTCCTTGTCGTCACGACCGCCGACTCGCCCCGCGAGAAGGTCGAGGCGGCCGTGCGTGCGCGCGCGGGCGACGACGCCGACGTGCACGTGGTCGCGCCGGCCTCGAAGGTGTCGTTCCTCGAGCTCCTCACCGGCGCCATCGACGACGCCCGTGCGGACGCCGCGAAACGCGCCCAGGCGGCGGCCGAGGAGGCGCCCGGCGAGCGCGTCGAGCCGCACGTCGGCGACAGCGACCCGCTGCAGGCGATCGAGGACGCGTTGCGGCAGTGGGGTGCCGACGAGGTGATCGTCGTGACGGCGCCCGAGGACGAGTCGACGTGGATCGAGAGCGATCTCGGCCGTCGCGCACAGGCGCGGTTCGCGGTGCCCGTCACGCACCTCGTCGCACGCTGAGGTACAGCGTCGCGAGGACCGCCGGCGGAAGCAGCCACCACGCATTGACGGAGTCGTGCGCGAGCACGTACGTGGCCGCGATCGCGGCGACGGCGGCGAGGGCGACGATCCAGTCGTCGCCGACGACGAAGTCCCAGACGGAGCGGGCGAGCCTCATGCGTAGACGGGCCGCCTTGACACCGCGACAAGCAGCGCCGACGACGCGACGACGAAAGCGAGCACGCCGAGGAGCGCCACGTCGCCGCCCGGCCAGTGCACGCCCGCGCCTTCCGCAGACCAGAAGATTCCGAAGGAGGTCAGCAACACGCCGACGGAGAACTTGATCGCGTTCTCCGGCACGCGTGCGAGCGGCGCGCGCACCGCGAGGCCGACGGCGCCGACGACAACGATCGCTGCGGCAGCGCCGGCGGCGGCCAGCGGGATGCTGCCCTGCGTGCTCCCGAACGTCAGGACGATGAACGCGACCTCGAGCCCTTCGAGGAGGACGCCTTTGAACGAGACCGTGAACCCGTACCAGTCGAGCCCGCCGCGCTCGACGCGGGCGGCAGTGCGCGCCTCGGTGAGCTCGCGTGCGAAGACTGCGTCCTCGTCGTGGAGCGACTTCAGTCCCGCCGCGCGAAGAATCGCCTTCCGAAGCCACTGCAGGCCGAAGACGAGCAGCAGCGTCCCGACGAAGAGCCGCAAGTCGCGCAGGGGGAGCACTGTGAGCGCCGGCCCGAGCGCGGCGACGACGGCGGCGAGCGCGACGACGGCCGCGGCCACGCCCGCGAGCGCCGACTGCCAGCCCCGCTCGAGCCCCATCGCGAGCACGATCGTCAGTGCCTCGACCATCTCGACCGCGCTCGCGAGAAACGCGGAGAGGACCAGCAGCACCGCGCTCAAAGCGTCTTGAACTGCTCGAACGGCTGTCTGCAGGTCTCGCAGTAGCGAATCGACCGGCACGCGGTCGGGCCGAAGAGGTTCTCGAGCCGCGTGCTCGACGAGTCGCAGTAAGGGCAGCGGAACGCGGTCGAGTCGAGCTCGAGCAGCCGCCGGCCCGGCGGCGCGACACCCGCAGCACGGAGCTTCTCGCGCCCGGCCGGGGTGATCCGTTCGGTCGTCCACGCATCGTCGAGGAGCACCTCGACGTCGGGCTCCCCGCCCAGCCCGGCGATCGCCTCTTCGAGAGCGCTCCGCATCGCGTCGAGCGCAGGACAACCGAGGAACGTCGGCGCGAGCTCGACGTGCACGCGCCCCGCCTCCACCTCGACCGCACGTACGACGCCGAGCTCGGCGAGCGAGACCACCGGCAGCTCCGGGTCGGGCAGCTTGCCGATCGCCGCCCAGACCTGCTCCGCGGTCACCATTGCGCTCCGGGCGCCGAGCGGCGCACGCTGGTCATCTCGTCCCAGAGGGCCGCGAACTCCGGCGTCCGCCGGCCGCGGTCGCCGGCGACATAGGGCTCGAGGTCGGCGATCGCCCTGTGGAAGCGCGGCTCCTCGCTCAGCCGCTCGGCCCAGAGCTCGGCGTGCATGCGGTGATAGTGCTCCTCGCGGTCGATCTTGCGCGCGAGACCGGCGACGACGGCGTCGTCGGAGGCGGCGAGCCCGACGATCCGCTCGCGGTCGGCGCGCTCGTACAGCAGGCGTCGAGCAATCGTGTACACCCAGTCGTCGAGCAGTCGCAGCTCGACGAGCGGCGAGCACAGGTATTCAGCTTGCGCGCGATCGAACGCGAGCTCGTCGGCGGTCGTGCCGAGCTCGTGCGCGGCCAGCTCGTACGCTGCGCGGGCGTGCCCGATCTCGTTCTGCGCGATCGACGAGAAGGCGACGTCCTCTTCGAGCGTCGGCGCGATCCCCGTCCACTCCGAGTCGCGCCAGCCGATCACGAGGTCGTCGTCAGCGAGCTCGAGAAGCAGACGTGTCCGCTCGTTCACGTGCCTCCTTCAGCCGCACCTTGATCGAGTACCCGTCGACGCGGCGGTACTTGAGGTCGAACTCGTCCGGGAAGTCGCGTACCTCGTGCAACGCTTCGCGAGGCGCTAGCCAGAGCGCCGCGGACTCGCCCCGGCGGCCGAACTGCTCGCGGGCCCACGCCTCCGCGAACGCGGCGTCCGGCGCCTCGACCGACCCCGCGTGCGCGAACGGCTGCCCCTTGCGTTCCTGCCGGAAGACCTCCCAGATCACGACCGCGGCGGCTTCGTACCCATGTGCCAACCGTTGCACAACCATGCACAAGCCGCCCTTTTGTTCACCTCCTCCGTCATGCCGCGAGCAGCACGTCGCGTACCCACGAGTCCTGCTCGAGGAAGCGCCGCCGGAGTGCGAGCCGCTCTGCCGACCGCGGGCCGTGGCCCGACACGACCGAGCGCAGCTCCTCCCAGTCGGGCTCGGTGTACTCCCAGACGCCGTCGTCGCGGCGGCGGAGCTTCGGGTCGGGCAGCGTCAGCCCGAGCTCCCACACCTGGGGCACGTAGCTCTCGAGGAACTGCTGTCGCGCCTCCTCGTTTCCCTGCGACTTGATCCGCCACAGGTACATCGGATCCTCGTCGGCGTGGATCGAATGCCCGTGGAACTGCATCAGCGGCGGCCACCAGCGGTCGAGCGCCTCCTGCACAAGCGCACGCTGGTCGTCCGTGCCCGTCACGAGCGCGAGCACGACATCTCGCCCGTGCAGGATGTGGAAGGACTCTTCCCAGCAGATCTTCTTCATGATCCGTGCGTACGGCGCGTACGAGCACTTGAGGAGCGCCTTCTGGGAGACGATCGCCGCGGCGTCGACGAGCCAGGCGATCACGCCGACGTCGCCCCAGGTCCGCGTCGGGTAGTGGAAGACGTTGTGGAACTTCGCCCGTCCGTCGACGAGGTCGGCGAGGCACTGCGCGCGCGGCTTCCCGAGGTCCTCGACGACGCGAAAGATGAGCTGCGCGTGGCCGACCTCGTCCTGCACCTTCGCGGTCAGCGCGAGCTTGCGCTGCAGCGTCGGCGCCCGGAGGATCCACTCGCGCTCGGGCAGAACGCCCATCAGCTCGGAGTTGCCGTGCATCTCGATGAACCTGACGAGCCGCCCCCGGTATTCGTCCGGCATCGGGTCGCCGGCCTCGACCTGACCGCCGGACTGGACGTAGCTGAGGAAGTCCGCGTCGTCCATCGACCTACCGTTCGGTAGGCTAGCGCACGGATGTCCAGGCGGGAGGAGGTGGCTCGGGTCGCGGCGCGGCTCTTCGCCGAGCGCGGCTACGACGGCACCTCGTTGGCGGACGTCGCCGAGGCGGTCGGCCTCCGGAAGGCCTCGCTCTACCACCACATCGAGGCGAAGGAAGACCTCCTCTGGGAGGTCGCGTGGGACGGGGCGGAGGCGTTCCACGCCGCGGCCGACGGGCTCGGCGACGACGAGCCGGCCACGGAGAAGATCCGGTTCGCGCTCCGCGCCCATCTGCGCGTCGTCGCCGAGCAGCTCGACGCCGCGACGGTGTTCGTCCGCGAGTGGCGGTCGCTCTCCGGCGAGCGGCGGCGACGGTTCGTCGCGGAGCGGCGGCGTTACGAGGACCGGATTCGGGAGCTCTTTCGCGAGGGCGTCGAGGGCGGCGAGCTACGGAGCGATCTCGACGTCTCTGCTGCCGCGCTGCTCTTCCTCTCGGCCGCGAATTGGGCCTACACGTGGCTTCGTCCCGGCGCCGACACCGACGCGCTCGCCGACCGCTTCTACGCCGTCCTGCTCGACGGGATGCGCGGGTACGCGACGCCTGGGTAGGTTCAGCGCGTGCGGCAGGCCGCCCTGATCGTGAATCCGTACTCGACCGCGGTGACGCCGGAACGCGTCGCGTTGGTCGAGGCTGCATTGCGACGGCGCATCGACCTCGTGACGCTCGAGACGGCCGGCCCCGGCCACGCCGCCGAGCTGGCCGCGGAGGCGGTGGGCAACGTCGAAGCGATCCTCGTCTTCTCGGGCGACGGCACCTACAACGAGGCGGTCAACGGCGCCGCCGGCGGCCAAGTGCCGTTCGGTTTCCTGCCCGGCGGCGGCACGAGCGTCGTCCCGCGCGCGCTCGGCCTGCCGCGCGATCCCGCCGCGGCGGCGGCGCGCGTCGCGGACGCACTCGCCGCCGGACGCACGCGCACGATCTCGCTCGGAAGCGTCAACGGCAGGCTCTTCTGCTTCTCGGCCGGGATCGGCTTCGACGCGGAGCTGATCCGGCGCGTCGACGGCCGCGGGCATCGGGTCGCCGGCCAGCGGCCGGGCAACCGCGCGTACGTCATCACGCTCGCGCGGATGCTCGCCGAGTGGCGTCTCCGCTTGCCGGAGCAGCTCGAGGTCGCGGGGTACGGCCGGGCAGCGTTCGTCCTCGTCGCCAACGGCCAGCCCTACACCTACGCCGGGCCGTTGCCGGTCGTCGTGACCCGCCGCGCTCAGTTCGAGGAGGGGCTCGACTTCGTCGCGCCGCGCGAGCTGACGCCGTGGCTCGCGGCGAGCTTCCTCTGGCGCGCGTTCCGCGGCACCGCAGACGAGGCGCCGACCGTGCTCGCGGGGCACGACCTCGCGCGCATCGAGGTCGCCTGCGACCATCCGCTGCCGCTGCAGGCCGACGGCGAGGACCTCGGCGATGTCACCGAGGGTGTGTTCGAGGCGGACCGCGACGCGTTGGCCGTTCTCGTCTAGATACTTCTGACATGGCCCAGGTTTTGCCTGCTCTGGACGGTGACAGCGTCCCGGAGGGGCTCGACGAGCACGACCTGCGCGAGCTGTACCGGCGCATGGTGCTCATGCGTGTCTTCGACGAGCGGGCCGTGGTCTACCACCGTCAGGGCCGGATCGGGACGTACGCGCTCTTCTGGAACCACGAGGCGATCCAGGTCGGCGCAAGCTACGCGCTCCGCGACTCGGACTGGATCTTTCCGAGCTACCGCGAGTCGGCGATCGGCCTCGTGCGCGGTCTGCCGCCCGCGACGGTGCTGCAGTGGTGGCGCGGACATCCGGCCGGCTGGTGGAACCCGGCCGACTGGAACCTCGGCTCGATCTGCGTTCCGATCGCGACCCACGTGCCGCACGCCGCCGGGCTCGCCTGGGGGAAGAAGCTGAAGGGCGAGGACGCGGTCGCGATGGTGTTCTTCGGCGACGGCGCCACCTCCGAGGGCTCGTTCCACGAGGGCGTCAACCTCGCAGCCGTGATGGAGGCTCCGCTCGTCCTCGTCTGCAACAACAACCAGTGGGCGATCTCGACGCCGCTCGAGCGGCAGACGCATGCCGCGACGCTCGCCGACAAGGCGGCCGGGTACGGGATCCCGGGAGTGCGTGTCGACGGGCTCGACGTGCTCGCCGTGTACGTTGCTGCACGCGAGGCGGTCGAGCGCGCGCGCAGCGGTCGCGGTCCCACGTTGATCGAGGCGGTGCACTACCGTGCCGCGCCGCATGCGACCGCCGACGACCCGCGCCTCTATATCGACCTCGAGCGCGTCGAACGGGAGCGCGCGCGCGAGTGCCTGGGGCGTTTCGAGCGCTACCTGTCTCGGCTCGGCGTGATCGACGACGAACTCGTCGAGCGGACGCGGCATGCGGCGGAGGACGCGATGCGCGCCGCGATCGCGACCGCGGAGGCGGAGCCCGCGCCCGATCCCGAGCTCGTCTTCCGGCATGCGTACGCCGACCCGCCGCCGAGCCTTCGCGATGGCTGAGCTCTCGCTCGTCGAGGCCGTGAACGACGCGCTCCACACCGAGCTCGCCCGCGACGACTCCGTGCTCGTCCTCGGCGAGGACGTCGGGCGGTCGGGCGGAGTCTTCCGCGCGACGGCGGGTCTCCAGGAGCGGTTCGGTCCCGAGCGCTGCGTCGACACGCCGCTCGCCGAGGCGGGGATGCTGGGCGCGGCCGTCGGCCTCTGCATGGCCGGCTGGCGCCCGGTCTGCGAGATGCAGTACGACGCGTTCTCGTACCCCTGCCTCGACCAGCTGATCACGCACGTCGGCCGCTACCGCTGGCGCACGCGTGGGCAGATGGACTTCCCGGTCACGATCCGGATGCCGTACGGCGGCGGCGTGCGTGCGCCCGAGCTGCACGAGGACTCGCCGGAGGCGTACTACGTCCACACACCCGGGATCAAGGTCGCCGTCTCCGCCACACCGGCGGACGCGAAGGGCCTGCTCGCCGCCGCCATCCGCGACCCCGACCCCGTCGTCGTCTTCGAGCCGAAGCTCCTCTACCGCGACCCGCACGGCGAGGTGCCGGCCGGCGAGCACGTCGTGCCGCTCGGGCGGGCGCGCGTCGCGCGCGCGGGCGACGAGGTCACGCTGCTTGCCTACGGCTCGATGGTCGCCGTCTGCGAGCGCGTCGCGGACGCCTCCGACGCGTCGTGCGAGGTCGTCGACGTCCGGTCACTGCGGCCGCTCGACGAGGAGACGATCCTCGCCTCGGTCGCGAAGACGGGCCGCGTCGTGATCGTGCACGAAGCGCCGCGGACCGCCGGCTTCGGTGCCGAGCTCGCGGCGCTCGTCGCCGAGAAGGCGATCCTCGACCTGCGTGCGCCGGTCGTCCGCGTCACCGGCTACGACGTCCCGTTTCCGCACTGGCAGATCGAGGACGCCTACCTCCCGTCGGTCGAGCGCGTGCTGGCGGCGGTCGACCGGGTCGCCGACTTCTAGCGCCTCGCCCAGCAATACCCTCCCTACGGCAACATCACTAGACGAGGCACTGTGAGCTACGAGTACAAGCTGCCGGATCTCGGCGAGGGGCTGACCGAGGGCGAGGTCGCTCGTTGGCTGGTGCGCGAAGGCGAGGACGTCGCCGAGGACCAACCGCTCGTCGAGCTGCAGACGGACAAGACGACGGTCGAGATCCCGTCGCCGGCGGCGGGTCGCGTCGCTCGGATCCTCGTCGCCGAAGGCGAGGTCGTGCCGGTCGGGACGACCCTCGTCGTGATCGGGGACGGCGATCCGGCGGAGCCCGAGCCCGGCCGGAGGCCGCAGGCGACGCCGCTCGTGCGCAGGCTCGCGGCTGGGCTCGGCGTCGAGCTTGACGCAGTCACGGGCTCGGGGCCGGCCGGTCGCCTCACCGAGGCGGACGTCCGGGCTGCGGCGGGCGGCACGCGCGAGGGCCGGCGCGAGAAGCTGCGCGGGGTTCGGCGGCAGATCGCAGAGCACGTGACGCGCGCCCACCGCGAGATTCCGGCTGTCACGTACGTCGAGGAGTGCGACTTCTCGAACCTCGACCTCGACGTGCTCGTACCCACCGCGCTCCGGGCGGCGGCGCTGACGCTGCGCGAGTTCCCGGAGCTCAACGCCCGCCTGGAAGGCGACGAGGTCGTCTTCCTCGACCGCTACGACCTCGGCCTCACGGTGCAGACCGAGAACGGGCTGGTCGTCCCCGTCGTGCACGGCTGCGACCTGCGCCCGCTCGACGAGCTGCGCGATGACGTCGGGCGGCTCGTGGCGAAGGCGCGCGCCGGCGAGCTCGCGCCGGACGAGCTGCGCGGATCGACGTTCACGGTCACGAGCGCGGGCAAGCTCGGCGGTCTGCTCGTCACGCCGCTGATCAATCACCCGGAGGTCGCGATCCTCGGCATCCACCGCGTCGGACCACGCGCCGTCGTCCGCGACGGCAACGTCGTCGTTCGACCCGTCGGAAACGTGTCGGTCACCTTCGACCATCGCGTCGTGGACGGCGCGCGTGCCGCCGGGTTCACGCTCGCGCTGATCGAGCGGCTCGAGTCAGGCGGCTAGATGCGGCTCGAGCATCGCCTCGATCCGGGGCGCGCTCGCACGACCCTCGAGCCGCGCGACGGGCCGCCGCTCCTGGACGAGGACGAGCGTCGGCGCGGCGGCGACGGCCAGCTTCGCGGCCAGGTCGGGCCGGCTCTCGACGTCGACCTGGACGACGCGCAAGCGGTGCCGCTCCTTGCGGGCGATGTGAGCGAGGAGGCTCTCCATCCGCCGCGCCGGCCCGGAGTGGGCCGAGGTGAAGAAGACGAGCAGCGGGCGGACGTCGGTGGTCGTCATCCGATTCCCCTGCACCGTGCCCCAAAATCGGCGATCGAAAACCGCGGCGCTACACTCCGGCCGCAATGGGCGCCTGGTATTGGATCGGCGTCTTCGCCGGCGTCGGCGCGGCCTTTGGGCTCGCGGCGGCCGCGGCGTTCCCGCGCTGGCTCGTCGCGGCCCTGCCCGCTGCCGCGCTCGGCGCGGCCGTCGGCTACCTCGCGCTGAACTGGCCCGAGGCCGCCAGCGGCGCGGTCGGCGGCGTTGCAGGCGCGCTCGGCGCCGCACCGGTCGTGGCCGGCGCGGCCCGTCGCGGCGGTACGCGCGGCGGACTCGCGTTCTTCGTCGCGATCGGCGCGGCGATTGTCGCTGGGCTCGCGTTCGTCCCCGCGCTCGGATACCTCGAGCTGCTCGGCCTGCCGGCCCTGGGGCTGCGCCTACGCTCGCGCCTGCCCGAGCGCTACGCGGGACTGCGCACGCTCGCGCGTGACTAGGCGCGCCAAGCCCGTCGTCCTGGTCGTCATCGACGGCCTCACGCCGTCGATGCTGGAGGCGACCGACACGCCCGCCCTCCGCCTGCTGCTCGAGCACGGCAGCTACCGGCGCGCGATCTCGACCTTCCCGTCGCTGACGCCGGTCTGCCTGGCGTCGATTGCGACCGGTGCGGCGCCCGACGTGCACGGCATTCCGCATCTCGTCTGGTGGAACCGGGCGGAGGGGCGGCTCGTCGAGTACGGGTCGTCGTTCGCCGCGCTTCGCGCCGCCGGGCTCGCGCGCGGGCTCCGCGACACGGTCGTCAACCTGAACGAGCGGCATCTCTCGAAGCGCGCCGAGACGATCTACGAGGCGCTCGAGGACGACGGTCTGACGACGGCCGCGATCAACATCACGACGTACCGCGGCCGCACGCGCCACCTTCCAACGATCCCGGGCGCTCCGGCCGTCTTCGGGCCGAAGCGGTTCTTCTTCTTCAGCCTCTACGAGTCCGATGCGACCGGCGCGCCGCTCGCGATCCTGAACCGCGCGCTTGGGTCGATCGACGCCTACGCGGCGGCCGTCGGCCGGTGGCTCGTCACGCGCGATGGGTTCGACCTGCTCGTCTTCTACCTTCCAGACTACGACTTCGCTTCGCACGCACTTGGTCCCGACGCCGCCCACGAGGCGCTCGCGCGAGCCGACGCCTCCATCGCGACGCTGCTCGCCGCCGCCGGCGGGCCCGACGAGTTCCTCGATCGCTACGCCGTCGTCCTCTGCTCGGACCACGGGCAGACGTCGATCGAGCGCGCCGCGCGCCTCCACGTGAACGGCGCGCGTGTCACCGCCTCGAACCGTGCGGCGATGCTGTATGGAGACGATCCGCGCTCGCTCGCGGCAGCACTGGACGGCGAGCCGTCGGTCGGCGTCGCAGCATTTCTCGACGGCGGGCGCCTGGTGGCGCGGCGCGACGGCGACGAGGACGTCGCGCTGCTCGCCGAGCATCCCGACGGCGTCGCCCGCATGGCTGCGGCGCTGGGCAACCCGAACGCCGGCGAGGTGCTCGTGTCGGCGGCCGACGGCTGGGAGTTCGTCGACCTCGCGGGCAGACATCACATCGGCGGCGGCAGCCACGGCTCGCTTGCGGCCGCGGATTCAGAGGTGCCGATGCTGACGATCGGGCTGGGAGCACCGCCGGCGTCGATCATCGGGATCAAGCAGCTCCTCCTCGAGCACTTCGGGATGCGCGTCTCCCGTGCCGCCTAGGCGACGCTCGTCGGCGCCGCCCTCGGGATGGCGGCTTTGCCGCCCAGTCGTCTGCGTCGGGAACCTCGAGCGTCGGAACGATGACCCGCGCTCCTAGCGGCTGGATCGAGCGTCAACTCCGCGCGCGCGGCATCGTCGACGAGCGCGTCCTCGCGGCGATGGAACGGGTCCCGCGCGAGCAGTTCGTCCCGGAGGAGCTGCGCGAGCTCGCCTACGACGACGCGGCGCTGCCGATCGGCTCGGGCCAGACCGTCTCGCAGCCCTACATCGTCGCGCTGATCTGCCAGGAGCTCGAGCTCGCGGGCGACGAGCGCGTACTCGACGTGGGGACGGGCTCCGGCTACCAGGCGGCAGTGCTCGCAGAGCTCGCCGGCGCGGTGTACTCGATCGAGCGCGTGCCCGAGCTCGCCGCGAGCGCCCGCCGTGCACTCGTCGCGGCCGGTTACGAGCGCGTGTCGGTTCACCTCGGCGACGGGACGCTCGGGCTGCCGGAGCACGCGCCGTACGGCGGCATCGCCGTTGCCGCCGCCGCGCCCGAGGTTCCGATGGCGCTCTGGCGGCAGCTCGAGGACGGCGCCAGGCTCGTGCTGCCGCTCGGAACGAGGCGGGCGCAGCGGCTCTGTGCGATCGAGCGGACACCTGACGGCCCGCGGCTCCTCGAGCAGGTGCCGGTCCGGTTCGTGCCTCTGCTGGGCGAGGGCTACGACGGACCGCGCTAGAGCACAGGCGCGCGTCGCCGGACGCGTCCAGGGCGTCGGCTACCGGTACCAGGTCGCCGAGCGGGCCCGCTCGCTCGGGCTGGCGGGCTGGGTGCGAAACGAAGCGGACGGGAGCGTCAGCGCGACCTTCGAGGGACCACGCGAGCGCGTCGCCTCGATGCTGGACTGGTGCAGGCGGGGGCCGCTGGGCGCCAGCGTGAGCAGTGTCGACGTCAGTTGGGGGGAACCGACGGATGCGTCCGCCTTCGAGATCCGCTGGTAGCCTCGAACCGCGTGTCCGTGTTCGCGAACCGCGCAGTGAGCGCGCTGAGACGCAGGCACAACTGGGTACAGCTCGGACAGTTCGCCATCGTGGGCGCGAGCGGGTACGCGATCAACCTGATCGTCTACACGCTTCTGCTCGGGCTCGGCGCGCACGTCGCCGCGGCGATCTCGTTCGTCGTCTCGGCGGTGAACAACTACTGGTGGAACCGGCACTGGACGTTCGCGCACGCGAAAGGTCACTTCGGCTACCAGGGCATGCGCTTCTTCGCCGTCTCCGCGGTCGCCTTCGCGGCGAATCAGCTCTGGCTCTACCTGCTGCTCGACCTCGCTGGCCTGGGCAAGGTCGTCTCGCAGGCGATCGCGATCCTGCTCGTCGTCCCGCTCAACTTCATCGGCAACAAGCTCTGGTCGTTCCGCTGAGGACGATCGCCGTCGTCGTCGCGCTGCTCGCCTTCGCGCCGGCGGCTCGTGCAGCGACTCCTTCGCCGCTGCCGGCGGTCTCGATCGGCGCCGCGACGCAGCCGCGCCTCAGCAAGGACA
>Ga0209579_10002535_pt1 | contig 13858 bp, 9 predicted proteins | sample Coa_R1_2_FD_187152 | JGI IMG/M metagenome (GOLD analysis project Ga0209579, IMG submission 187152) | Surface soil microbial communities from Centralia Pennsylvania, which are recovering from an underground coalmine fire - Coalmine... | ecosystem: Environmental > Terrestrial > Soil > Unclassified... | reverse complement strand
CAAGCCGCTGGTGGTATTCACTCCAAAAAGCATGCTGCGGCATCCTGACGCGTCTTCACAGATCGACGATCTGGCGCAGCCGCGCTTTCTTCCGGTGGTTCCCGACCGCGAAGTTAGCGACGCCCGGCGCATCCTGATCGCCAGCGGCAAAGTCGGCCACGAACTGAAAGCCGAACGCCGCAAGCGCAAAGACACCAGCACCGCCATCCTTTTTCTGGACCAGCTGTATCCGCTGCCGCGCACGGAAATCGCCGCCGCGTTCGCCGCGCATCCCAACGCCCGCGAAGTGGTGTGGGTACAGGAAGAGCCGCGCAATATGGGCCCGTTCTTCTACGTGATGCCGCGCCTGACGCAGCTGACCCACGAAATGAACCTGGTGCTGAGGTCGGTGAAGCGCTCCTCGAGCGCCAGCCCAGCCACTGGCTCGGCCAAGGCGCACGAACTGGAACAGAAGACGCTGCTCTCGCTGGCCTTCACCACCAGTTCCGGCAACTGACCCGCCCACGCAAGACGCGTTGCGAAATTTGCCTCGATAGAGGATATAATCCCGCGCACCCATGCCATTTGCCGCGGATACCCAGCTAGGACCCTACAAAATCATTTCGCTGCTCGGCGCCGGCGGAATGGGCGAAGTGTACCGGGCGCATGACACGCGCTTGCGCCGCGATGTCGCGCTGAAAGTGCTGCAGGAGTCGCTGACGACAGACAGCGACCGGCTGCGGCGCTTTGAACTGGAAGCGCGGGCCATCGCCGCGCTCAATCATCCCAACATTGTCGGCGTTTATGACGTGGGAACCGAAGGATCGGTTCACTACATCGTGACCGAATTGGTGGAAGGGGAGACACTGCGACAGCGCATTCCTCCGCAAGGCATGCCGGTGCGCAAGGCCGTCGAACTAGCAGTACAGTTCGCGAACGGGTTGGCCGCGGCGCACGACCAGGGCATCGCGCACCGCGACCTGAAACCGGAAAACATCATCATCACCAAGGACGGCCGGCTGAAGATTCTGGATTTCGGCTTGGCCAAGCTGCATCGGCCTCATTCCCAGACCGAAACGGTGGACGGAGTCACCGGGGCGGAGACGCAGATCGGACTGGTGCTGGGCACGGCGGGCTACATGTCGCCGGAGCAGGTGCGTGGGGAACCGGCGGACCACCTGTCTGACATTTTCAGCTTCGGCAGCATTCTGTACGAAATGCTGAGCGGGCAGCGCGCGTTCAAGCGCAATACCGGCGCGGAAACCATGACCGCGATTCTGCATGACGACCCGCAGGATTTCAGCTCGAAGATCGGTGCAGTTCCGCCGGCCATGGAACGCATCGTGCGCCACTGCATGGAGAAGCAGCCCAAGCAGCGGTTCCAGTCGGCGCGGGACATCGCCTTTGATCTGGAGTCTGTTTCCGCAACATCCACGGCTTCGGCAATCGCTGGCGGCGCCGGAGTGAAACAAAATCCGAAGTGGATCCGCCCGGCAATGCTGGCGACCGTGGCGCTGGCTGCCGGACTCTTTCTCGGCGGATGGCTCCATCCCAGCACGCCGGAGCTGGTGCCCCGGCTGCACCGGGTGACGTTCAGCCGATTGACGATTCTGAACGCGCGCTTCACACCGGACGGCAACCTGATTTACGGCGCGTCGCCGGAAGGCAAGCTCCCGGAGTTATTCTTCGCGCAGCAGGGCAGCGTAGAGTCGCGGCCTCTTGGCATGAGCAACACCAGCATCCTGGCAGTCGCGCCGAATGGCGAGTTGGCAGTGCAGTCCAACCCGACAGCGGCCGCGGGTTTCGCTTATGAAGGTACGCTGGCGAGAGCGCCGCAAACCGGCGGCGCTCCCCGCTCAATTTCAGAAAACGTGGAATATGCCGACTGGGCGCCGGATGGTTCGTTCGCCGTCGTGCGCCGAGTGGGCGGAAAAGTGCGGTTGGAGTATCCGCTGGGAAAGATTCTCTATGAATCGGCCGGATGGATCAGCCATCTGCGCATTGCGCCGGACGGAACGCAGGTGGCCTTCATTGACCATCAATACGCGCGCGACGATGCCGGCTCGGTGGCGGTGGTGGACAAAAGCGGAAATAAGAAGACGCTCAGCACGCTGAATTTTGTCAGCGCGCAGGGACTGGCATGGCATCCGATAAAGAACGAAATCTGGTTCAGCGCCACCACTTCAGGTTCGAGCCGTGCGCTTTATGCGGTATCGCCGGGAAAAAAGGAACGGCTGGTCTATCTTGGGACCGGGACATTGACGCTTCACGATATTTCCAAGGATGGCCGGGTGCTGTTTTCGCGCGACGACTGGCGTAACTTCATGCTGGGACTCCCCCCAGGCGCCAGCAAAGAGCGGGATCTGAGCTGGCATGACTGGACGGTTCCGCGGGACCTTACCGACGATGGGAAGATCGTGGCTTTTGATGAAACCGGAGAGGCCGGCGAGGATACTGGCGCGTTTTACATTCGCGGAACCGACGGTTCACCGGCGGTTCGCCTGGGGAATGGCGTCACGCCGGAGCTGAGCCGCGATGGAAAGAAGGTGCTGGCGATGGTGCCGGGCCGGGATGGCAAACGGCGGCTCACCGAATTGCCGACCGGCGCAGGCGACCCAAGAGTGATTCCGACAGGTGACGTGGAGGTGCAGGGCGCGACCTTCTTTCCCGACGGCCGAACCATTCTGGAATTCGGGAACGCCGCGGGCGCGAACGGGCAGCGGTTGTGGGTACAAGAACCGAATAGCGGAAAGCCTCGCCCCATAAGCCCGGAAGGGGTGGACGTTCATATTGCCGGCAGTATATCGCCGGACGGCAAACGAGTGGCCGCCGCCGATCCGGATGGGAAGATCGCGATTTATTCAGTAGATGGCGGGGAGCCAGCCGCCGTGGCTGGAACGACGTCGCAAGATCGCGCGCTGCAATGGATGCCGGACGGGAAGAGCCTGCTGGTGGCGGTGGTGGACGCGCCCAACGTGGTGTACGAAGTGGAAGTAGGTACCGGGAAGCGCAAATTATTCCGCACGATACCCATTCCCGACGGAGCGCGGGCGGCGGATCTGGGTTATCCGATTTTCTCGAAGGACTTTCAGAGCTACGTATATGCTTTTGGGAAGATCGAGTCGGACTTGTACGTGGTGGAAGGGCTGAAGTAGCGGCGAAGCACGGCGAAACGCGCTGGTTTGGATATTCATCATTCATTCACAATTGCGTAAACGCCTCGTTATGCGGCACTTGCACACTACCGTTGTGTTAAAGCCCGTTCACGGGTCTCAAGATAGGAAAGCTGCCTACCGCATCCCGTCCGGCTGCGATACACTGCCGCCCAGCCAGCGCACGGTACGCTCCACACGCATGAAACGTATCCTTATTATTGAAGATGACCGCGACATCGTCGAACTGGTGCGCTATAACCTGGCCAACGAAGGTTTTCAGGTCAGCGGGGTAAATGACGGCGCCAGCGGACTCAGTACCCTGAAGAAGTCTCCGCCAGACCTGCTGCTGCTGGACCTGATGCTGCCGAAGCTATCCGGTCTGGAGATTTGCCGGGAAGTGCGCAAAGACGAATCGCTGAACCGGCTACCGATCCTGATGCTGACGGCGCGTGGCGATGAAGCGGACCGGGTGGTAGGGCTGGAAATGGGCGCGGACGATTACGTCACCAAGCCTTTCAGCCCGCGCGAACTGATTGCCCGGGTAAAAGCATTGTTGCGGAGGGCGGAGCCACCGGCGGATTCGCCGCGCACCATCGAGATGGGAAAACTTTCTATAGATCCGGCGTCGTATCGCGTCAGCTACTCCGGCAAGACGGTGCCGTTGAGCACGCTGGAATTCCGGCTGTTGTACTACCTGGCGTCGCGGCCGAACCGGGTGTTCACGCGGGATCAGTTGCTGGATGCGGTGTGGGGCACGGACCGCTTTGTAACGCCGCGGAGCGTGGACGTGTACGTGCGGCGGCTGCGCGAGAAAATCGAACCGGATCCCGAGAATCCGCTACACTTGAAGACGGTCCGCGGCGCGGGCTACCTGTTCGAGACACGTGCGGCGTAATCTGTTCGCCAAACTCGCGATGGCCTTTGTCACGCTGCTGCTGAGCGTGCTGATCGTAGTGGACTTTTTTGCCGATAGAGCGCTGCGGCGCGACTATCAGCGCACCGGATTCGAGCAACTGGAGGCCATTGCGCGGGTGGCGCAAGCCGATCCTCCCCAGTTCACGGCGCTTCCTCCGAGCGATCCACAAGAAAAACTGACGCTGCAAACCTGGATGAAACAGATGGGAGCCAGCGGCGCGCGGGTGACGGTGATTACCGCGGAGGGACTGGTGCTGGCGGACTCCGAGTCCGATCCGCAGACCATGGAAAATCACGCCGGCCGGCCGGAAATCAAGCAGGCCATGGCGGAAGGAACCGGAAGATCGATTCGCCACAGCGCGACGATCAACCGCGACCTGGTGTATTACGCAGTGCGGCAACCGGCGAACACCGGCAAACCGTATGTGCTGCGCTTCGCGTTGCCGGTCGAGAACGTAAACCGTGTGTTGTGGACGTTCCGGCGCAATCTGTGGCTGGCTTCGCTGGTAATCCTGCTGATCGCGGGAGCCATAGTGATCGCGGTTTCGCAGAATTTTTCCAATCGCATTGAGAGACTGACCGCGTTTTCGCAACGAGTAGCCGAAGGCGATTTTCGCCCGCAGCCCGCTGACGGTACCGGCGACGCTCTGGACACGCTGGGCCATTCGCTGAACCAGACCGCGGCGCAGATGGATCGCACCATTCAGACCCTAACGGAGGAGCGCAATCTTTCCTCGGCGATTCTGGGCAGCATGGTGGAAGGCGTGCTGGTGGTGAATGGGGCGGAGCGGGTGGTGTTCGCCAACCACAGCTTCGCGGAAATTCTGGAGCTGGGCGTGCCGCCGCAAGCCGGCAGCGGTCTGGTGGAAGTGGTGCGGCAGACCGAGCTGATCGAGGCGGTGCGAAAAGTATTGGGCGGAGAGCCGCGGGTAGAATCGGAAATCGTGACCGGCACGCTGCGGCAACATTTTTTCGCGGCGACGGTGGCGGCGGTGCGCGCGGCTGAGACCAACGGAGCGGTCATTGTGCTGCACGACATCACCGATCTGCGAAAGTTGGAGCGGGTGCGGCGCGATTTTGTGGCCAACGTCTCGCACGAGTTCCGCACGCCGCTGACGGCGATCCAAGGATTCGCGGAAACGCTGCTGGCCGGAGCGATGAACGATCCGCAGAATCGCGACCGCTTCCTGGGCATTATCGTGGAGCATTCACGGCGGTTGGCGCGGCTGACGGAAGATCTGCTGATGCTTTCCAAAATGGATGCGGACCGGCTGGAGCTGGAGAAGCGGCGTATTCCGGTGGGCCCATTCATTGAGAGCTGCATCGAGACATCCACCCCGCGGGCCAAAGAACGCGATTTGACGCTGCTGGTGAATCTGGCCGCGCACATTCCGGATATTGCGGGCGACCGGCGTCGGCTGACGGAAGTGCTGCAGAACCTGCTGGACAACGCGATTCAGTACACGCCGGCCGGCGGCCAGATCATGGTCAGCGCCGGCCCAAAAAACGGCGAAGTGGTTTTTACGGTTTCGGATACCGGGATTGGAATTCCCCAGGCGGATCAGCCGCGCATTTTTGAACGGTTTTACCGAGTGGATGTAGCGCGTTCGCGCGAAGTGGGCGGGACCGGGCTGGGGCTTTCCATCGCCAAGCACCTGGTGGAAACACATGGCGGAAAAATCTGGGTGGATAGCGAAGTGGGGCGCGGCTCGCAATTCCATTTTTCCGTGCCGTTGTATGACAGCGAACGCGCGGCACGCGGTGGCAACCGGTCGTAGCAAAGTTCGAGCCGGTACGGCTCTCATCAAAAGTTCATCCCACGATCATGCGTGCGTAATGACCGGCTCATAGGCTCTCCACTACGAGCGGAGAAAGACTTCCGCCCGGAAAGAAGGCTCCATGGGCTCTGCGGCTGGACTGACGGAAGCGGTGCTGTACGACACCCTGGTGAATTACCTGATTTCCATGGCGCGCATTGTGGAAGGCGCGGTGAACCGCGCTCTGGAAGCAATCGTCAGCGTGGATGATCCCAAAGCCGCGGCGCTGGTTGGCGAGGTGTTTTTGCTGGAGCCGCGCATCAACGAAATGGAAATCGTGATTGACGAGCACGCCATCCGGTTGCTGAGGCGTGGCGGCTACAGCGACGACGAGATGCGGCTGATCGTGGCTTCGCTGAAGGTGACCAACGACCTGGAGCGCATCGGAGACCTGGCGGTGAATTTGGCGGAACGCGTGACCAGCTTGCGCGAAATGCCGGGAGCGCGGGCGCCGGAGGAGCTGGAGCCGATGACGCAGGCGGTGAAGGCCATGGTGAGCAAGAGTCTGGGCGCGCTCATTTATCGCAATGCCACGATGGCCACGCGGGTGCTGGAGAGCGACGACCTGGTGGACCAGTTCCGCGACCGCATTTTTGAGCAATTGATGGAGCAGATGACGCGGCAGACGGCGCTGGTAGTCCCGAGCATGCAATTCATCCTGGCCACGCGCCACCTGGAGCGCATCGCGGACCACACCACCAACATCGCGGAAGACATTATTTACTGGGTGCGCGGACTGGACGTACGGCACGGCCGGGGAATCGGAATCGCGCCAGTGCCAGCGAGCGGCGAAGAAGAGACCTCGACGTTGCGCGAAACGCCGGGCGAACTCACGCAGAATTCACACGGCCTTTACTCGGACGTGAACGTCGGCGGGGAGACTGGGCGAGTTTGAACTTCAGTGATCGGACCTACCACGGGGATCATCGCACCCCTGGCGATGATCCCCTTCTCCTCTGCCGCGACTTGACGGGCTTCGGACGCCGCCTATACCATTTTGGAACACCGAAGTAAGCACCTGCCTCGAAGTGGAGAGCGGAAGGGCTTCGGAGTGAACGGGTTGGGCTTGAAAGCAACGAGACAAGCAGCGCAGGGAGCCGGCTGGGAAGTTACTTCCCGGCGGGTGTCACGGCGCGCCTGTTGTTGTCGCTAAAAGTCCGCATTCGCCCGTAAGCTCCGGCGCGTCAGAGACTTCCGTTGTAACAATCCCTGTTACCGGATATTCACATTCGATTGACGTGCCAGTAAGACGGTAGCCCTACGTTACCACCCGGGGTAGGCACGCATACACGGTATTCCCGAAATTCAAATCGTCATAACCAAGGAAGGATGACCGCGCAAGCGGTCAATGAGAGAGGAAATGAGAAAAATAGCAGCAGTCGCATTGTCGCTTTTTTTGACGTGCGGACCGGCATTTGCGGATGACACGCCCAAAGACGGTGATCCGCAGCCCGCACAAACCGCAAAGAAGAAGACGACTAAGCCTCCCGCCAAGTCAGCGACAGCGGTTCTCGCCGAACAGGTGGAAGCGCTGAGACAAACGCTGGAAGCGCAACAGCAGCAAATCCAGCAGTTGAAGGATGCGCTGGCGCAGCGCGACGCGGCGATTGGCGAGGCCAAGAGCGCGGCGGCTGCAGCAGACGCCAAGGCGACCGAGGCCGATGCCAAAGTGGCAACGGTAGCGGCGAGCACGGCGGATGTGAAAACCGCCACGACCACGCTGAGTTCGGACGTAGCGGATCTGAAGCTGGGAAATGACGCGCTGAAAGGCGCGGTGCAGGATACCCAGAAGAAGATCGTGGCGGCGGAATCGCCTTCGACAATTCACTTTAAGGGAATCTCGCTCACTCCAGGCGGCTTCCTGGCGGCGGAAACGGTTACCCGAACGAGGGCTACCAGCGGCGACATCAACACGCCCTTCACCGGTGATCCGTTCAATGCGGCCGATCTTTCCCATATTACAGAGACTGCCTTCACCGCCCGCCAGAGCCGGCTTTCGCTCCTGGCGGAAGGCAAGCTGGCCAGCGCCAAGATCGGCGGTTACTACGAGGCGGACTTCCTGAGCGCGGGAACGACCTCGAACAACCGGCAAAGCAATAGCTATACTTGGCGGACCCGCCAGGCATTTGCGCAAGCTGCCTGGGACAATGGATGGATCCTGACCGGCGGCCAGATGTGGTCACTCGCCACAGAAACCAGGAAAGGTATCAACACTCGCCAGGAATCAAACCCCGGGATGATCGATCCACAGTACGTGGTTGGCTACACCTGGGCTCGGCAATACGGTTTCCGCGTAGTCAAAGACTTCGGCGGGAAGTTCGCGCTGGGCATGTCGGTGGAAGCACCTCAAGCGACCATCGGCGGCCGCGGATTCTCCTCGGTTACGACGATCAACAGCGCAGCAGCGCCGGCGACCATCATCACCTCCGGGGCCACGACGGCGACCACTGGAAACTTCTTCTTGAACGCGCCGGGATCGGGCGCCGGCTTGTATAACGCGTTCGACCCAACCGGTTACACGGTGAACAAGGCTCCGGACCTGATCTTCAAGGCGGCAGCTGATCCGGGCATCGGTCACTACGAGTTGTTCGGCATCGTGAGCTTCTTCCGCGACCGCGTCTATCCTTGCGGCGTGGTGGGCACGGACGGCAAAGACACGGTGGTTCCTGCGGTTCCGACGAAGCTGACGGGCACTTGCGCTTCCGCGACGCCGACAGTGGTGAGCAGCTTCGGCGCAACGAACGCCAACACCACCGGCGGCGGCTTGGGCGCCAGCGCGCTCTGGACGGCCTTCAACAAGAACCTGGAATTCGGCGTGAAGGCAGTAGGCGGCGACGGCATCGGTCGCTATGGCTCGGCGCAGCTGGCCGACGCCACAGCGCGTCCCGATGGCACGCTCGCGCTAATCCGGACCGGCCATGGTCTGGCACGAGTCGAATGGCACGTCAGTCCAAAGTTCATGTTGTACAGCTATTACGGCGCAGAGTATGCCTGGCGCGCCGGCTACAAGGGATATAACGCAGTGACCGTCACCAAGACCACGGCCATTCCGGCGACCCCACCGACGGCCGCCAATCCATTGGGCACGCCGGCGATTCCGGCAACAACCACGACCACGTTCTCGCTGAACGGTATCGGCGGGTACGGAAACTTCGCAGCCAATAACAGCGGTTGCGCCACGGAAGGCGTGCCGATCAATGACTTCAATCCGTCCGGCGGCTCGAATTGCGCCGGAGACATCCGCATCATCCAGGAAGGCACCATCGGTTTCTGGTACAGGTTCTACGGAGGCCGCTACGGAGGCCCGAAGGGTCGCATGCAGTTCGGCGTGCAGTACTCTTACCTCACCAAGAATGCCTGGTCGGGCACAGGCGGCGTAGCCGCCGGCGGTCTCGCCATCGGTCCCAAGGCCAACGACAACATGATCTTTACGTCGCTGCGCTACTACATTCCATAGTCGAGGTTGTAGTGGTTCGCCCCACCCCTGGGGACGGAGGAGCGGCGCCGAAAGGCGCCGCTCTTTTTTGCGGCTGAGCATGTGTCAATTGTGTGTCAGCCAGGTGGTAATTGGTTTCAAATCAATGAGTTTGAGCGTTCAACCAACTCTGAAGCGACTGTAACAATTCCGTAACACGGATAACTCAGAATCAGGCCGACGGATTGTGGGCCAAGGTGCGATTCCGGACAAGTTCCGGGGCCGGTAAATTGTGTGGAGCGAGGCATAAAATGAAGCGACTTGCAGCGGTGCTGGTGGTCACTTTGGGTTTGTGTGGATTGGTTCTGGCGCAAGGCTCCCTTTTGATTAACGGAGCGGGCGCGACGTTTCCCTACCCGATATATTCCAAGTGGTTTGACGAATTTGGCAAAGCGAATGGCACGCACATCAATTATCAGTCGGTGGGCTCCGGCGCGGGCATCAAGCAGGTAACGGAAGGGACCGTAGATTTTGGCGCATCGGACGGGCCAATGAACGACGACCAGATCAAGGCATATCGGGCCAAGAACGGGGCGGGAATTCTGCATTTTCCGACGGTGCTGGGAGCGGACGTTCCCACCTACAACATTCCTGGAGTGAGTGCTTCTTTGAATTTTACGCCGGAAGCGCTGGCAGGGATTTTCCTGGGTCGAATCTCCAAATGGAACGATCCCGCGATTGCCGGAGCCAACAAGGGCGTAAACCTTCCCGCGAACGACATCGTGGTGATCCACCGCTCAGATGGAAGCGGGACGACCTACATCTGGACGGATTATCTCTCCAAGGTCAGCCCGGACTGGAAAGACAAAGTCGGTAAGGGCACGTCGGTAAGCTGGCCGGTGGGCTTGGGAGGCAAGGGCAACGAAGGAGTCGCCGGGCTGCTCAAGCAAACGCCGAATTCCATCGGCTACGTAGAGCTGATTTACGCGGCGCAGAACAAGATTACCTACGGAACAGTGAAGAACCTGGCGGGTAACTTTGTGAAGGCGGACCTGGCCAGCGTGAGCGAAGCGGCTGCGGGCGCGGCGAAAACCATGCCGGACGACTTCCGGGTTTCTATCACCAACGCTCCGGGGAAAAATGCGTATCCGGTCTCCAGCTTCACCTGGTTGCTGTTGCCGGAGAAGTTCAAGGACGGAACGAAGCGCGATGCCATGAAGAACTTCGTGAAATGGGCCATCACCGACGGGCAAAACGATGTGGAAGCTCTGTCGTACGCGAAACTTCCCAAGGAAGTCGTGGACAAGGAGCTCAAGGCGCTCGGCAAGGTGATGTAAACGCAAGCGTGTCAACCTCTTCCATTCCGGTTCCCAGCGCGAGTCCGGCGGCGGCCTCGCGCTCTTTTCTTTCGCGGCTGCGCGAGGGCGATGAAATCGCGCGCCTGATAACGTTTCTATTTGCGGCTTCGGTGGTGTTAATCACCCTGTTGCTGGTGTACGAGCTATGGGTTGGTTCGGTGCTGCCCCGCGAGAAATTCGGATTCGGCTTTCTGATCACCAAGGTCTGGGATCCGATTGCAGAGAATTTCGGCGCGCTGCCGTTTATTTATGGAACGCTGGTGACGGCGGCGGTAGCGCTGCTCCTGGCGGTCCCGCTGGGGATTGGGGCCGCGATTTTTCTGGCGGAGCTGGCGCCACAACGGGTTTCCGATCCGCTGCAATTCTTTATCGACCTGTTGGCGGCGGTGCCTAGCGTAATTTATGGAGTGCTGGGCGTATTCGTGGTGATCCCCCTGATGCGCCAGTGGGTTCAGCCTGCGTTGAAAAATACACTGGGTTTTCTGCCGTTGTTTCAGGGCCCAGCGTACGGGGTGGGATTCCTGACCGCGGGAGTGGTGCTGGCAATCATGGTGATCCCCTACATCATTTCGGTTTCTCGGGAAGTGCTGATGTCGGTCCCGCGAGACCAGCGGGAAGCCGCGCTGGCGCTGGGGTCAACTCGATGGGAATCCACCTGGAAAGTGGTGGTGCCTTTTGCGCGGACGGGCATCCTGGGCTCGATTTTCCTTGCACTGGCGCGAGCGCTGGGAGAGACCATGGCGGTCACCATGGTGATCGGCAACACGCCGACCATTAGTAGTTCGCTGTTTTCACCGGGCTACTCAATAGCGGCAGTGATCGCCAATGAGTTTACCGAAGCGACGGGCGACTTATACCTGCAATCGCTGATTGAATTGGGTCTGGTGCTGTTTGTACTGACCTTCATTCTGAACGGGCTGGCCCGGCTGCTGATAATCGTGACCACGCAGCGGGGCAGCGGAATGGGCAACGCATGAACGGGCGGCTGCGCTGGCGCAAATTTGTCAGCGGCTTCATGCTGACCATGACCGGCGTGTGCGCGTTGGTGGCCGTATCGGTGCTGTTCTGCATTCTGGGCTACCTGATTTATCACGGCGGCCGCGATATCAACTGGAACTTTTTCACAAAGCTGCCGACGCCTGTGGGCGAAAGCGGCGGAGGCATGGCCAACGCCATTGTCGGCAGCGCCAAATTGTTGCTCCTGGCTTCGCTGATTGGCGTGCCGATTGGCTTCTTTGGCGGGATCTATCTGGCCGAATTCAGCGGGAGCAAAGTGGCGTTTGTGGTGCGTTATTCGGCGGATCTGCTGAACGGGGCGCCCTCGATCGTAATCGGCATTTTCGCCTATGCGCTGGTGGTGCATCCGTTCCAGCACTTTTCCACGTTTGCGGGATCGTTTGCTCTGGGAATCATGATGATTCCGATCACCCTGCTGAGCACGGAAGAGTTTCTGCGCGGTGTGCCGCGGGCACTGCGCGAAGGTTCCATGGCACTGGGAGCCAGCAAGTGGTCCACGATTATTCGCGTGGTGGTTCCGGCGGCGTATCGCGGAATTGTGACAGCGGTCCTGCTGGCACTGGCTCGCGTGGCGGGCGAAACGGCGCCGCTGCTGTTCACCGCGCTGGGTAACCGTTACTGGAGTCCCGGCTGGAATCAGCCGACGGAGTCCTTGCCGCACATGGTTTATATTTATGCGCTTTCACCGTACGAGGATTGGCAACACCAGGCTTGGGCGGCGGGATTGGTGCTGCTTGGGCTGATTTTGATGGTAAATATCATGGCGCGGGTGGTTCTGGCCCGTGGGGTTTCCGTGCCAAGGGCGTGATCATGCAAGCTTCAGCGAGGCCCGTTTTGAACGTCAATCTGACACCGACCGGAGTAGCCAACAGCAATCGCGAAACCGCCGCGCCCACCGCGAACCGGATGACCGTTTCCAAGGTGAACTTCTTCTACGGCACAAAGCAGACGCTGTTTGACGTCAACATGAGCATTGCGGCGAATCGGGTAACGGCGCTGATCGGGCCCTCTGGTTGCGGCAAGTCCACTCTGCTGCGCACGTTTAACCGCATGCACGAAACGGTGCGCAATGCGCGGCTGGACGGGGAAATCCTGCTGGATGGGCAGAATATCCTGTCGCAGGACGTGACCCTGTTGCGGCGGCGCGTGGGCATGGTGTTTCAGCGGCCCAATCCTTTCCCGAAGTCCATTTTTGACAATGTCGCATACGGGCCGCGGGTTAACGGTGCGCGGGATCCGATCTCTGAAATTGTCGAGCGCAGCCTGCGGCGGGCTGCATTGTGGGACGAGGTGAAGGACCACCTGCACAAGTCAGCGTACGAACTTTCCGGCGGACAGCAACAGCGCCTGTGCATCGCTCGTGGTCTGGCTGTGGAGCCGGAAGTGCTCCTGCTGGACGAACCGTGCTCCGCGCTGGATCCCATCAGCACGGCAAAGATCGAAGAGTTGCTGGTACAGCTGAAGGATTCCTGCACCATCGCCATTGTGACGCACAACATGCAGCAGGCGGCGCGCGTCAGCGATTTCACGGCGTTTTTGCTGGTGGGGCAACTGGTGGAGTTCAGCCCTACGCCGCAGCTATTTACGACGCCAGCCGATCCACGCACCGAGGCCTACATTACCGGACGCTTCGGATGAGATGGAGTTAGTTGGTTGAAAGAGGCGCCACAGCGGAATAGCTTGATGCGCACAAGTTTAGTCAACTGAGGAAGATATGGAACGCCACTTTGAGCGGGACCTGAACGAGCTGAAGGAGAGGCTGCTGTGGATGGGCAGCCTGGCAGAGCGCGCCGTGCACCAGTCGGTCCATGCCGTGCTGAATTCCGACGAGCAGCTTGCCAAGCGGGTTCTGGAAGAAGAGAGCGCCCTGAATGAGCTGCAGCTGGAAATTGACGATCGCGTGGTGCAGCTTTTGGCGCTGCACCAGTTGATGGCGGTGGACCTGCGTTTTGTGCTGGCGGTTTCGCGCATCAACAACGACCTGGAACGCATTGGCGACCAGGCCGTGAACATCGCACAGGGAGCGCAGCGCATTTTGCGGCACCCGCGCGTAAAGCCCTATGTGGATTTGCCGCGCATGAGCGAAGTCGCGGAAGAAATGGTGCGCGACGCGCTGAACGCGGTGGTGCGCCGCGACGTCGAGCTGGCACGAAAGGTGCTGGAAAGCGACGACAAGGTGGACCACTACCGCGACCAGATTTT
>Ga0209579_10002530_pt1 | contig 13867 bp, 10 predicted proteins | sample Coa_R1_2_FD_187152 | JGI IMG/M metagenome (GOLD analysis project Ga0209579, IMG submission 187152) | Surface soil microbial communities from Centralia Pennsylvania, which are recovering from an underground coalmine fire - Coalmine... | ecosystem: Environmental > Terrestrial > Soil >... | reverse complement strand
TGCGGTCGAGCGCGCTGCGCTCATGGCGGCGGAACGTTGCCGTGCCGGCCATCTCGATGAGGTCGGGAATGCTGGCGCCGTAATCCTCCTCGACCAGCCGGTCGAGCTCGATGAACGGCCAGCCCAGATGCTGCGCCAGCATGCGGCCGAGCGTCGACTTGCCGGCGCCGCGCAGGCCGACCAGCGCGATGCGCCGCGCGCGGTCGGCGCTGCCCGGCCGCGCCAGGCGGGTCTCGATATCCTTGGCGAGCGCCGGCAGTTCACCCTCCGGCACCTGCGCCAACAGATCGAGGATGGCGCCGAGCGCCGCGGTACGCGCGCCGGCTTCCGGCAGTAGCGCCGCGCAGGGCAGATCGAGCGCTTGGGCGATGGCGCGCAACACGCTGACGGACGGATTGCCGACGCCGCTTTCGATCTGCGCCAGATACCGCTCGGACGTCTGCGAGGCTTGCGCCAACTGCCGCCGCGTCATGCCGCGTTTGGCCCGGCTGCGCCGCACCTCGCTCCCGATCGCCGCAAGGAACGCGGCTTCGGAGGCGGCAGGTATTGGTAATGCAGGCTTTTCAGCCGGATTTGGTGTCGAATTGGCCACGAGTCATCCGCTGAAGTGCACTATAGTTCATGCTATATAGTGCACTCACGTAGGACCTTTAGCAAGCCACGTCGGCAAATCTCACTCGAAAATTTTCCGCCAGCCGCTGGGCTTTGCGTCCGGTTCCGCTTCGGTGTCTTCGACGATCTCGGCTTCGGGCCCGGGATCGTCGGGCGCGTGGACCAGCGGGATCACCGGATCGGCCTTCGGCTGTGCCGGCTGCAGGCCCGGGTGCAATGGCGGGGCGGCACCATTCGTCGCCAGCGGCGGGTCGCCGTCGTGCGGCTCGTGCACCACGGGGCCGGCCGTAGGCTTGGCGGGGATGACCAAGACCTTTTCCGACTCGATCACTGGCGCGGCGCTGGTCATTCCGGTGAGCGGCACGCGCCATTCGAAGGCGTCGAGCCGGCCGGTGACGGGTGATAGCGGCAGCCAGTGGTCGCAGACGTAGCCGTCGGCGGTCCACGCCGGATCGGGCGCGGCATGGACCGCGCGCCCCAACCATTCGCGGGCGCGGCCCTCGTCGCCTTCGGCGCGCTCCAGCGCGGCCATCAAAAGCGCGACGCGTTTGGTCGGCGCGTCCAGATAAGGCGCGAGCGCGGCGCGGGCGCGGGCGAATTCGCGGGCGTCGATGGCCGCGCGCGCGACGGCCAGCGCGCCTTCGACATTGCCGGGCGCGCGTTTTGCCAGCGCGTCGATCCGCTTCAAACGATCGCGCGCCGATTCGCTCGCGCGCAGCTCGGCATAACTTTGCGCCAATTCGGGATGCGGATTGGCGCGCCAGGCGGTGTCGATGATGCGGTTGGCCTTGCGCAGATAGCCACCTTGGGCGAGGAGCCGGGCGGCCAACGCGACCGCCGGCACCAAGGTCGGCGCGAGCTTGACCGCTTCGAGCGCGTCGTTTTTGGCGGCCTCGCGGTCGGACTCCTCGGTAGCGAGCGCGCGTGCGGTCAGCAGCACCGCGCGCTGGCGGCGGTAGCTCGCTTTGTCGAGCGCGCCGCGATGGCGTTCCAACAGCGCCAGCGCGCTGGCCCAGTCGCCCTCCCGGCAGCGCGCCTCCAACACCGCACGCCCAGCCCAGCCGAGCGTGGGCGCAGTGGCCGCAGCTTCCTCGGCGTGGGACCGCGCGCTTTCGTGATCGTCGCGGCGGTGCGCTTCGATGAACAGGCCGTGCAGGCCGAGCGCCTTGGTGTCCTCGCGGCTTGCCATGGCACGAAAAGCGCGCTCGGCGCCGTCGCGGTCGCCGGAGATCTGGGCTGTCTGCGCGCTCAACAGCAGCGTCAGCGGCTCGCCCGGGGCCAGGCGGTTGGCATCGGCTGAAAGTTTTTGCGCGGCGTCGATGTCGCCAGAGCCGACGGCGATCAAACCTTGCGAGATCGCGGCGTAAGCGCGGGCGCCGCGGCGCTCGCGCCGCCGTCTGGCCAGCACGGCCGGCGAGCGCACGATGGCGCGGGCGATGCTCCAGACGGCCATCAGCACGGCCACCGCCACCAGCAGTGCGGCGGCCATGACCATCAGCGAGGTTTCGGCGCGAAAGCCCTGCCAGGTGACGACCACGTCGCCCGGCCGGTCGGCGAGCCAGGCTTCGCCGAGCGCCAGCACCCCGACCACCATGAGAAAGAGGACGACGCGGATCATTGCGGGTTCGGCTTGCTGAGCGCCGCGAGCGCGTCGGCGGCAAGTTTTCGGCTCGCCGCAATGGCGGCGTTGCGCGCCTGCGCTTTCTCGACCCACGCCGCGGCCAGCGGTTTTGCGGCATCGGGCAATTTGGCGATATCGGCGAGCGCCGCGGCAATGTCGGCATGCGCGGCGTCGACGCCGATCCGCGTCACCACCGAGGATGGATCGTCGCCCGGCGGCGCATCGACCGGCGTGATGCGCACGAGGTGCTGCGCGTTGCTCTCGAGCCGGGCCAGGAAGGAACTATTGTTTGAAGCCGGCTCGGCCGCTTGCTGCAAAGCCGGCACGAGGCTCGCAAGCTCGCGCCCCAGCGCCGCGGCGCCCGGCACGCCGGACGCGGCGAAGGCCTCGAGTGGCGCGGTCGCGCTCGGGTCGGCCCCGAGCGATTTGGCGGCCGCGAGCTCGGCCTGATACGGCGTGCCGCGTTCGACCGTGGCGCGCAATGCCTCCGCCGCAACCGCCAGCCGCGCCGCGCGGTCGTCGGCCGTCGCGGTCTCGTGCTTGATGTCGTCGGCAAGCGTCTTCACCGCGCTTTCGAGCGGCGCGATGCGGGCCGCTAGCGCGTCGAGGTCGCTGCGCGTCACGCCCGCCTGTGCGGCGCCTTTCGCCGCATCGGCCGCGGTCGAGGCATTCTTGGCCTGGGCCAGCGCACCTTGTGCTGCTGTCGCAACGTCATCGACGCGGCGGGTGAGAGCGGCGAGTGAATCGCTCAGCGATTTTGTCGCGGCTTCCGCGGTTGCCAGACGGGAGAGCAGCGCCGGGTCGGGCTGCGGCGGTGGCGCTGGAACCGGTTTTTGTTGGGTCGCAATGGCGCCTTCGATCTTGTTCAGCCGCGCCGAGATTTCGGCAATCGCCGTGCTGTTGGGCGGCTGTGCGCTCGGCGCGGCTACCGGCTCGCGCGCCGGCACATAACCGGCGAACCAAAGCCCGGCGCCGATTGCAGCGACGATAAGCGCGCCGGCCGCGATGCTGGCGAACGCCGTCATGATGAACAATCGCTGGCTGCCGGGGCCACCGGCCGTGGGCTTGGTCGATTGCTCGCCAGCGGCACCGTCCGTCCGCGCGCCCTCGGCTGCCGGGTCATTGCCGGCGGCCGGCTTGTCGGCGGCGACTTCGGTCGCCGTCAGGTCGATGGTCGGCGGCCGTCGACGCGGTGTGCTGTCAGGCTCGCTGGTCATGCAGTCCTCAAGGCGCGCGGCCCCCGATCGGCTGATGGGACATGGCCAGCCGTCACGGCATAGTACGGGGCAAAGATGGCGGCAACAGATCAGGCCGCGGCAATAAGCGCGAGCAATACGGCCTCGTTTGGCCGCTCGGCGACGCGGATGTCGGCGGCGCCGGCCTGTGCCAACGGCTCCGCGATCGGCGCCGACAGACAAAAATGGGCGGCCCGAAGCGCGCTTTCGAGCACGCCTGCGGCCCGCGCCGCCTCGACAAAAACCTCAGCGCTGCGGCGGGAGAAATGCAGCACGCCGTCGATACCGCTGGCCAGCGCAAGCGCGGCGGCGGGTGGCAGGCTGGGCGTGGCGATGGCGCGATAGATCACAACCGTCTCGACCGCAAAGCCGCGGGCGTGCAGATCGCCAGCGAGATCGCCGGAGCGGTCTTCGCCGGCGAGATAGAGCAGGCGGGCCGCCGGCTGCAGCCGCGCCGCGACGAGCCGCACCAGATCGCTCACATTACCGTCGGCGGATGTCACCTCGGTGAAGCCGGCCGCCGCCATGGCGTCGGCGCTGCGCCGGCCGACGGCGAAGACCGGCAGCGCGCGCAGTGACGTGGCGCGCGCGTGCACCGCGACAGCGTGGGCGGCGTTGGCGCTGGTGATCAGGATCGCGGCCCACGGCCCTGCGCCAATCCGTACATCGGCTGCCGGCGCGATGCGCAGCAGCGGCGTGGTGATCACATCGTGGCCTTGCGCGCGCAGCGCCGCGGCGGTGCGCTGCGCGTCAGGCTCGGGGCGCGTGAGCAGGAGCCGCACGTTCAATCCCGCACGAAGAAATCAGCGCCGCCGCGCGCTTTGAGCTCGCGGCCGGCATCGGCGCCGAGCTCCGCGGCCTGGTCGCGGCGGCCTTCGCGCAAAACCTCGAACGCGGCGCTGCCGTCGGGCTTTACGATGATGCCGTGGAAATGGACGGTGCCGTTATCGATCCGCGCATGGCCGCCGATCGGCGTGCGGCAGGAGCCGTCGAGCACGGCGAGGAACGCGCGCTCGGCGGTCACCGCGGTCGCGGTATCGGCGTCGTCGATTTTGGCGACCAGCGCGCGCGTTGCAGCATCGTCGGCGCGGGTCTCGATGCCGATTGCGCCTTGACCCACCGCCGGGAGAAATTCGTCGATGTCGAGCAATGCCGCTGCGGCGTCGAGGAGGCCGAGCCGCTTCAAGCCGGCTACGGCGAGCAGCGTCGCGTCGGCCTCGCCGGCCTCGATCTTGCGTAAGCGCGTCTCGACGTTGCCGCGCAGCGGTACGATGGCGAGATCCGGCCGCAAGCGCTTGACCAAGGCTTGCCGCCGCAGCGACGCCGTGCCGACCACGGCGCCCCGCGGCAGATCGCGCAAGCTTTTGGCCCTAGCGCTGATGAAGGCGTCGCGCGCATCCTCGCGCGGCAAAAACGCCGACAGCACCAGGCCGGGCGGCAGCACGGTGGTCATATCCTTCGACGAATGCACCGCCAGATCGATGGCGCCGCTGAGCAGCGCGTCCTCGATCTCCTTGGTGAACAGCCCCTTGCCGCCGAGGTCGTTGAGCGGCCGGTCCTGAACGACGTCGCCGGTGGTGCGGATGATCTTGATCTCGATCCGCGCGGCATCGAGGCCGCAGGCCGCTGCGAGGCGGCTTTGCACCTCGCGCGCCTGCACCAAGGCGAGGGGCGAGCCACGCGAACCGATGCGGAGAATAGAGGTCGAGGATTGTGCCATGAGCCCTTCAGGTGCTAGGCCGCGCGGATGTTGGCAGCCTTATAATACATAGATGGTCATTCTCGGCATCGAGACGACGTGCGACGAGACCCCCGCGGCCGTGGTCGAGCGGACCGATGACGGCAAGGGGCGGATTCTGTCCGACATCGTGCTGTCACAAGTCAGCGAGCACGCCGAATTCGGCGGCGTGGTGCCGGAGATCGCGGCGCGCGCCCATGTCGAGGCGCTCGATGCCATCATCGCCAAGGCCATGGCCGAAGCGCAAATGTCGTTCGAGGCGCTCGACGGCGTCGCCGCCGCCGCCGGGCCGGGCCTGATCGGCGGTGTCATCGTCGGCCTGACCACCGCCAAGGCCATCGCGCTCGCCCACGACAAGCCGCTGATCGCGGTCAATCACCTGGAAGGGCATGCGCTCACCGCGCGGCTCACCGACGGGACGGCGTTTCCCTATTGCCTGTTTCTCGCCTCCGGCGGCCACACCCAAATCCTCGCCGTGCGTGGCGTCGGCGATTATCTGCGCTTCGGCGGCACGGTGGACGATGCCATCGGCGAGGCCTTCGACAAAACCGCAAAACTGCTCGGGCTGGGCTATCCGGGCGGCCCGCTGGTCGAGAAGGAGGCCGCCCGCGGCGACGCCAAACGATTCGCGTTGCCGCGGCCGATGCTTGGGCGCCACGATGCCAATTTTTCGCTGTCGGGCCTGAAGACGGCGCTGCGTATCGAGGCGGAGAAAATCGCGCCGCTCTCCGACCAAGACGTCGCCGATCTGTGCGCCTCGTTCCAGCAGGCGGTGGTCGACGTGGTGATGGACCGGCTGCGCGCTGGCATGCGCATGTTCCGCGACCGGCTCGGCACGCCGACCGCACTGGTTTGCGCCGGCGGCGTCGCCGCCAACCAAGCGATCCGCAAGGTCTTGCACCGCGTCGCCTTCGAGGTCGGCACGACACTGGTGGCGCCGCCACCGGCGCTGTGCACCGACAACGGCGCCATGATCGCCTGGGCCGGCGCCGAACGGCTGGCTCTCGGTCTCACCGATCCGCTCGATGTCGCGCCGCGGGCGCGCTGGCCGCTCGATCAGGTGACGAAGGCGGCGGCTTCGAGCTAGCCACCTTTTTCGTCATTGCGAGGAGCGAAACGACGAAGCAATCCAGCTCTCTCGCGCGGTGCTGGATTGCTTCGCTTCGCTCGCAATGACGGGGAGGTTATTGCTCAAAGCGCTCGATGAACCACTTGAGCAGGCGTGTCCAAATTTCGTCCTTGCCGACGACATCCTCGATGCCGTGTTCGAGGTTCGGATTGTCGTTGACCTCCATGACCACGATGCCGCTGTCGGTCTGCTTGAGGTCGACGCCGTAGAAGCCGTCGCCGATCGGCCGCGCCGCGCGCACCGCGATGTCCATCACTTCGCGCGGCGCCTGGGCGAGGTCGAAGGCGCGGAAACCGCCCTCGTGGGACGAGCCGTCGGGGCGGTACTTCACCACCTGCCAATGGCCGCGCGCCATGCGGTATTGGCAGACGAACAGCGGCTCGCCGGCCAGCACGCCGACACGCCAGTCGAAATCGGTCGGCAGGAATTTCTGCGCCAAGAGGAGGTCGGTCTCCTCGAACAGTTCTTCGCAAATGCGCTTGAGCGCCGCCGGCGACTCGATCTTGTGCACACCGCGCGAGAACGAGCCGTCGGGGATCTTCACCACCAGCGGCAGCCCAAGCTCGTCGACCACCTTGGTCAGGTCGGTGTCCTCGGCGAGGATCACGGTCGGCGGCGTCGGCACCTGGTTGCCCTGCAACAGCTCCATCAGGAAGACTTTATTGGTGCAGCGGATCATCGAGATCGGATCGTCGATGACCGGCATGCCTTCCTGCCAGGCGCGGCGGGCGAAGCGGTAAGTGTGGTTGTCGATCGAGGTGGTCTCGCGGATGAACAGGCCGTCGAACTCGGCAAGCTCGGCGAGCTGGCGCTTGGTGATCAGCTCGACATCGACCGAGTTCTTTTCGGCGATGCGGGCGAAATACTTGAGCGAGTCCGAGGAGCAGGGCGCCGTCTTCTCGTTCTCGTTCGGATCGTACAGCACGGCGAGATCGTATTTGGCGACCGAGCGCGCCTTGGGGTCGCGCCATTCGCGCTTGGTATGGTGGTTCAACGACTCGCGGAAGAATTCGCCTTCGCCGTTGGCCAGCCGGGTGACGGTCCGTGGCCGGATACGGTCGATCGACAGCCGGGTGCCCGGCTCGACGATCACTTCCAGCGCCGGGCAGCGGAACCAGTCGAACAGCAGGCGGCCGAACGGCTCGAAGCGCGGGTCGCGGGCGATGCCGAAGCAGACCAAAAGCTTGAGCTCGCCTTCGGGCTGGAAATCGGCGCGCCGGGCGCAGCGGTTGAGCTCTTCCTCGAGCTCCGGCAGCGCGTGCTCGTAGAGCTTCTGCTCGCGCAGCTCCAGCATGGTCTCGACGGTGGGCACCACGCGATGGCCGCGCGCCTCGGCGAGCAGCGAGGCGTAATAGCCCTTGGACTGGTAGGCGTAGGAGCGGGCGAGGTTGACGATTTTCGGCCGCCCCATGTCGAACAAGCGGGGACGCGCCAGATACTCGCCCGTGGAGATGACCTTGTGCGGGGTCTCGGCGTTGGGCAGGTCGCGGCCTTGGTCGACAAGGATCACCCAGCCGGTCATAGGCGGGTTCCCTTCCAGTCGCCAGCGTTGTGCAAAGTCAGGCCGATCATGCGTTCGAAATCAGGCACGGCGCGATTCGTCATAACCCGATTCAAATCCAATGGCGACTGCGCCGGCGATGATGTCCACCGTCAAAACCGGGTCATGATGCGCGGGGTTCAGGGCGCGCCGTGGGAACCTGACGCGCCGCGCCGCCTTCCGAGCGGCTTGTCGAAGCGCAGCGCGTCGCCGCCGTCGTCATAATAGGCGCGATGCCGGCCGAACAGCCGGTAGCCCGACTTTTCGTAACGCCCGATGGCACGGGTGTTGTGCTCGTGGACTTCAAGCCGCATGGCGCGGCGCTTCCGGCGCGCCGCCGCCGCTTCCGCCGCGGCGAGCAGCAGCGGGCCAATGCCGCGGCTGGTGATGTGCGGGGCCACCGCGATGGAATAGAGCCGGGCATGTTGCGAGCGCGCCGGGTAAAGCACCAGCGCGTAGCCGGCAAGCTTGCCGCCGTCCTCGGCAACGATCAGCGAGCTCTTCGACGCGGTGAGAAAGTGGCGAAAACTTCGCCGCGACAGGATGTCGGTGGTGAAGACGGCGTTTTCGAGCGCGACCAGCGCATCGATATCGCGCAGGCGGCCGGGGCGCAGTTTTGCCGGCGGAGCAGCGTGTCGCGATGCGCTCACGCCACGCGCCCTTCCTCGATCCGCGCGATCATGGTCTCCAGCCGTTCCAGGCGATCAGCCTCGCTGGGCGGTTTATCCCAGCGCAGCCGGTTGATGCGGGGGAAGCGCATCGCGAGTCCAGATTTATGTCGCGTAGAGCGCTGCAGGCCCTCGAAGGCGACTTCGAGCACAAGACCCTGGTCGGGCTCATGCACGACTTCGCGCACCGGGCCAAACCGGTCGGTGGTGTTGCGGCGGACGAAGCGGTCGATCTGCAACAGTTCCTCGTCGGTGAAGCCGAAATAGGCCTTGCCCACGGGCACCAGCTCGTCGCCGCTTTCGCCGCGGGTCCAGACGCCAAACGTGTAATCCGAATAAAACGACGAGCGCTTGCCATGGCCGCGCTGGGCATACATCAGGACCGCATCGATGATGAAGGGATCGCGTTTCCATTTCCACCACGGGCCCTTCGGCCGGCCGGGCAGGTAGAGCGCGTCGCGCCGCTTGAGCATGACGCCTTCGACCGCCGCGGCATCCTCGCCGGCGCCCGCGGCCGCCGGATCTTTTCGCGCGGCGACAAGTTCGTCCCAGGTCGTGAACGGGACGAGGGGAGAGAGGTCCACGCGCTCATCATTGAGCTGCGCGACGAAACTCTCCAATCGCGCGCGACGCTCGGCGAAGGGGCGCTCGCGCAAATCCTCGGCGCCGTCGGCGAGCAGATCGTAGACGCGCAGATGGGCGGGAAATTCCGCGATCAGTTTTGGCGTGACGGTTTTGCGATTGAGCCGCTGTTGCAGCACGTTGAACGACTGCACCCGGCGCTCGCGCATGATGAGAAGCTCACCGTCGATGGCGCCGGGCAGGTGTAGTGCGTCGAGGAGATCTGGGAAGCTTTTGGAAATGTCCTCGCCGGTGCGCGAATAGAGCCGGGCGATCGTTGCACCATCTTGCCGCGCGGCCACGGCCTGGACCCGGATACCATCCCATTTCCATTCGGCTAAAAAATCGCCTGCCGCGAGCCCGGCGAGATCGGCGTCATCGAGCGCATGCGCCAGCATCGGCGGCCGGAACGGCGCCGGGTCGCTGCTTGCCGGTTTTTCCGCGCGGCCTTCGAGCCAGGCGAACAGGTCGAGATAGGGCGGCGCGAGCCCCGGCCACAGCAGCTCGATGTCCTGCGCGTCGGTGCCCGACAGCGCCGCGGCCGCGGTTTTGGCGAGCCGCGCCGAGACGCCGACACGCAAGCCGCCGGTGACGAGCTTGATCAGCGCCCAGCGCCCGGTCTCGTCGAGCGCATCAAGCCAGCGCGCCAGCTGCTTCGGCAGCTGCGCTTTGCCCAGCGTGGAAAGGGTTTCGATGACGGTGGTGAGCGACAGTTCCCCTCCCCCTTGTGGGGAGGGGTTAGGGGTGGGGGTCGGGAGGTGACTCACAGTCGTTGACGCCTGCGCGTCGCCTCCCGACCCCCCACCCCGACCCTCCCCCACAAGGGGGGAGGGAGAAGAAGGCCACATCAGCGCGACCGTCTCGGAAAGATCCCCGACATAATCATAGGACAGCTCGAACAGCACCGGATCGGTGCGCTCGGCGATCAGGCTGCGAATGAGGCCGGCCTTGGCGTGCGGGAAGCTCAGCACGCCGGTGAGCGCGGCGAGCGCCCAGCCGCGCTCGGGATCGGGCGTCGAGCGGAAATACTCGGTGATCAGCCGCAGCTTGTTGTTGCGCGCCGGCTCGTAGGCGAGGCGGTCCAAAAGCTCGGCGAAGCGGTTCATGCCTCCGCCTCGCCACTCGCCGGCTCATCGTCCTCGTCGCCATAGCCGACGATGTCGAGCGGCCGCGCTTTGAGCCCACGGGTGCCACACCAGTGCACCAGCGCGTCTTCCTGGCCGTGGGTGACCCAGATTTCGCCCGCCCCGGTCGCGGCGATCGTCGCGGTGAGGCCATCCCAGTCGGCGTGATCGGAGATCACCAGCGGCAGCGACACGCCCTGTTGCCGCGCCCGCGCGCGAACCCGCATCCACCCGGAGGCGAAGGCGGCGAGCGGATCGGGGAAGCGTCGCGTCCACAGATCGTTCAAGGCTGACGGTGGGCAGATGGTGATGGTGCCGGCGAGGTTTTGCTTGGTGGCGCCGCTGACCAGCCGCAATTCGCCGAGCGCGATGCCGCGGCTTTCGTAATAACGCGTGATCTTCTCCATGGCGCCATGCAGATAGACCGGCGCGTCGTAACCGGCCTGGCGCAACAGCGCCATCACCCGCTGCGCCTTGCCGAGCGAATAGGCGCCGACCAGGTGGGCGCGTTCGGGAAACAGCGCGACCGAGCGAAGGAGTTTTGCGATCTCGCCGCCGGGCTCGCCGTGGCGGAACACCGGCAGCGCGAACGTCGCCTCGGTGATGAACACGTCGCACGGCACCAGCTCGAACGGCGCGCAGGTCGGATCGGCGACATTCTTATAGTCGCCGGAGGCCACGACGCGCAGGTCACTGGCCTCAACCGCGATCTGCGCCGAGCCGAGCACATGGCCGGCGGGATGGAACGTCACTTTGGCGCCGCCGAGTTCGATACTCTCACCATAGGCCGCCGCCTGCGCGGAACCGGCGAAATTCTCGCCGTAGCGCAGCCGCATCAGGTCGAGCGTCTCCTGCGTCGCCAGCACCGCGCCATGGCCGGCCCGGGCATGGTCGGAATGGGCATGCGTGATCAGCGCCCGCTCGACCGGCCGCGTCGGGTCGATATGGAAGGCGCCAAGCTTGCAGCAGACGCCGGCCGGGGTCGGCACCAATATGTCTTCAGGTCGCATCGCCGTAAGATAAACTCGAAACTTCATTCCGGAAGCCGCGTCAGCGGCTATCCGGAATCCATAACCACCATCGTTTCAGAACAATCGCATGCGACCATTCGGCAAAACCTGTGATTATGGATTCCGGGCTCGCGCGGAGCCTGCCATCGGGCCGGCCACTTCGGGCCGGACCCGTTGGCGCGCCCCGGAATGACGCTGTAATGACCGACACCGGCCCGCTCTTTGTCTCCTCCGGCGATCTGATCGCCGACCGGCGCTACAAATGGGCGCTCGATCATGTGGCACAGGGCGATCTGGCCGGCGCCGCCGACATCTTGGCGCAAACGGTCGAGTTGGCCCCTGGCTTCGCCACGGCGTGGTTCGCGCTCGGCGCCATCCGCGACCAGCTCGGCGACCGCGGCGGCGCCATCGCCGCTTTCGCGCAAGCGCGCGATTCCGACCCCGAGGATTATCACGGCGCGCGACTGCAATTGGCGCGGCTCGGCGCCGGCGAAACCACTCCCGCCATGACCGAAACCTATGTCCGCCGGCTGTTCGACCAATATGCCGCCCGCTACGACGCGGCGCTCACCGAGCGCCTGCATTATCGCGGGCCAACGCTGTTGCACGACGCGGTCGAAGCCGTGATGCGCGCGGCCGCTCGCCCCATGCGTTTCGGCTCGATGCTGGATCTCGGCTGCGGCACCGGTCTCGGCGGCACCGCGTTCCGGCCGAACGTCGATTGGCTGGTCGGTGTCGATCTCTCGCCCGCCATGATCGCGCAAGCCGCGACCAAGGGTTTGTACGATCGGCTCGTGACTGCGGAGCTTGCGGATTTTCTGGCCGACGAAGCCGGCGAGCGAGGGACATATCACCTCGTCCTCGCCGCCGATGTCTTTGTCTATGTGAACGATCTCGCGCCGATCATCGCCGGGATCGCGCGCATCCTCGCTCCTGACGGCCTGCTCGCCTTCACGGTCGAGACCCATGCTGGCGACGGCGTAAAACTGTTGCCGACGCTGCGCTATGCCCATGGCGAGAAATATGTACGCGGCGTGCTCGGTGCTGCCGGCCTCGTGCCGGCGCATCTCGCCAAAGCCGCGGTGCGCAGCGAAAAGGGCGTACCCGTCGACAGCCTCGTCGTGGTGGCGCGGCCCTCGACCACGATGCCGCGGCCCATTACTTCTGGCGGGTGACCGTCCTCGAACGCCCAACCCTCCTGCCGGAGCCGTTTACCCGCTGGTTCGCCAGCCGCGGCTGGACGCCGCGCGCGCATCAGCTGGAACTGTTGGCCAAGGCGCAGGCCGGGCGCTCGGTGCTGCTGATCGCGCCGACCGGCGGCGGCAAGACGTTGGCGGGGTTTTTGCCGAGCTTGGTGGAGCTGAGTGAAGCTCAGTCTCGTTCCTCGCCGCTTGCGCGATCGGCACCCTCCCCCCTTGTGGGGGAGGGTGGGGTTAGAGGGTCGAGAGGCGACGAGAAGGCGTCGACGCTTGCGCCCGACCTCCCGACCCCCACCCCCGACCCCTCCCCACAAGGGGGAGGGGAGAAGCGGCGCCTCGTCTCCACAGGCCGCGGCATCCGCCGCGAGGGAGGGCTGCACACGCTTTACATCTCGCCGCTCAAGGCGCTCGCCGTCGACATTGCGCGCAATCTGGAAACGCCGATTGCCGAGATGGGGCTGCGGATCCGCGTCGAGACGCGCACCGGCGATACGCCGAGCTCAAAACGCCAACGCCAGCGCCGCGATCCGCCGGAAATTTTGCTCACCACACCCGAGCAACTGGCGCTGCTGCTGGCCTCCGCCGACGCGCCGTATCTGTTCGGCTCACTCAAGCGTGTGATCCTCGATGAGCTGCACGCTCTGGTGACCTCCAAACGCGGCGATCTGCTCTCGCTCGGCCTGGCGCGGCTGTTTCGTCTCGCGCCGGATCTCACCAGCATCGGCCTGTCGGCGACCGTGGCCGAGCCCGACGATCTGTGCCGTTTCATGGTCCCGCAGCGCGGCGGGCCGGCGCTGGCCGATCTCATCGTCGCCGAAGCCGGCGCCGCGCCCGATGTCGCCATGCTCGACTCGAGCGAACGTGTGCCGTGGGCCGGCCATTCGGCGCGCTATGCGCTCGGCGAAGTCTATGCGCTCATCAAGGCGCACCGCACCACGCTGGTCTTCGTCAACACGCGCAGCCAGGCCGAAGGTATTTTCCAGGATCTTTGGCACATCAATGACGACAATCTCGCCATCGCCTTGCATCACGGTTCGCTCGATGTGGCGCAGCGGCGCAAGGTCGAAGCCGCGATGACGACCGGCCGCCTGCGCGCCGTGGTTTGTACGTCTTCGCTCGATCTCGGCGTTGACTGGGGCGACGTCGATCTGGTCATCAATATCGGCGCGCCGAAGGGCGCCTCGCGCATGTTGCAACGCATCGGCCGCGCCAATCACCGCATGGACGAGCCGTCCAAGGGCGTGCTGGTGCCGGCCAACCGCTTCGAGGTTCTCGAATGTCGCGCAGCGCTCGACGCCATCGCCGAGAATGCGCAGGACACGCCGGCGTCGCGCATCGGCGCGCTCGACGTGCTGGCCCAGCACGTGCTC
>Ga0209579_10002527_pt1 | contig 13870 bp, 8 predicted proteins | sample Coa_R1_2_FD_187152 | JGI IMG/M metagenome (GOLD analysis project Ga0209579, IMG submission 187152) | Surface soil microbial communities from Centralia Pennsylvania, which are recovering from an underground coalmine fire - Coalmine... | ecosystem: Environmental > Terrestrial > Soil > Unclassified... | reverse complement strand
CGTCCTCCTGTTCGACAACATCCTGAACGTCGGCGACTATGTGGAGCTCGGCGGCGGCGTGCGCGGCATCGTGTACGAGATCGGCGCGCGGGCGACGCACATCCGCAGCAACGACGATCTCGATATCTTCGTCCCGAACTCGCGCCTGATCGAGGAACGCTTCACCAACTGGACCATGCGCGGACAGACGCGGCGCATTCACGTGCCGTTTTCCGTCGCCTATGGCGTCGACAAGGCGAAGGTGCGCGAAGTCGTACTCGAAGCCGCGCACAAGGTGGACTTCACGACGGCGGATACCGAAACCCGGCGGACGCAGGTATGGCTCACGGGGTTCGGCGACAGCGCGCTCAATTTCGAACTCGTGGTGTGGCCGCGTCTGGATGCCGTCAAGCGCCCGGCGGCGATGCAGGCCGCCTACACCTGGGCCATCGACGATGCGTTGCGCGCCGCCGGCATCGAGATTCCGTTTCCGCAACGCGACCTGCGCGTGCGCAGCGTCCTGGGCCGCGAAGGCGATGTCGCGTGGCGGGCGCTCGGTTTCGAGCACATCGCCCGCCAGCCTGAACCGCCGGCCCAGCCGCTGCCATCCGAAAATGATGCGGCCCAGGAGCTCATGCGTCCCGAAGATCCTCCGCCGCCCCCGCCGCAGAAGCGAAACTGATGCGTCTGAACCCGACCTTGCATCCGCCTCCCGCAAGGGGGAGGTGGGACCGGCCGTGACGGAACGGCCGTGCCGGGCCATCATGACCACGGTTGAATCCGATTTGTTTCGTTTGAGGGATGCACCGCCATGTTTGAGTTGCGCGCTTTGCTTTTCCTTCCCCGCGCGAGGCACGCGCAAGGGAGGCAAGTCTGCGCCGCCGCGCTGGCGGCGTTGTTCGCTCTCTCCGTTGCTCCGTACGGGGAGGCCCGAGCCGCAGAACTGCTGCCCACCGGACAGACGATCACGCCGGAAGCGGCAACGGGCGCGCATTTCCAGAATCTCAATCCGGGCCTCGCCGCGTTTCCGGATCACCTGGCGGGGCAGGCGGTCACGACCGCGGTCAGCCACGACGGCAAGACGCTCCTCATCCTGACGAGCGGCTTCAACCGCATGGCGGGCCCGGACGGGAAGGCCGACCCGGGCGCCTCCAACGAATATGTGTTCGTGTTCGACATTTCGGGCGCGACGCCCAGGCAGGTTCAGGTCGTACAGGTGCCCAATACTGATTCCGGGATCGTGTTCGCGCCCGACGATTCGCGCTTCTTCGTGAGCGGCGGCGTGGACGATGATGTGCATGTTTTCGTGCGGGGTTCCCCTTCCACCGCGGCTTCCGCCTTCGCCCTGCGGGCTACGGCGGACAAGTCGCCGCGGTCCCCCTCCCCCATGCTTCGCACGGGGGAGGAAACGCGCGCGATCTGGACGGAAGCCGGTGCGCCGATCGCGCTCGGCCATGCGAAGGGTCTCGGCATCGATGTACAGCCGAGCGCGGCGGGTCTCGATGTGAGCGAAGACGGCACGGTCCTCGTCGTCGCCAACCGCATGAACGATTCCATCAGCGTGGTCGACGTGGCGGCCGCGAAAGTCACCGGCGAGCTCGACCTCCGCCCCGGCAGGAGCGACCGCACGAAAGCCGGCGTGCCGGGCGGCGAATATCCCTACTGGGTGCAGATCAGCGGCGGGACGGCGTACATCTCCTGCCAGCGCGACCGCGAAATCGATGTCGTGGATCTGGCGGGGCTGCGGGTGATCGGGCGCGTCAAGGTCACCGGCACGCCGAACCGCATTCTCCTCAACCGGGACAAATCGCTTCTGTACGTCGCCGAGGACAACAGCGACGCGATCGAAATCATCAGCACGGTGTCGGGCATGCTGGTGGGGTCGATCGATGCCCGCGCGCCGGCCCGCACCCTGAGCGATCCGCGCGCCTTCCGCGGTGCGGCGCCCAACAGCCTCGCCCTCGCGCCGGACGGCGGGACGCTGTACGCGACGCTCGGCGGCTCGAACGCCGTCGCGGTCATTCCGCTGACGGCCGCGACGCGCCGGGTCGCGGCGCTCGTGCCCACCGGCTGGTACCCGAATTCCGTCAGCGCGGCGGGGAACATGCTGTACGTCGTCAACGGGCGCAGCAATGTCGGCCCCAATCCGCTCGCCTGCGCCAATCACCAGCTCGACAAGAGCAGGGCCGCCATCTGCCGGTCGCGCAACCGCTACATCCTGCAGCTGTCGAAGGCCGGCTTCCTCGCCATGCCTGTACCGCCCGTCCCGGACTACGCGCGGCTGACCGCGGCCGTCGCCGCCAACAACGGCTTTTCCAGCCGCGAGGCCGCCGACGATGCGCGCATGATGGCGGAGCTTCGGCAGCGCATCAAGCACGTGATCTACATCGTGAAAGAGAACCGGACGTACGACCAGGTGCTGGGCGATCTCGGCCGGGGCAGGGGCGATCCGTCGCTCACGCTGTTCGGGCGCGCGATCACGCCCAACCAGCACGCGCTCGCCGCGCGGTTCGTCGATCTCGACAATTTCTATTGTACAGGCGAGGTGAGCGGAACGGGGTGGCCGTGGAGCGTGGCCGCGCGCGAAACCGACGTCGGCGTGAAGTATATTCCGATGCAGTATGCCGGGCGCGGGCAGACCTACGACGTCGAGGGCACGAACCGGAACATCAATGTCGCGCTGCCGACGCTCGAAGCGCGGCGCGCCGCCAACAGCGCCACGCCGGACGATCCGGACGAGCTGCCGGGCACGGCCGATGTCGGCGCCCAGGATTCGTACAGCGGCGAAGAGGGCCGCGGGCATCTGTGGGATTCGGCGCTGCGGGCGAAGATACCGGTGCGCAATTACGGCTTCTACATCGACGGCGCGCGCTACGATCCGGATTCGCCCTCGCCCATCCCGGTGCTGCGCGATCCCGCGCAATCGAACACGATGGTCGCCTATCCCTCCGATCCGGCGCTGATCGGCATCACCGATCCGTACTTCCGCAGCTTCGACCTCAAGCTTCCGGACTTCTGGCGCGAACGCGAATGGGAACGGGAGTTCGCAAGCCAGGTCAAAGAGAAGAACATGCCGGCGCTGACGCTCGTACGCTTCATGATGGATCATACGGGGGATTTCGAGCACGCGACCGACGGCGTGAACACACCCGAGGTGCAGGTGGCGGACAACGACTATGCCGTGGGCAGGCTGGTCCAGCGCATCGCCTCGAGCGCGTACCGCGACTCGACGCTCATCTTCATCATCGAGGACGATGCGCAGGACGGTCCCGACCACGTCGACGCACACCGGAGCACGGCGTACATCGTCGGGCCCTATGTGAAGCAGGGCGCGGTGGTTTCGACGCGGTACTCGACCGTCAACCTCCTGCGCACGATCGAGGATATCCTCGGGATCGAACCGCTCAGCATGTTCGATGCCTATCAGCGGCCGATGACGGACGTGTTCGACCTGAAGCAGACGGCCTGGGGTTTCCACGCGACGCCCTCGGCGGCGCTGTTCCGTACAAACCTGCCGCTGCCGGGAAAGCGAACAAAGGGTGCGGGCCTCGAACCGCGGTTCGCACTGGCCCATGACGCATCGTACTGGGCGGCCGCCACGCGCGGCTACGACTGGACGCGCGAAGACCGCATCGACTCCGCCGCGTACAACCGCGTGCTGTGGGAAGGCTTGAAGGGCGATCGGACTTATCCTGTTGCGCGCTGACCTTTTCCTCCCCCGTCGAGCGGAGCGAGATGGGGGAGGGGGACCGCGAAGCCCCCTTCGGGGCGAGCGGTGGAAGGGGAAAGGTACGTGTACAATTCTCTGGAACCGGGTACTATCGCTTCGCTTGTCGAGCGCGAGGCTTTCCCCTTCCACCGCTTCGCGCTTTTTCACGCGCTACCGCCTGGCTGCTTGAGCGCGGCGCGCTCGCGGTCCCCCTCCCCCATGCTTCGCACGGGGGAGGAAAACTACCGCGATACCGGGAAGATGTTGGCGATGGTGTCGGCGCTGGAGCGGCGGGGAATGTCTTTCACGATCTCGCGCGCCGCGTTGTGGCCCGGGATGCCGCTGACGCCGCCCCCCGGGTGCGTGCCGGCGCCGCACATGTACAGCCCCGGAACCGGGCTGCGGTAATTCCCGTGGCCGAGCACGGGCCGCGCGGCAAACAGCTGATCGGGCGCGAGGCTCCCATGCATGATGTCGCCGCCGACGAGCCCGAAGGTGCGTTCGAGATCGAGCGGCGTGAGCACCGAGCGCGCCATCACGCTCGATCTGAATCCCGGCGCATAACGCTCGACGGTGTCGATCATCAGGTCGGCGACTTCGTCCCTGTGTACGTCCCACGACGTGCCGTCCGGCAGCGTGGGCGCGGTGTGCTGGCAGAAGAGGCTCGCGACATGCTTGCCCTCCGGCGCCAGGCTCTGGTCGACGAACGAAGGCACGAGGATTTCGACGATCGGCGTTTTCGACCAGCCCTGCGCGCGGGCGTCGCTGTACGCGCGGTCCATATAGGCCAGCGTGGGCGCGATGACGATTCCCGCGGTCAGGTGATCGCCCGGTTCCGGCAGGCAGGAGAAGCGCGGCAGCTCGCCGAGCGCCACGTTCATCCGGAACGTACCGGAGGCGCAGCGGTAGCGGCGCATGCGCTCGAGGAAATCGGCGGGCAGCACGCTCGTGTCGATCAGCGAAAGGAACAGGAGCTTCGGATTGACGTTGGCGACGACGGCGCGCGCGCGGAATGTTTCGCCCGCGGCCGTGATGACGCCCGCGGCCCTGCCCTTCTCGACGAGCACCTCGCGGACTTCCGCGTCTGTACGGATCTCGACGCCGGCATCCTTGGCCGCGGCGGCCATCGCTCTCGTGATCGCGCCCATGCCGCCGATGGCGTGGCCCCAGGCGCCCTTGATTCCGTTCACTTCGCCGATGCCGTGATGCAGCAGCACGTAGCCGGTGCCCGGACCGTACGGACTGGCGTAATTGCCGACGACGGCGTCGAAGCCGAGCGCCGCCTTGATCGGATCCGACTCGAACCAGCCGTCGAGCCACTCGCCGGCCGACTGGCCGAACAGCGAGAGAAGATCGCGCTTCGCGACCGTATCGAGCCGCGAGAGCTTGCGCGCGACACCGGCCGCCTTGAGCAGTTCCGGAATCGCCTCCATCCAGCCGGTTTCGATCGTCTTCGGCGGCGTGACGAGAAGCAGTTCGCGCACCATGTCGGCGAGCGCGCCAAGCCGCGCATTGAACGCATCGAGCCGGTCGGCATCGGCGCGCGAGAACTTCGCCACTTCGCCCTTGGTGCGGCCGCGGCCGACGGCGAGGTATTCGCGTTCGTTCAGCGGCAGGAAGTTCTGCATCCGGCGCTGCACGAAGGTGAGCCCATGCGCGGCGAGGCCCATGTCGGTGATGACGGTCGGATGGAGCAGCGAGACGGTGTAGCTCGCGGTCGAATTGCGGAAGCCCGGCGCGAATTCCTCGGTGACCGCCGCGCCACCGACGACGGCGCGACGTTCGAGCACCAGCACCTTGAGGCCCGCGCGCGCGCAATAGAAGGCACAGACGAGACCGTTATGCCCGCCGCCGATGATGACGATGTCCCAGGCTTCGGATGTCGGCGTTTGCGCCATTCCCTTTCTTAAGCGGTGACACCTGTGCCGGGCAAGAATGGGCACGCGGAGCCGCGGAGACGCGGAGGCCCCCCTCACCCCGTTCCACCGGTAATCTGCGATTACCGGCGGAACGACCCTCTCCCTCATGGGGAGAGGGAGGGCAACGGTGACGTTTGTACGAAACGAAAAGCACAGCACCTTCTCCCCTTGCGGGAGAAGGTGGCGCGGGCTCGCCCCGCGCCGGATGAGGGGTGCTCCGCGCCTCCGCGTGCAATCCTTTTTGGCGCCGCTATTGCTGCGTCGCGCGGACGAGGATGCGCAGGGTTGCGGTCGAAGAACCGAAATGCGCCACGACGTGTGCTTGACCGGCGCGAAGCGCGTGGATGACGCCGTTCGATTCAACGCGAACGACCGGCGCACCTTCCTGCGGTACAGACTGCCAGCGCACAAACCGCGCGGGCAGATCGATGCTGCCGACAGGCGCGGCGTAATCCGTCGACGGATGCGGCATCGCGCTCGCCGTGTTGGAATCGAGCGTCAGCACCAGCACCGGCAGATCATTGGCGCGGAAGGCGAGCGGCCGCGCCGACGGCGGAACGATCGAGACCTTCAGCGTACGCAGCGCGACCGCGCCATCGGCGAATTCTGCGCGCACAGCGAACCGCACCGGCCCGAGAAGCTTCGGCTTCACCCGGAGATGTACGACGCCGTTCGTTCCGGCCGATGCGGCGACCGCTTCCGACGGCGCGTGCCCCATCTGGCCCTGCTGGTACACGGACACGGATTTCAGCGCAGCGGCGGCGGCGGGCAGGCGGAGGCTTGCCTCGAACGGTACGCCCAAAGTGGCGTGGGTCGGCGCCCAGGCGAGCAGGCCCGGAACGATTTTCGCAACATGCGCGCCGGCCGGCGCCTCGACGCTCGCGGCAATCGTCTCCTTGTGTGCCGGCAGGCAGGAATCCGCGCCCGTCGTTTCGATCCAGCAGGCGGCCAGCTTCTCCACCTCGCGCGACGGGTCGTCGACGACGCTGTCATCGTTCACGCCGGTCAGGAGATTGAGAATGGGTCCGGCGAGCGAGGTGTGCGATAGCTTGGCAAAGGTGTACAACTGGTCGCCGGACGCGCCGCTGGTCTGGCTCGCGAGCGTTACGATCGCGTCGTCGGGCTGGTTGCCGAGAATCGAATCGACGGTCGGCACGTTCTTGCCGTCGGGATTGCCGTAGAGGCCGCCGATCAGGAGATCGAGCACGGTCGCGAGCGCGCTGTTGCCCGGCCGGGTCGAACTGACGGCGCGCCAGGTGGCGTTGGCGATGTTCGGCCCGGAGAGGTTCGGATTGTTGAGGCTCGGGCCGTCGGGCTCGAGCGAATAGACGGCGCCGGTTTTGACCGGCAGCGTGGGCGCGTTGATGGGATCGCCCACCGCATCGAAGCATTTGCTGACGTCGGCGGTGCCGCAGACCGCTTCCCAGAACAATCCCTGCTCCGTCCACAGCGGCGCCTTGCGCGTGCCGTCGCGATGTTTGATCAGGTAGTTCGCGAGCGTCGAACCGATCTCGGGCGTGTTGAGCGTGACGATCGCGTGGAATTGCCCCTGCATGCGATTGCGCAGAGATCCGTATTTCGTCTGCGAGGCGTAGTTGCGCGCAACGAGCCCGCCCATGCTGTGCACCAGGAGATCGACTCGTCCGCCGACGATCCCGGCCGAGTCGGTGGTCGCGAGAAGCGAGTCGATTTCCGTCTGCACCGCTTCACTGGACGTGACCTCGCACGGATCGCTTCCCGACAGAGGATCCGTCTTCGCGTCGAAACGCAGATATTTGGAATAGCAGATGGGTACGACGAAGTCGGGCGCGCTGTTCCACGGCGCATGGCTGCGCAACCAGTTCTTCGCTTCGGAGAGACTCGTCTTGTCTCCCCACAGGCCATGCACCAGCACGAGCGGCGGGATCACCAGTGGTACACTCAGGCTGCCGTTGGCGCTGCCCTGGGTCGCGGTGAGATTGATGGTGTTGTTCGCCGAATAGCCGGACAGCGGCCCCTGCACGAGCACCGGCGCGAAATAGGTCGAGCCGACCTGGATGAGGCTGGAAACGGTAAGGCTCGACTGTCCGTTCGCGGGAGCGGTGGTGAGGAAGTTGTCGGCATAGGAAACAAGCGACGCGGCGCTGTTGACCTGGAAGGTGACGGACGCACTCGAATTGGTCTCGAAGAGGGCAATCGCCGCCGACGTTGCGTCCGCCGAAAGCGCCGTGGCTGTGTAGTCGGCAAGATCGGGATCGCCCGCAAGGAAAGACGCGAGTTCCATATTGTCGAGGTGATCGGGCGCGACGAGAAACGGATCAAGCGCGACCAGCGACGTCTGCGCGGCCGGCGCAGAACCGGCCGCAAACAGAAGTGCCGCGAATGCGAGAGCGATGCGGATCGGGCGCATGAATTTTCAAAGCCCCGGCGAATCCATCTGACTATAGCAGCGGATTCCGGGTTAAAAAGGTGGCAACCGATTGTGTAGGGGTTGAGATGACAAGCGGATTTCAAGGTCTTCCCAAGGATTTCTTCGCCTTCTTCCGCGAGCTGAAGGCGCATAACGAGCGGCCATGGTTCGAAGCGAACAAGGAGCGCTTCCGCAACAGCGTGCAGGCGCCGATGAGCGCGTTCATTGCCGCCATGGCGCCGAAGCTCGCGAAAATCTCGAAGCGCTTCACCGCCGACCCGCGGCCGAACGGCGGCTCGATGTTCCGCATCTATCGAGACGTGCGCTTTTCGAAGGACAAGCGTCCGTACAAGGAGCATGCCGCCTGCCACTTCCGCCATTCATTGGGGAAGGACGTTCACGCGCCGGGCTTCTACATGCACTTTGCGCCGGGCGAGGTGTTCTTCGGCGGCGGGCTGTGGATGCCGCCGCCGGAATCGCTTTCGAAGATTCGCGATGCGATCGCGGGCAAGCCGGCGACGTGGAAAAAGGTGGTGGAGGACCGCAATTTTCGAACGCACTTCGACGGCGTGAAGGGCGAGGGCCTCGCGCGGCCGCCGCGCGGCTTCGATCCGGAGCATCCGTACGTCGAGGATCTCAGGCGGAAGAGCTTCTACGCGATGCATGAGGGCGACCAGAAGCTGGCAGCGTCGCCGGCACTCGTCGACGAAGTGGCGGACACTTTCGCCGCCCTCTCCCCTCTGATGAAATTCCTCTGCACCTCGTTGGATGTCCCATATTAGAAAAGGAAGAAAGGCGTAACGCGGAGGACCCTCGCCTTCGCGAGGGCAGGCGCAGAGGCAGCGCGGAGTAACTACCCCTCACCCGAAATTTGCGTCGCATTGCTCCGCAAATTTCGACCTCTCCCTCAAGGGGAGAGGCATTATCAATGCTGTCCCTGAAATGCCCTCTCCCCTTGCGGGAGAGGGCGGCCAAGCCGCGTGCAACGCGGCGAAGCGGGTGAGGGGTGTTGCTCCGCGTCCACTGCGCATCCACCGTGCCCTCTGCGCTGAGCTTTACAGTGGCGCGGTTTGGGAGGATTCTCCGGCAGGAACGGGCTGAAAGATCGGATGACCGAACATTTCGATGTGCTGATCGTGGGCGCCGGACTCTCCGGCATCGGCGCCGCGCATCATCTGCAGCGCCGCTGTCCGGGCAAAAGCTACGCGATCCTGGAAGGCCGCAACGCCATAGGCGGCACCTGGGATCTGTTCCGCTATCCCGGCATCCGCTCCGATTCCGACATGTACACCATGGGCTACTCGTTCCGCCCGTGGACCAATCCCAAGGCGATCGCCGATGGCGCCTCCATCCTCAATTACGTGCGCGATACGGCGCGCGAAGACGGCAGCGATCGTCACATCCGTTTCAACACCTGGGTCACGGGCGCGGCGTGGTCGAGCGCGGAGGCGAGGTGGACCGTCGAAGCCAGACGGAAATCATCCGACAATGGCGATGAAGAGGTCGTACGGTACAGCTGCAACTTTCTCTTCATGTGCTCGGGCTATTATCGCTACAGCGCCGGCTATCTCCCGGAATTCGAGGGGAGGGAGCGGTTCAAGGGCATCATCGTTCATCCGCAGCAATGGCCTGAAGGTCTCGATTACGCGGGCAAACGCATCGTGGTGATCGGCAGCGGCGCCACGGCGGTGACGCTGGTGCCGGAACTCGCGAAAACGGCGGCGCATGTCACGATGCTGCAGCGCTCGCCGACCTATGTCGTCTCGCGGCCCGCGGAAGACGCGCTGGCCAACTGGGCCAAGCGTCACCTGCCGGCAACTCTCGCCTATCAGCTCACGCGCTGGCGGCTTGTGCTGCTCGGCATGTGGTTCTACCGGCTGTGCAAGAAGAAGCCGGAGCAGATAAAGGCCTTCATCGCGAAGGGCGTGCGCGCGGAGCTGGGCGAGGATTTCGATATCGCTACGCATTTTACCCCGCGCTACAATCCGTGGGACCAGCGCCTCTGCCTCGTGCCCGACGCCGATCTGTTCAAGGCGATGAGGAGCGGGCGCGCGTCCGTCGTCACCGATACGATCGAAAGCTTCAGCGAAAACGGAATCCGGCTCGAGTCGGGGGAGGAACTGGACGCCGACATCATCATCACCGCGACCGGACTCGTGCTCGAAATTCTCGGCGGCCTCGACATCCGCGTCGACGGCGTGCATGTCGATTTTTCGAAGACGCTCAACTACCGCGGCGCCATGTACAGCGGCGTGCCCAACCTTGCTTCGGCATTCGGCTACACCAACGCGTCATGGACGCTGAAATGCGATCTTACCTGCGCGTATGTCTGCCGGCTGCTCAATCGCATGGACGCGATGGGGGTCCGGCAGGTCACGCCGAAAAATCGCGATCCCGCCATGGGCACGCAGCCCTGGGTCGATTTTTCCTCGGGATATTTCCAGCGTTCGATCCATCTTCTGCCGAAACAGGGCGACAGGCGGCCGTGGAAGCTCTACCAGAACTACGCGCTCGACATCCTCAGCCTGCGCTACGGCCGCCTCGATGACGGGGTGCTGGAGTTTTCGAATCCGATTCCCGATTCCAGCCGTATCAAACGCGCCGCCTAGTTAATGCGGCGGGGTGGTGGAGGGCGATTGCGGAGCGCTGTTCGGCGTTGCCGCGGTGGGGCTTTGTGCGGGCGGTTCGCTGGCAGGAGCCGTCGCGGGGCCCTGGGTTGGCACGGGCTGAGGAGCAGTCGCCGGTGCAGTCGTACCTGTGGCCGCGTTTGCCGGATTGAAGGTCCGGTTGAGGTCCGCGGCCGTACCTCCCGGATTCGCGCCGGTCGTCGTGAATGACCGCCGGCCGCTGCGGCGCGGCGATTTTCCGATCAGCTGTTTCAGGCGATTGATTTCCGCCGTCTGCGCAGCAATGGTCGCGGTGTCGGTGTTGATGGTCGTCTGCAGCGCCGCAATCTTCGCGGCCTGCGCCGGGTCGGGTGTCGGTACATTCTTCGCAATCGTGCGCCACTTTTCGACGACGCGCGGTTCCACATTCCCGGGACGGGGCAATGCGTACATGCTCCAGGAACTGACCAGGAAGCCGAAGGCGAGCGCACCGAAGACGACCGCAAAGGGGTTGCGGCGCGCATACTCTCCAAGCGCGCTGTGCCATGGCACCTGGGCCTGCACGTAATTCTGTGGTCCGGCGAGCGCGCCGAGCCGCGCATAATAGAGGCAGGCGACGGCGCAGCCGGTGCCGATCAAGCCTTCCAGGATTGCCAGAGACGGCATGGCGTTCCCCTTGAGGTTACGCCCCTCGCCCGGGCGCACGATTGAAATGAGCGGCGCGGCCTGTCAAGCCTGACGCAGACCGTTTTTTGATGGCTTTTTGATGGTGGAACAGGCGGTTGTCCGGGTTTACGCGGCTTTGCGGGGCAGACGCCGGATTTCCGCGCCGCTCGTTTTTTCCGCGAGGCGCAATTCATATTGCTTCTGCAGGTTGAGCCAGAACTCCGCGCTCAGGCCGAACCAATGACCAAGGCGAAGTGCCCGAGTCGAAGCACGCCGCAATGCGGCATTTCATTTTTGAATATTAGTTCGCCAAAGTCCTTGTCGCGTGTCACGAGAATTCGCGTCGCGTGCCGGGCGTATTCCAGGATCGGCGATCGCCAGGATCTCAGGCCAATCCGCGATCCATTCCACGTCGAATCCATTGTTGCGGAGGGCTTGTACGACAGAGCCCGCGACGCAGGCGTCAACCAGGATTCGCATTGGAGGCCTGTGCCGGATGATTCTGGCTTACTTCGCGTGATGCGAAGAGCAGGCAAGCCTGAATATCGTCGGCCTGCAAGAAGGGGAAATTCGACAGAATGGATTCGGGAGTTTGTCCGGCGGCGAGATCGGCGAGCACATGTGCGACCGCAATCCGTTTGCCGCGAATGATCGGTTTGCCGCCAAAAATCTCCGGATTGGTCGTGATACGCCGAGGAGCGCAGAGGCGCGGTCGTCGGTCATTGGGTCAATATAGAGTCTGTTGCCCGGCGCGCGAGGACGCACGGTATTTGAGTTCGGCCGCGATGATCCCCCCGGCCTTGGGATTGCGCCGGCTTTGATTTTGTTCCTGATATGTTCTAGTCTGGCCGGTCCATGCGTGCAGAGGCGGAAAAGCTCGCTTTTCTCAAGGATTCTCTCGCCCGGGCCGGGCTGGAGGGACCGGATAGCCATGTCCGGGTCGCGCTCGGCCACCCCGGAGCGGACGCCTCTCTGAAAGGCGGGATCGCGCGGGGCACGCTGCATGAGATTTTCCCCGCCGCGGCCGGCGATGAGGCGTCGGCGACCGGTTTTGCGGCGGCGCTCTGTGCCCGCGTGGCAGCGCGAAAACGCGTGCTGTGGCTGCTTCCGGATTTCGCCGCTCTCGAACATGGCGAAATTTCCGCTCTCGGGCTGCTCGAACTCGGACTCGATCCCGCGCGCTTTCTTCTTTTGCGTGCCCCCGATGCCGTTTCCGTGCTGCGCGCCGCTACCGATGCGCTCACCTGTCGCGCGCTTGGTGCGCTGATCATCGAAATTCCGGGGGCCGTGAAGGCGCTCGACCTTTCGGCTGGCCGCCGGCTCGTGCTCGCGGCAAACGAAACAGGCGTCACGGCTTTTCTTCTGCGTTGTTCGGCAGAGCCCGAACCAAGCGCCGCAGAAACGCGCTGGCTGATCGGCGCCGCGAGCGCGAACCGGAACGACGAAAACTGGGGGTGTCCTCTGTACGACGCGGGCCTCGTGCGCAACCGGCACGGGTCGACCGGACAATGGCTGATGGAGTGGAACAGTGACGATGGCCTCTTCTGCGCGGCGGATTCTGGCGCTGTGGTTTCCGCGCCTTGCGACCGACCGTCTCAAGCGGTGCACCCGCGGACCGTACAGCTTACGCGCGTCGCCTGACGCGGCCCCGCTCGTCATTGCCGCAAGACTCGGCAATGCGCTGCGCATTACCGCATGCGATGCGAAGGCGTCGCATCTGGGCCTGCGCGTCGGCATGCCGCTCGCCGATGCCCGCGCCATGCTGCCAAGGCTCGATGTGATGCAGGAAGACGCAGCGGCGGACCGCCGGCTGCTCGAATCGATTGCCGAATGGTCGCTGCATTACACGCCGCTCGCGGCGCTCGATTGTCCCGACGGGCTCCTGCTCGACGTCACGGGTGCCACGCATCTCTTCGGCGGCGAGCGCGCGCTGCTCGACCGCGCCTGTACAAGTCTGAAGAGGCAGGGATTCGCCGTGCAGGGCGCGGTCGCCGGTTCGGCAGCGGCTGCGCGCGCGCTTGCCCGTTGTCGCGACCGCGCGATCGTGCCGCCCGGCGAAGAGGCGCGCGCGATGACGCCGCTTCCCGTCGAGGCCCTCGCGCTCGATCCCGCTGTGACGCATGCTTTCCGTCATGCGGGGCTCAAGACCATCGGGCAGGTGGCCACGCGCAAACGTTCCGAACTGACGGCGCGCTTTGGCGCGGGCATGGTGTACGCGCTCGATATCGCGCTTGGCTTTTCGGAAAAACCGATCTCGCCCCGCCTGCCGTTGCCCGACTATATGGCCGAGCGGATTTTTGCCGAACCGCTCACGGCGCAGGATGCGATCGTCGAAACCCTGCGCGGTCTCGCGCAAGCGTTGGGTACGCTCCTCTCCGAACGCGGCGAAGGGGCGCGCCGTCTCGAAGCCGTGTTCTTCCGCGCCGACGGCAAGGTACGGAGAATCGCCGTCGAGACTGCCGCACCCACGCGCGATGCGGAGGTGATCGCGCGGCTCTTTCGCGAGCGGCTCGATGCGCTCGCCGATCCGCTCGATCCCGGCTTCGGTTTCGATCTCATCCGGCTTTCGACCGACCGCGCCGAACGATGTGACGCGAAAACG
>Ga0209579_10002526_pt1 | contig 13876 bp, 11 predicted proteins | sample Coa_R1_2_FD_187152 | JGI IMG/M metagenome (GOLD analysis project Ga0209579, IMG submission 187152) | Surface soil microbial communities from Centralia Pennsylvania, which are recovering from an underground coalmine fire - Coalmine... | ecosystem: Environmental > Terrestrial > Soil >... | reverse complement strand
TTTCACAGGCGATTTGGCCGATGATATGGACTCCAATAATTTGCAATCCATCGCGTATAAAGACCAATTTAAGGAATCCAGATTTGGCTCCGAGGATTTTTCCTCTAGCCATATCTGCATAGCGCGCTTTTCCCACGCAATAGTTGAGTTTGCGGGCAATGGCTTCTTCTTCCGTTACGCCTACCATAGAAACTTCAGGAACAGTATAGATGCCATAGGGGAAATGGGAAGGAAGATGTTCTAAATCCTGAGTTTGGAACATGTGTGCGACAGCGACTCTTCCTTGGTCCATGCTAGTGCTTGCCAATGCGGGAAAACCGATGACATCGCCGACGGCATAAATATGAGGGATATTGGTGCGGTACTGCGCATCCACGAGGATCTGTTCGCGCGGTCCTGTCTTAAGCCCAATCTTTTCACAATGCAGATTTTTAATATTGCCGCTGCGCCCAGCCGCAAAGAGGAACATATCTACTTCAAGGGTCTCTCCTGAGCTGAGTTTAATGGCAAGGGGCTCTGCATCGCTTTTCGGGACATCGATGGATGTGATCGACTGATTGAAAAGGATGTCGATTTCCTCTTCTTTCATTTGAGAGACGAGATCCTTGGCGATCTCTTGATCGACGTGGGGGAGAATAGCGGTCTTATCGTTCACTAAAGAGACCTTGCATCCCATCGTCGCAAAAATCGTCGCATATTCGCACCCGATGACGCCGGCTCCTACGATACATAAGGAGGAGGGAAACCGTTTGATCAGCAAGATAGTATCCGAATCATGCACGCGCTCATTATCGAAGGGAATATGGGGAGGGTGATAGGGATAGGATCCTGTAGCGATGAGGATATAGTCGCCCTGGATGCGCTCTTCTTTTTCTCCCTGGATGCAAATGGTATGGGGATCTTCGAAAGATGCAATGCCTTGAAAAATGGTGACACCATGGCGCAGTAAATTCTCGTGGATTTCCTTCATGGCCGAATCAGTCACGTAGTTTTTGCGATACATGAAGTCCTGGATGGAAGCTTCGTGCTTGAGATCGCGATCCACCCCATATAGTCCTTTTTCATATTTTCCAGAAAAATACAGGGCGGATTCTTTGAGTGTTTTGGAAGGAAGGGTTCCAGAAACGACCTCGGCCCCCCCAAATGTCTTTTCCTTTTCGATGATGGCGACTCTATGTCCGAAATAGGCTGCTTTGACAGATGCCTTTTCTCCAGCGGGACCTGTGCCGATGACGATCAATTCAAATTTTTGCATAGATTTTCTTACTCATTTTTCGCTGCATTTTTCCTTCAGATTCCACTTGATCAGCAGTTTATCGAAGGCGCCAGAGGATTTGAGCTTTTCCATTCCTCGATTAAAATGCAAAATCAGGTCCTGGGATTGATCGTGCAGAGAGATCAGTCTTAAGCCTTCGTTGTTGAGAGGATCGGTCACAATTTTGAGTTTTCCTTGATATAGGTCTTGACAATAGGCGACAGCAGATAATATGTCGACAATCGCTCCGTCTATGGTTCCATTGAGTATATCGTTGAAGGATTTGGGGATCGAATCGTATGGGCGTATGAGGATTCCGGGATATTTTTCTAAAAGGAGTGTTCCTTTTGTTTCGGGGAGTACTGCGATCTCTTTTCCTTTGAGTTTTTTTAATCCGTCGATTTTAGAGTCTTTGGCCACCATGAGCACGGGTCCAGTATTGAGATAGAGTTCCGAGAAATCATAGACCTGCAAATTGAAAGTATAAGGTGGAATGGAACCTAAGATCGCGTCATATTTGTTTTTTTGCAGGCCCTCGACCAGATCATCCCAGTTTACCGTCACTTTGGTAATCGATATTTTTTCCATTTTGCCGATTTCTTTGAGAAGTTCTGTAGAAAATCCCGTGACATTGGCTTCTCTTCCGGGTATAGAAAGCGGGAACCAGCTAGAATCAATCCCAATTCTTTTTTCTTTAACTGAGGAGGGAGATTGGCATCCTGAGAAAAAAATGCAGCAGAAATATAATATAATAAAAACTAGGCGGTACACTTACATCACTAAATTAATTCCCTTTTTGTTTTCTATCACACTAGTGGTCTTTCATGAAAAAGAAAAAAAACTATGTTCTTGTGAATTTCGGGGGGCCTCGCGACCTGGAGGAAGTTGAGGAATTTCTCATCTGTCTATTTCAAGATCAAGAAGTGCTGCGAACCCCTTTACCAGCTTTGATTCATCAATTCTTTTTTACTCGACTGGCTAAAAAGCGTGCGCGACGCGTCGTTCATGATTATGCGTTAATTGGAGGCAAATCACCGATCTACGAAGACACCGAATCGATTGCCAAACAGGTTGCTCATCTCCTGGGAGAGCCTATACTGACATTCCATCGCTATCTTCCGCGCACGCATGCATCCTTTATCGAAACGCTGCAGAATATTCCCGACAATACAGAGATACGCGTAGTTCCGCTCTTTGCGCAATTTAGCTATGCGACAACAGGGAGCATCGCTGTATGGTTTAAGCGTCATTTGCCAAAAGCACTTGTCAATAGAATGGTCTGGGTCAAGTCTTACCCCATGGATACGGCGTATCTATCTGTTTTCGAGAAGTGCATCAGAGAATTTTTAGAGCAAAAGGATTTGAAAGAGGAAAAGACGATCTTGCTCTTTTCCGCACATGGGCTGCCGCAAAAATTCATTCAGACAGGCGATATCTATGAACGAGAATGCCAGCTCACCTTCCATCATCTTTCTTCTCGCTATCCCCAAGCCCTTTCGCGTTTGTGTTATCAGTCTCAATTCGGAAAAGAGGAATGGTTAAGGCCTTATACTGCGGACCTTTGCAATACGATCGATCAATGGGGCAAAGGCTATGACAATGCGGTCATCGTCCCTTTAAGCTTTACATCGGATCATGTGGAGACGCTCTTTGAAGTGGAGCAGCAATACATCCCACCGATTGCAGAGAGGGGATTCCGCGCCTTTCGCTGTCCTGCCTTAAATCAAAGAGAGGAATGGCTGCAGGCGATCGCTGAGATGCTGCAAAGAGAAGACGGCGTCTCCACGCATATGCTCATTAGACATCTTGCATAACCAATCTTCTGTCAATTTTGGGGTTCTTTTGAGCCGATTTTCGATTATTTTTGCGGGGATTCTATCAAACTTCGTATATTACCCCCGCAAAAATAATCGAAAATCGACCAAAATAATCCCAAAAATTGACGAAGCTTTGGTTATGCAAGATGTCTATTAGCGGATAAAGATCGCTTTGAGGATGTAAAACGCGATGATGCTGACAATTGCACTAGCTGGGATAGTGATCACCCAGGAAAGGATGATATCGCGGATCATATTGAGATTGATGGCGCGCATTCCGCGGGCAAGGCCTACGCCGAGGACGGCGCCGACAAGGCAATGTGTCGTAGAAATGGGCAAACCGAGCTTAGATGCGATGAGAATAGTTGTCGCAGCGCCGAATTCTGCGCTGAATCCGCGAGTAGGGGTGAGTTCTGTGATTTTTTTGCCAACGGTCTCAATGACGCGCCAGCCCCAGGTCGCAAGACCGACGACAATGCCGATTCCCCCAAAAGCGAGCAGCCAGGTAGGAACCGGAGATGCCTGGGTGAGTACGCCTTGATCGATGATGTCTAGAACAGCCGACACGGGGCCAATGGCATTGGCGACATCGTTGGCCCCATGTGCAAATGCGACGAAACAGGCGCTGAGGATCTGCAAGAAAATGAACATCTTTTCCACAGAGCGATATTCGGATGTTCTTTCCACAAAGCTGGTTTCTTTTTTCAATGTCAGAGACAGCTCTTGCACTTCATTGAGGAGTTTCCCTACTTTTTCATGCGTCTGATCGAAAGAAGCGACGTGCACGCGCTGGAGGTGTTTCATCGCTTTTTCCAGGCTGATGACCGTCTGCGGAAGATGCCGCGAAGGAGGAATGGGAGAGAGTTCTGGAAAGAGGATCCGCCGTCGGACGAGAAAATGCGCTATGACAAAACCCAAGCCTCCGACGAGGAATGCAATGAGGAGGGCTTTGTGAAAACTGAGGACGAGGTGTAGATTTTTTAGGCCATTAAATAACAGGCTTAAAGTGAAGGTTGCTAAAACGATGAATACGAGATAGGGAAGAAGCTTTCTTGTCGCCTCGGAGGGATCGAGTGCGAAGAGGATTTTCTTTTGTAAAATGCTAAAGATGATAAAAGAAATTACTCCAGCAATGAGCGGAGAGATGATCCAACTCGATACGATCGTGCCGATCTCAGACCACCGCACTGCGTCCACTCCGCCAATGGCCCATCCGAATCCAATGATGGCCCCGACTATGGCATGGGTTGTAGAGACGGGCCAGCCAAAATAGGATGCGATCTGCAGCCAAATGCCGGTTCCGAATAAGGCGCCGCACATACCGAGAATTAAAACAAGAGGCTGTGAAACAAATAGGGAAGTGTCGATTAAGCCATGCTGCACCGTCTCTGAGACATTGGCGCCTACAAAATAGGCTCCAGAAAATTCGAGGATCGCTGCCAGGATCACAGCCCTTCGCAAAGTGAGAGCACCGGAGCCGACCGATGTTCCCATCGCATTGGACACATCGTTCGCACCGATATTCCACGCCATGTAGAAACCGATGAGAAGTGTGAGGATTTTTAAGACTGTTTCAACTTCCATTAGACCGAGGTCTTTACTACTTTAATTCTAGGATCATGCGTATGCGGTTCGCAAGACGCTCTGAAATATGGGATATTGCCCCGATATTTTCAGCGAGCTTCGCCCACAGGTAGAAAGCAGGCACAGACAGAGAATCTCCTTTCGCAAATAGGTTTTTCATAAATTTTCTTTTCATCTTGTCTGCTTCATGTTCCATAAAAGCGGTTTGTTCCACCATGGCCTTGACTTTTTCCGCCTCAATGCCGCCAAAGGAAGATTCCAAAAGCTCGTCGATTTCTTCAATGATCTTTTTGGCGCTTAAAAAGGCCTCTGCATTTTTTTCGTACAAAGCGAGGATGCCTGCGTGAAAATTATCAAACTCTTCTAGTGGACGCAAAGTGAGCAGGATCCCGACAGCTTCTGCCTCGTCTGCAATACTGTCTTGGATAGAAAGAATTTCTAAAAAATGTGCGCGGTCGATAGGTAAAAATAAGCTTTTAGGCAAATGGTTGCGGATGTCATTTTTGGTGAGATCTGCCTCGTGCTCGAGCTGGGAAAGGTCTGTGACGAGCTTTTCGATTTTATCGGCGTCCATTTTATGGAGCGATTCAAAGAGCGCGGAGAGTTTCTTCATGCACAGCGCGACCTTTTGCATGTGATTTTGTAATGGGGCGAATGGAGATTTGCCAAAAAGTCGGGCGATGTTGATCATAATCTTACCTAAAAGAGCAAGAAGCTTTTTGTCATTCTAGGATGCGTTCTATATATTGACAAGAAACTATACACAAAAATGGGGTTTCGGAGGTGTCGGCTGGGACAAACTACTTCTATTCGCGCTATTTAAAAATCATTTCTTTATCGGCATCTGTCATTTCACGATACAGCCCTTCGGAGAGAGGTCCTAGGGGAAGACCGCCGATGCGGATACGGCTGAGTTCGAGAATCTCCAGTCCGGCGTTCTGCACGAGCAGGCGCACTTCTCTTTTCTTACCTTCTTTGACGCTCACTTTTAAAGTGCCTTTGCGTACTTTCACCACGCGGACAGGACGGATATGGACATTTTCAATGCGCGAGCCCTTGCTGATGGCCTTGAGGTGGACATCGGTGATCTCTTGGGATGTTTTGACAAGATATTCTTTAGTGATATTTGAAGAAGGATGGATGACGCGGTTGGCGAAATGGCCGTCATTGGTCACAATAATAAGCCCTGTCGTATCCCGATCGAGCCGTCCCACAGTAAAAAGTCGATAGGGCAGTCCTGCGAACAAATCGAGTACGAGTTTCTTGGATCCGATGCGCGTATTAGAGCAGATGAATCCATGAGGTTTATTGAGGATAAAGTAGACTTTGTCCTCTTCTCCGCGGATGCGCTGTCCATCGACAAGGATCTCGTCTGTTTCCGAACAGACCATGGTCTGCGGAAGCAAGACAACCGTGCCATTGACCTTCACGCGGCCCTGAAAAATCAATTCCTCACAGGCTCGGCGTGATGCGACTCCTGCAGCGGATAGCGTCTTACTTAAACGTTTTTTTTCTTCGATCATAAGGATATATGATAACCGAATCGAAAGTAAAAAAGAATAGTAAAGTTAATTTGAAAATTGAGGGGCATTTCTTGTCATATTCCTCAGCCAGTTAAATGGGGTGGCTGGTTGGTCTTTTTGAATTCCAAAAGTGAGATGAAAATCATGATTGTCAATTTTGGGAGAAAATCCATAACGCACGCGCATAGATTCTAGCTGAGGACAACTCAAAGTTAAGAAATGCACTTTACCAACACCTTTCCACCCATCTGGCTTAACAGCATCCATGTTCACAATGCGAAAGGTGAATTTTTTGCCGATATCTTCGATTTTTAGCCCATTTCTACCCAGCATCTCCTGACTTAAAATCACACTTACATGGGCTCCTGCTCTCCCTTTTCCAAAATAGGGAGGCAATTCAGCTCGGTTATCACCACATAGTTCTAAGAGGGAATTCAAATATTCATCCGGAATATCGAGATAGACAAATCCTCTTTTGTCCTGTTTTAATTCTGCAGTCAGAACGGGATCATGTGTCCACTTCCAGCGCAAAACTTTGAGTTGTGGAATGGCTTGATGCATATGTACTCCTGCCAATATAGCCTGGCAGGCGCCTTCCAAATAATCACCCTTTTTAAAGTGCTCTGCTGACACATAGAAATCGAGAATAATTTGCAAAATCATGCAGGCGACAGTGATTTCGATTGCCCCATAGCAAAATGAAGAGATAAAGAGTAGATCGAGAACCATAAAAGCCAATGCTTCGGCCATCTCTCGATAATGACCCTCTTTGCCGTTTTCCACAAAATTGCGAAAATTGATGATCACATCACTGACCGAGGAAGATAAAAAGCTCAAGACTGGATTAAAAAAGAAAAGAACTACGGCAGACACTGCTAGGCTTGCGTGTAACAAATGAAAAGAGCCTTCTCGAATGTTTCCCTGTTTAAAATCCTCGATCATTTGATGGATATATGTCACGGATCTGAGTCCGGACAATCCTAATGAAAGAGGTCCGCGAAAGGGTCGATGAATACTAAGCAAAGGAAGTAGGGCAAGAGCGACTTTTTGACTTTTATCCCGAAGGCTTAGGCCCTCTCCAGATTGTCGATTCTCGGAAGGAAAGTCATTTTGGTAGTTTCTGTGGTAAATTATCGGATAATTAATCATAAATTCATTTTATTTCGATAAATCATAATCAATTACAACATTTAAAAACAGTTTTGTTTTTAAATGATTTATAAGTTTTATATTTATTCACTAAAATAAAATTTAATTGACCTGTCTTTCACGGGTTCTTCACAGGTTCGTAGACTAATTTTTTCGACAATCTGCTATGATGTAAGAGAAAATAACCTTTGGGGATGTATGACGCATAAGCATGTCGCTAAACTCATCATGATGCGCCACGGCCAGTCCGAATGGAATCGCATGAATGTGTTTACAGGATGGGTGGACATTCCTTTAAGCATGAAGGGGATAGAAGAGTCCCTGGCAGGAGGTAAAAAAATTGCTCACATTCCTATCGATGTGATCTTCGTCTCCTCGCTCATCCGTGCCCAGATGACAGCGATGCTGGCGATGGCGGAACATAAAAGCGGCAAGGTCCCTTACGTGCTCCATCCGCATCAAGGCAAATTGGAAAACTGGGCCCATATTTACAGTCCTGAGATGCTAGAAAAATGCGTTCCTGTCATTACAGCATGGCAGCTCAATGAAAGGATGTATGGGCAGCTGCAAGGAATGAATAAAGATGAAATGCGCGAAAAATTTGGCAAAGAGCAGGTGCATAGATGGCGCCGCAGTTTCGATGAAGCGCCGCCCGAAGGCGAGAGCTTGGCGATGACGTCCGAGCGTGCGATTCCTTATTTTAAAGAACAGATTTTACCTCTATTGCAGCAAGGAAAGAATATCTTTATCTCCGCTCATGGCAATTCGCTTCGAGCCATTGTCATGTATTTGGACAATTTAACCAAAGACGAGGTCGTGCATCTGGAAATTGCAACAGGAGACCCTCTCCTCTATACTTTTTCCGGAGATGGGTGGAAAAAAGAATGAACAAAATCTATTTGGATAATCACACAGCGACGCGGCCTTTTCCCAGTGCAATAGAGGCCATGTTGTATTTCTATAAGGAAAAATGGGGTGAAGAGGGTTGTTCCGATTACGAGAAGGCGCAGCAGCAGATTCTAGACTGTCTGGGAGCTCAAGAGGGAAGCGGATGCCATTTTTGCTTTAGTGGAGCAGAAGCAGTCCATAGCGCTTTCTTTTCTCACTATTTTCAAGAAGTGAAGAGCAGCGGCCAGAATCATATTCTCGCACCGAATACAGAGTCCGCCCCGATCCTTTTGTCGATGCAGCGCATGGAAGAGTTTGCGTGCGTGGGTAAACGGATTGCCGTCAACGAACAAGGACAAATCACAAGAGAAATTCTGATGCAAGCAATTAGACCGCGCACAGGTCTTCTGTCCCTTTCTTGGGCCCAAGAATTGACAGGCGTGATCCAGCCAGTCGCTGATTTGGCCGAAGTGTGCAAAGAAAAAAATATCGCTCTTCACGTCGATGCGAGCCATGTCTTGGGAAAACTCTATTTCCGATTAGAGGATCTGCCGATCGACTATTTTACATTCGATGGAAAACGCATCCATGCACCGCAAGGAACCGGCGGACTGATAACCCGGAAAAATATTCCTTTCACTTCTTTGGTCGTGGGAGAAAAGACAGCACCTATGCCTTTGATGGCTGGTTTAACACAAGGATTGATCGAAAATGCCAAAGCCTGCGATCACCTGTGTTTGGAAACGGCGCGTTTACGTGACAAATTGGAACTCGGGATCAGACAGAAAATTCCTCAAGCCGTTGTGTTTTTCGAGCAGGTAGAACGTTTGCCCAATTGCAGTGCGATGGGCTTTCCGGGCGTTTCCGGTGAAGCGCTTTTATATCTTCTGCATCAAAATGGCGTCTACGCGACGCTAGGAGGAGGAGCACAGCAGAGGCTATCGCATGTGCTGATCGCGAGCGGAATAGATCCTCTTCTTGCGGAATCTGCGTTGAGTTTCCATCTTTCCTTTGAAACGACAGAAAAGGAAATCGATGATGCCATTGAAACGATCTGCGCTTGCTTTCAGCGCTTACATGCCTGCTCGATGCATATTATGGAGGGTATCGAATGAGCTATCCTCTTTTTTCCTCTATTCTTCCGTGGAAAGCCTATAGCAAAAAATTAGCACAAAAAATCCAAAACCCGCGGCATGCAGGATTTTTTTCGTGCGAAGAAGCGCAAGAAAGAAGAATGCGTCTCGCCATAGGAAAAGAAGGGGATGGGAAAAGAGGATGCGTTGTGCATCTATATCTTCTGGTCGATGAAAGCGATGGGATCATCGCTGATGCCAAATTTCAGGTCTTAGGTCCATCTGCCTTAATCGGAGCAGCAGAGGCCGCATGTGAATTACTGATGCGAAAAACCTATGATCAGGCCCTGCGGATCACAGCGGAGCTCATTGATAAACAAGTGCGAGATAAAACGGAGGCCCCCGCATTTCCGAAAGAGGCATTTTCCTATCTCAATAGCGTGTTGGATGCTGTCGTGCAAGCTGCGGAGAAATGCCTGGATATTCCTTTTGTGGAACAATTCGTCCCTACACCTCTTGATCCTCATGCTTTGAACGATGCAGCTGGGTATCCTGGTTGGAAAGAATTGAATAAAGATCAAAAAATTGCAGTCATCGAACAGGTCATTGCGCAAGATATTCGTCCTTATATAGAACTCGACGCTGGAGGAATTGAAGTGCTCGATCTGATCGATGACCGAGAAATTACCATCGCCTATCAAGGAGCATGTACCTCTTGCCATTCTGCAACAGGTGCGACTCTGAATGCCATTCAACAGATCCTGTGTGCAAAAGTCGATCCTGCTTTGAGGGTCATTCCGGACAGTTCTTTCTTAAAAATACAATAAGCAATATTCTCAGCACTAGATAGTATTTTTTTTAATTGTGTTGGGATATGCAGAACGCAATATTCCTCCTTTGCTGTGTCCTGGGTACGCTTTATTCTTCTGAAGTTCTGGGCATACCTTCTTTAGAGAGTATGACCCTCGAGGAAAAAGTCGGGCAATTGCTGATTGCCCATTTCCACGGCGAGACAGTGAATGAGGATGCTAGGATCCTCATCCAAGATGCATGCGTCGGTGGAATCATTTATTATGAATGGGCTAATGGACTGCATAGCCCGCAACAGGTTCAGAATTTGAGCAATGAACTGCAAAAGCTCGCTTTGATGAATCGCTATCCTATCGCACTATTTATTTCTACAGATCAAGAAGGAGGACTTGTTTCTCAGTTAAAATCGGGATTCACCATTTTTCCTGGTAATTCCGCGCTTGGGCAAACACGAGATCCTCATCTCGCAGAGCTGTGTTTTTATGCCATGGGAAAAGAGATGGTTGCAGTAGGCATCAATGTGGATTTTTCCCCTGTGGTCGATGTCAATTGCAATCCGCACAATCCGGTGATCGGCATTCGTTCCTTTGGCGACACTGCAGATGTCGTCTCCCTACATGCTAAAAGTGCTCTAATAGGATTCCATCAAGCGCATGTGATCCCCACGCTTAAACATTTTCCAGGACATGGGGATGTAGCATTTGATTCCCATGAATATATTCCTGTAGTGAACAAATCCAAGGACGAGCTGTTGTGCGTAGAACTCTATCCCTACCAACAATTGCTTCAAAATGCAGATATGGTGATGTCCGCGCATGTCTCTGTTCCGGCGCTGGATCCTCATCAGTGCGCGACATTTTCAAAGAGGATTTTACAGGATCTGCTTCGCCAGGAGATGGGATATCAAGGGATCATCATATCGGATTCTCTTGTTATGGAAGGTCTTTTTGCCAATTGCTCTTCTATCGAAGAGGCTGCGCTGCGCGCATTTAATGCGGGATGCGATCTATTATTGCTCGGGGGAAAACAGCTACTGGGCCAGCGTTTGAATTATGAGCTCACCGTTAAAGATGTCAAAAGAGTCCATAGCTTTTTGATCGAAGCGATCAAAAACGACCAGATCTCTGAAAAACGAGTCGATGAATCTGTGCAAAGAATCTTAAATCTTAAAAATACCTATGGATTATTCGGTGCGTCCTTTCCTGCAGAAAATGAAATTGTGCAATATGTCAACACACAGGAAAACCAACGTCTCGCAGCGCACGTTGCCCATCTCTCGGTCGCCATGGTAAAAAACACGCTCCCAGAGTCCTTTCCTTTAAATGAAAAAACGATCGCGGTGCTTTTCCCATCCATAGTCAATGAACTCGTGCGTAAAAGCTCTCTGGTCACGCTGGGAAAAGAAACGCTTAAATCCCGATTTACTTATCAGAAGCCCAGTGAAGAGGAAATGAAAAAATGCCTTTCTTTAGCTCAAATAGCTGATGTGATTGTGGTCTGTTCGTACAATGCTTGGCAATTCCCCGAGCAGCAAGCCTTGATTCAATCGATTTTGGATACGGGCCATCCTTCGATCGTCATCTCATTAAAAGATCCGCTCGATAAGACTCTATTCCCTGAGGCCGCCGCATTGATCACGACATTTAGTCCCACTGCTTTTTCTCTAGAAGCGGCTGTGCAGCGATTAAAAGGAAGATAATTCTCCAGCAGAGAGTAGGATCTTGCTCGAGTCCGGCATAAGAAGTTCCAACCGACCGTCGGGAAGAATGGCATGACAGATCCCTTCTAACATTTTCACTCCATCAAAGCAGCGGATCGTCTGGCCTTTGAAGGCGAGCAGTTGTTCGTACTTGTCTTGAAAGAAAGCAAAGCCCTGCTCCATGAGAATAGCGAGGTCTGAGAGGAACTGTTTGAGAAAAAGGTCGTGTATTTCGTCTATGTCCCAGATACGTCCGCTGAGTGCAGCCAATGAAGTGGCGGGCTGATCGATCTGTTTCAGACATTCTTCGTTCATGTTGACATTGAATGCAAAGCTGAGAACGATAGCTTTTTTATCTTTAATGAGCTGAGTTTCGCATAACACGCCCATAATTTTTTTTCCTTGCACGCGCATGTCATTGGGCCATTTGATTTCAGCGGGAAAGCCCAGTGTTTCGAGAACGGATGCGGCCGATAAGGAAAGCACTTGGCCTAAATTGCCAATGTAGGAACTATTCGAGGGAAGAGTGAAGCACCACGTCGCAAGAATATTTAATCCTTTCGGCGACTTCCATGTTCGCTGATGCCGCCCGTATCCTGCTGTCTGTTCTAAAGCTGTGGCGCAGACAAATGCCTCGGGATCCAAAGTGTGAATATTTTTTTTACCCCAAGTATGCGTCGAATCGATTGTGTCAAAACGCATAGTGTGTATAGTTTTAAATAGGCTCATGAGCCTATTTTATAAGAGATTCTGGTTTTTGGCATAGCTTAGAGTGAGTCTCCTAATTAAGGCTTCGTTGATTTTCGGGATTATTTTGGCCGATTTTCGATTCCTTTTGCGGGGGTAGTATACGGAGTTTGATACAACCCCCGCAAAAGGAATCGAAAACTCGGCTCAAAAGAACCCGAAAATTAACAGAAGCTTAATTAGGAGACACACTCATATGTGGGACCATCGTTATATAACCCGAATTGATATCCGAACGATCCCTATTCTACTGGCACTTATGTGTATCAGTATTTTGGTGATCGCCGCGACCACGGGCCGCTCGATGGATGGAATCGGTGAAGATATTTTTTTAACCCCTCTTGTCAAAAGTCAATTGCAATGGTTTTCGATCGGATGGGGGGTTTATCTCTTTTTTGCCGGATTGGACTATCGCGTCTTAAAAAAATGGACATGGTTTTTGTATTTTGGCGTTCTGCTTATGCTTTTGGGACTTTTTTTTGTCCCAGCGATTCAAAATGTCCATCGCTGGTATCGGATCCCAGGGATCAATTTTGCGTTCCAGCCCTCCGAATACGCCAAGCTCATTATTGTCATGACCCTCAGTTTGTATTTGGAAAATAAAGGACGGGAGATCTTTCACAAACGAGAGACCGCATGGGCAATCCTCCTAGTCCTTATACCTTTTATTTTAATCCTGAAACAGCCGGATTTAGGAACCGCAATGGTCTTATATCCCATTGCTCTGGTAATGTTCTATTTCGGGGGACTCTCAAAAAAAATTATACGTATTATGAGCTTGATGGCGCTTGCCGGGCTTGTCTTTGTGAGTTTGCTATTCACAGGATTCATCTCCCATGAAAAGCTCCGTCCTTATGCTATGTTGGTCCTCAAGGAATACCAGTATGAGCGCTTAAACCCGAATACCTATCATCAAAAGGCCTCTCAGACGGCCATTGCCCTGGGGGGGATGAGGGGGACAGGCTGGTGTAAAAGTGAATTTACGGGCCATAAATGGCTGCCAGCAGCCCATACGGATTCCGTATTTGCGGCCTTTAGCGAGGAGTTCGGGGTCATAGGAGTTTTTTTATTGCTCCTCTTTTTTTTCGGTTTAATCTATTTTAGTTTTCAGGTGACAGCCCTGGCCAAGGACCGCTTTGGGCGGCTTTTATCCGCTGGGATAACGACCTATTTGGCTATGCACATGATCGTGAGCATGGGGATGATGTGCGGGTTTTTGCCCATCACTGGCGTACCTTTGATGCTGATCACATATGGCGGCTCTTCGGTACTATCGACGATGATGGCATTAGGCATTTTGCAAAGTATTTATACTAGAAGGTTTATGTTTT
>Ga0209579_10002524_pt1 | contig 13882 bp, 10 predicted proteins | sample Coa_R1_2_FD_187152 | JGI IMG/M metagenome (GOLD analysis project Ga0209579, IMG submission 187152) | Surface soil microbial communities from Centralia Pennsylvania, which are recovering from an underground coalmine fire - Coalmine... | ecosystem: Environmental > Terrestrial > Soil >... | reverse complement strand
GAAGAAATAGAAAAACGACGACAAGATTAACGATGATCAGGAACCGGCGGGTGAGATTGCGCAATATAGCCATGGTCGGCTTCTAAGTTACAAATCTTCTTTGTCTGCCGCGCGCTTCAGAATTTCTCCTGTTTTCCTCATATCGGCACCCTAAATCAAAACTTCAAGATTTTCGCTAATTGCTTCTGTTCGTCATTAAGTAAAAGTGTTTTCTTTATTATGGTTTTTGCGTTGGGTGTTTGTAGTTCTATTTGACTTATACTTTCTGCTATTTCTATGGCCTTCTGCACTTTAATAGGTGAGTTTAATAATAGCAGCTGCCTTTCTAATTCCTTATAGATTTTGTAGGCGACAAAAGTTAGGCAAATGTGGGCTTCTATGCGTTTGGGTAAGCGATGGTAAACGGGGCGTATTTTAAGATCGGTTTTGGATACCCTAAATGCTTTTTCTATTTGCCAGAGATCGTTATAATTCTCCAGGACTTCTTCTACGCTCAAAATGCTATTGGTAATATATCCTTTTAGTCCGTCCCAGTAACCATCTGCTTTATATTTTTCATAATCAATACTAACTTTTACCTCGCCAGTTAACTTTAAATATTTATTATAGCCTTTATTATTAATGTGGCTTTTTGTTAGCCGGCCTTTGCCTAATTGTTTTTCCAATCGTTTTAATCCACGTTCTCTGTTCAGGCTGTCTTTAACTGCACGTTTGTCGGAATACGATACGATGAGCCTTGTATTATTCTGTCTCGCAAAAACTTTGGTCTCCCCATTCTTAAATGCAGCAGAAAGAATTTTTTTTTGTAAGTGCTTGGCTTCATTCTTTATTCTGGCCCCTAATATAAACTGGTAGTTGTTTTCTATAAGTAGCTCAATATTTGCATTAGAAAGCAGACCTGCATCTGCTACAATAACCAGTTTTTCTAAGTTGTATTTCTTGCTGAATGTTTCAACTACAGGAAGCAGCGTGTGACCTTCAAATTTGCTGCCTTCAAAAATATCGTATGCCAGGGGATATCCATTCTTACTCACTAAAAGACCCAATACGATTTGCGGGTTTTGATGTTTGCCTTCTTTTGAAAAACCCGTCTTTCGTAAATCATCCTCCTGCTCCACTTCAAAATACAGGGTTGTAACATCATAGAATACGACTTTGGGTTTCCCTCCCAGGACTTTAACAGTGTGATCGTAGCTTATCTGTTGAACAATTTCTTTTTGCCTGTGGTGAAGTTTGTCCAGGTAACGGTATACCTTGTTCTCATCCCATTCTATTCCCTGGTATCTGTATAAAAACTCAGTTGTTTTGAGTTTACTGCTTGGATAAACCAACCGGTAAAGGACCAATTGCCTGAAAATGGGATCGTTGATTTTATTAAACCCAATTTCGTCGAATACTTTACCCAGCACTAATTCCAGACCCTCCCTGCGCAGTGATTTTATACCATCTAAAAACTGATTGGCATGCAATACTTCCGAATATAAGTCCAATTCAAGTGAACCTTTTGTTTCCCTAATCCATACTTGCGCTTTTTTAACAAACTCCTCTTGTTGCAATAACGTCTTAGCAACTCCAAAATTTTTTACCACGCGGTATGAACCAGAGCTCTTATCAACAACCTGAATAGTAAAAAAGCCATTTGGGTTCTTTTTCTTTCGGATAAACATCTCCCAAAGCTAAATTAACACCCATCGGCACCCAAAATCCAAAAAAAAATCAACCAATCCGTTGATCCATAACGCCAATTTCCGCATCAAAAAAAAAGTGAGGAAAACAGGAGATTGAAGTTGAATCGGATTCTTTGAGGCTAAGCTTTTATGACAACGGTGATATCGATGGGGATAGCATTTCTGTATTTTTAAATAAACAGCTTGTTCTTTCTCACCAGGGTTTAACTGCGAGGGCGATAAATATGTATATGATCCTTGACAGCACAAGGGAAATTAACCTAATTGATATGTTTGCAGAAAACCTCGGAACGATACCGCCCAACACCGCGCTGATGATCGTCTCCGACGGTAAAAACAGATTTGAGGTGTTTATGAGCAGTAGCCTGACTCAAAATGCCATGGTGAGAATAAGAAAGAAAAAACAGAGGTAAGAATACCAAAAACTCAGATTTGATCCCCTGAGCTGGACGTTTTCAAGATGCTACTCGAACAATTCTCCTTGCTTATCAGGACCCCTTTTCCTGTTTTCCTCATATCGGCACCCTAAATCAAAACTTCAAGATTTTCGCTAATTGCTTCTGTTCGTCATTAAGTAGGGCCTGCTGAATTATCTTTTTAATTGTTCAATCCCTATCGTTCATTTCGGCAGAAAATGGCTGTGCAATTCGGGATTTTTTTGATAGGCGCGGTTTTTAGTTTCATAACGATCATCTGTAGCAGATAAAGCGCAGTTTCATAGTGACGAGAAAGCTGTTTTTGAAGCAGCTTCACTAAGTTCATCACCAGATATATTGCACTGATCCAGCTTTCAGATGTCTCGCGTAGCCTGGCTTTAATCTTAGCGAGACCATAACCATTTTTCCCTTGTCCAATCTTGCCTTCTATGGCATTGCGCTCTGCCATTTCCTTGATCAGCAATTTCTCTTTCTGTTTCTGTTCTGCCGATCGTCTTCCCAGTGCGCGCCCTACAAACCGGATACCTTTTTCTTTGAGCAGCTGGCGATTCCCCCGGTTGCCATATAATCTGTCTCCCAATACTCTCTCAGGATAGCAGCCATAAACTTCCTTGTATTTTTCCAGAGCCTGATCCAAAATCGCGCCGTCATGGAAGTTATCCCAATCTAGTTTACACAAATGTGAATAGCCGTCACGTAACATGAGCAGTTGTTTGGAGCCGAACTCGGTCGACGCCCGGTCCTTGCCTCTGGGCATCGGTCGTACATGGGGTTGATGCAGGCTCACGATACGATCAGCGATGGAATGATGCTCGTTCTTATACATCCAGCGTTGCTGACGATATAGTTCGTGGATCACTCTGAGCATTTTCCAATCCCGATCGTCCAACGATAATTTTACCAGTTCACTGTACTGAACCAATTCCTCCATATATCCCAAATCCCTTTTGACATACTGCAATTGCTCCCGTATTCCTTTGCGAAGGGCTGAATGACTCTTACGTTTGGATTTAGCCACCACAAGATATTTCCTGCGCGCCTTCTCACTATACATCCGGGGCACCTTCATTCCCATTACAGCGCTTGCCTTGCGTATCATCCGCTCCAGGTTTTCTCTGGATTCACTCAGCAGGTTTAAGTCTGTCGGATAGGCTATCTGTTGCTCCGCTACTGTTGCATCCACAAGGAGCGTCCCTTGTCGAAGTTCACCTGGTGAATCCTCGCCATCTGGATCTTCTTCAGTTTTATTCTCCGGCTCACCAGTTTGTCCCATCTTGTTGTCCTGCCGGTTATCCGGTCTGCCTTTGTCTTTTTTGTTGTTCTCATCTTTTAGCACGCCAGCTTCCCGCAATATGATCAGATTTAATTCATCCATTGCTTCCTTTCCCAGCCGTTTGCGGATACTCACCATCAGCGATGCGTCAAAGGGAGGTTCTTTCTGAAAGCCACTCAATCCGACAAAATACTGCAGGTACATGTTCTCACTAATTTGTTGCACAACCTCCCGATCATCAATATTGAGCAAGTGCTTGATGATTACTGCTCCGATCACCATACGTGCATCCAGAGTAGGCGGACCAAGTTTGGATCGCATCTTACGGTAATACACATCCGCTAATTTATCCCACGGAATTATCTGAGCTAATATCACCCAACGGTTCTTAGCAGATAGCTTCTGCGAAAAAGTGGTTTCGAAACCTTCCAAATCAAGCTGGGCATTGGGTTTATAGCGTACCATCAGTGCACGGGTTTTAATGAAAAAATAATAAAATGCATGCACCAACTACCACAAAAACCATACCTAACTACTTGAAATTAAATTAGATATCTAATGTTCAGCAAAGCCTACATAAGAAAAATGAAGGGCTGGTGGAACGATGAGCATGGGGTGAAATGATGATCAACATGCCGTAATTGGCCGAAGAATCGCTCTTATTCAGTCACATTGTTCAACTTGGTAATGAGGCTCTGCGGAAGGGCGCGATTGTATATCCTCACCTCATCAATTACGCCATTGAAATAATATGGAAAATTTGTGTTAGGTGTCTTGCCTATATAGAGGTTATCAGTATTCGCCGCAAATGTAATGGCCACTGTTTGAGAACTCACCAATGTCCCGTTAACGTAAAGCTTTGCAGTAGCGCCGTCATAAGTGTAGGCGAGGAAATACCATTGACCTGTCTGAACGGCTGCGGCGGTCACATTGCCCGCGATACCAACCCCATTGTCCCCAAAAAAACCTGAAAACTCTTCGTTATTTGGATTTGGAGCTGTACCACACGGAGTGGACAAATCGTTGAATCGAAGTGCGTAGATGCCATTTTCCGCGTCTGAGCTTAGTTTGCCTAATATTTGGTTAGCATGACAATCATTAGCATAAAATCCATTGACCTTCACAATGGCAAAAAGCGTGATACTGCCAGATGGGCTCAAAGAGACGCTATTGGCAACATCCATGTAACTCGAGCTGCCGTCAAATAAATATGCGTTGTTAGCCTTGCCGTTGCGATCTGCAGTGACAGTTGCGGTATTTACTATCGTATTGTTGCCGTTGCCACTGCTATCATTTGTATTTCCTCCTGTGAAGTTGTAATAAGCTACCAGTCCGTCGGCCAAGGAATCATGTGGCGGGGTGACGACAACTGTATCATGTGTAGTTGAAGATTTTGAACAGGACATAAAGGCGGACCCTGTGCCTGCTACAAAAAAATAGACGATTACAATAGAGGTAAAAGCACTAAATAATCTCATAGTTGGTTGGTTTAATGGTGATGATGCAAATGTAATACTATCCAGAAATAATAAAATCAGAATGCTCGAAAATGAATTCGCTTGTTCTAATGCCTTCGTGAAAGCTTAGATCAATTATTCAGTCACATTGTTCAACTTGGTAATGAGGCTTTGCGGAAGGGCTCGATTGTATATCCTCACCTCATCAATTACGCCATTGAAATAATAGGGATACGTCGGATTTGGCGTTTTGCCGATATAAAATGACTCAGTATTGGCCGAAAAAGTTATGGCTGCGGGCTGTGTATCTACGAGCGATCCATTAACGTATAGCCGTGAGGTCGTGCCATCATACGTATACGTTAGGAAATACCATTGCCCAGTTTGCACTGCAGCTCCGGCTACATTTCCGGCTATAGCTACTGCGTTATTTCCATAAAATCCCGAGAACTGTTCATTGCTAGTATTCGGAGCTCCGCTGCAAGGCGTACTAAGATCGGCAAACCGAAGTCCCCAGACACCATTTTCCTGGTCCTGCATTTCTTTTGCCAATATTTGATTCGCGTGACACATGCCGGCGTAAAAACCGTTGACTTTTACGATGGCAAAAAGCGTAATGCTGCCGGCGGGACTCAATGAAGCACTATTCGCGATTTGCATATAACTCGAGCTGCCGTCAAATAAATAGGCATTGTTCGCCTTGCCGTTGCGATCTGTAGTGGCTGTTGCGTTATTTACGATAATATTGTTACCATTCCCACTGCTATCATTGGTATTTCCTCCCGTGAAGTTGTAATACGCTACCAGTCCGTCGGCCAGGGAATCATGTGGCGGCGTGACAACAACTGTGTCATGTGTAGTCGTCGATTTTGAACAGGAGATGATTACAGGCCCGGAGGCACCTACTATGAGAAAAACGATTGCAACAAAGGTAAAAGCACCAAATAATCTCATAGTAGGTTGGTTTTAATGGTTATTGGTGTAAATCTATTATTAACCTGAAACTGGCAAAAATTATCAAATTTATCCGTATCAAAACGTTATTACCCGTCACTTTATTTTAGTAAAATTCATCATATCATAAGTGTAACCACTTACAAAAGCATTAATTGCATGATTCCAAAAAAGCATTTGACGATTTATTCTTTGAAATTCTAAATGGTTCTTTTTTAGCCTTCAAGGACTGATATTTGATCCATAGCGACAAAAAAATCGATTACATTTATCAAGAGCCACCAAAAAAGTGCGGGCATTTTATTAAATCGTTAAAAGAGGCTCCAACAATCCAGTTTTCTCGGAAACCTAGCAAACGATCAAACAGTTCCTACTATATAGAAACAGGGTGCTCATTTTCCTATTCGCACTAATAGTTATTACTTATCTTGATCGAATCTGCATTTCACTTGTCGGCGTTCGAATTAAGGCGGCATTCAACCTGACCAACGAGCAATTTGGATGGGTGCTGGCTGCCTTTGCGCTTGCATACGCCATTTTTGAAATCCCTTCCGGCATGCTCGGCGACCGCATTGGACAGCGCAAGAGTTTTATTAGGATTGTGCTATGGTGGTCGTTGTTCACTGCGCTTACAGGCGCGACCACAGGACTGATAACCCTGATGTGTACACGATTTCTGTTTGGTATGGGTGAGTCAGGCGCATTTCCCAATGGAAATGCTGTAGTGTCGAGGTGGTTCCCCGCGAAAGAAACAAGCAGAGCTGCGTCGGCTCTCCATATCGGCGTGAATACGGGCGCTGCGATCGCGCCATTGATCATCGTTCCGCTTGCGGCAAACTTCGGCTGGCGAACTCCTTTTTTTGTAATTGGCTTTATCGGTGTCCTTTGGGTTCTCGTCTGCATCTACTGGTTTCGAGATGAGCCTTCCCAAATGAGCGGAATTAGCCCCGAAGAGCAAGCGGTGATCGAATCGAGCCGAAGATTCAAAAGAATCCATCAAAAAATTTCGTGGAACCAATCGTTGAATAACCCTAGCCTTTGGTCCCTGCTAACGGCCTATTTCACAGTCCAGTTTGGTTTCTATTTTTTTCTGGCATGGATGCCTGTTTATCTCCAGGAAAGTCGCCATTTTACCGAACCTGACATGAAAAACGTCACATCGCTGCTCTATGTTTTTGGAATTTTCGGAGCCGTGCTTAGCGGCTTGATGAATGACCGGCTGGCTAAAATGAAAAGCGTTCTTTTTTCGAGACGTTTTATCGGGGGACTTTCCCATACACTTTCTGCGGCATGCTTCCTGGTTGCCAGACTGACATCAATTAATCAACTTGCCATAAGCTGTCTCATCGCTGCAAATTTTTTCATCATCATCAACACGGTTACCTGTTTTACGGTTTGTATCGACATTGGCGGGGATCAACCGGGGACCGTCGCAGGCATCATGAATTTTTGCGGGCAAGCAGGGGCTTTTCTTCTGGCGATTACCGTTGGAAAGGTCGTGCAGGCTACGCACAGTTTTGACAATGCTCTTTTGATCATTTCCGCAGTTCAGTTTAGTGGTTGCTTACTTTGGTTGGTTGTCGATCCCCGGAAGCAGTTCTGCAGGATTAAATCAGCACACTGAACTCAACATATATTAACGGCACAGGCAAACAACTTTAAGGCGATAAGATTGCAAATTCATCTACATTTATCAAGGTTTCTTATTTTTCGACGCTATGACATGGCTAGACCTGTTAAATTCTGAAGTAAAAACAAAAACATCAAACGCCTCCTACTATACCGGAACAGGGTTCTAATATTCCTTTTTTCTCTCATTGTTATCACTTATCTGGACAGAGTCTGCATTTCCCTTGTGGGAGTTCGCATTAAAGCTGCATTTAACCTGAGCAATGAACAATTCGGATGGGTACTTGCCGCGTTCGCGCTCGCCTATGCCATTTTTGAAATTCCTTCAGGCATGCTGGGTGACCGAATTGGCCAGAAAGAAAGCTTTATCAGGATTGTCATCTGGTGGTCACTATTCACTGCGTTGACGGGCGCAACCACCGGCTTAATAACACTCTTATGCACGCGATTTCTATTTGGCATGGGTGAAGCGGGGGCCTTTCCCAATAGCTCAGCAGTCATATCGCGATGGTTCCCGGCTGCCGAGACTGGCAGGGCAGGTTCATCCTTGCTGGTCGGAACGAATGCCGGTGCGGCGATTGCGCCATTGATCATCGTTCCCATAGCAGCAAATTTTGGCTGGCGCACGCCTTTTTTTGTTATTGGATTAATCGGGGTGTTGTGGGTCCTGGTGTGTATTTACTGGTTTCGAAATGAGCCTTCCCAAATGCGCGGAATCAGCAAGGAAGAAGAGTCATGGATCGAATCCAATCGGAAATTCATAAAAAATCATCAAAGGCTTTCTTTAAAACAGTCGCTCAACAATTCCTGCCTTTGGTCGCTGGTATCGGCGTATTTCACCAATCAATTCGCCTTCTATTTTTTCGTGGCATGGATGCCTATCTATCTCCAGGAAGGCCGGCATCTTACTGAATCAGGGATGAAAAACGTAACATCGGTCGTCTATATATTCGGGATTTTGGGTGCACTGCTCAGTGGATTTATGAATGATCGTCTTGCCCGGCTAAAAACCGTCCTTTTTTCGCGCCGCTTCATCGGATGCTTTTCTCATACTCTTGCCGCGATTTGCTTTCTTGTGGCCAGCCGGGCCGCGGTCAATGAACTTGCCGTTTGCTGCCTTGTCGCCGCAAACTTTTTTATTGTAATCAATACTGTTACCTGCTTTACGGTTTGCATCGATATTGCCGGTAACAAAGCCGGAACGGTCGTGGGTATGATGAATTTTTGCGGACAAACCGGAGCTTTCATGGTAGCCCTTACGGTCGGAAAGACAGTCCAAACAACGCACAATTTTGATTACGCCTTAACGATTATTTCTTCAGTTCTTTTTGGCGGGTGCCTGCTATGGCTGGTTGTTGATCCCCGGAAGCAGTTCTGCAGATTCAGGGAGCTCGCTGATGACTCATCAAGTCTCCCAGGCAAACCTTCGATTCAACCATGATCGTCGTAGAGAATCCATCGACCACTCAAATTTGGCTAAGCAATCTCCAAATCAGCAATTTTCTTTCAGCGGGAGACAAGATTTTATTAAATTCAGGACAAGATCGAGTTGCTTATTTCCTGACATAATATATATGGTATGGACAGGTCCAATGGTTACGAGAAAATATCATCCTTCTTCATGAGGGGTCGGGGACAAGCCGTTAGCGGTATAGGCTCTTCCTCAGTTCGTGCGTGGGCCAAGACTCTTGCTGCTGGTTCCGATGTGCTCGATCTCGGCTGTGGTACGGGAATCCCTATAACTAAAATATTGATTGAAGAGGGGTTAGCAGTTCATGGCATCGATGCGTCGCCTAGTTTGGCCAGGACATTCCACGAGAACTTTCCCAATATGCCCATTGCCTGCGAACCCGCTGAAGAGTCTTCATTCTTCGACCGGAAGTTCGATCATATCATTGCCTGGGGTCTCATCTTCCTATTGCCTGAAGCAGCGCAAATCAGGGTGATCGAAAAGGCAGCCAACGCACTGAATAAAAGCGGGAAATTCATCTTTACGTCGCCGGCAATGGCTATCAGCTGGTCAGATGCCATGACCGATCTGCCTTCCAGGTCACTGGGCGCCGAAAAATACCGGGAAGTTATTTCAGCCTCGGGGCTCTTTTTGATCGAAGAATTTGAAGACGAGGGCGAGAACCATTATTACAATTGCTTTAAAATCTAAGCCTACTTCTTTGCCGGAAACAACCTTTGTTTTTCGTCATAAAGGACGATTTTCCCATTTTTCAACAGAACATCGTCTGTATAATAAATGGAGTCGATCTTCCCATTTTTATCCTTCATGACTTCCGTATACCAAAGAGTCACCCAGTTCTCATTTACATCCGGGTAGTAAAGGGCAGCCCAGGTATCAAAATTTTTTGAAACTGATGCCGAGGCCCCACGCATTGCGGCTATGATTGTTTGCAAACTGTCCCTGCTGCCTTTGAAGTCGAACCGGTCTGCAATGAATTCGGCGGAGTCAGCAAAATAGGAGACGCATCCCTTAATGTCATTGTCGATATATTTTTGAAGACAGTTGAGTACCAGGACTATATTCTTTTTATCGCCCGGAACATAATTAGCCGAAGAATTTGTCTTAAATGGATAATTGATGGTGTCTTTCTCCCCGGAACTGTCAATGTTTGCCTGGTTAGCGCTATTGGTGCATGAAGATATAAGGAGGATGAGAGCGAAAAATGACATCAAGATTTTCATGTTCATCAGTTTTTGGTTTGAACGGAACTATTTTTCTGTTTGATATTCGCCTTTGATAAATATAGTGAGTTTTTCCGCTTTTTCTTTTAAAGTGCGATTGAACAGCTTGAGGTACATATTGGTGATCTTAATAATTTCTACCTGCGTGGCCAGTTTCGCGAGATCAGCCGAAGTCACGTTCAGCAACTGAGAGTCCAATGGCTGCTTGAACTGAAAAGCCCTTCCATCCAAATTGGCCGCCGTCAAATGTTGCGAGAAAAATCCCTGCAAATAGTCGCGGATATTTTGATATTGGAGGTCCTGCCCTTTCTGCATCGTATTTAGCGCCTGTTCGTAGTCCGCGATATAGCTAATTAGGCGCGATCCTGAAAACTGCTTTAGATGCAACTCGTTTTTGATCGCACTCATGCCACCAGTGGTAGGATGGAACTCTGCAATGGTATAGCATGAAAGTACCAGATCCTGCATTTTTAACTTATCCATCGCTGCCAACGGTCCGCCAAGAACGAGCACCAGTGAATCATCCTGCGCCATCAATAATGCTTCGCGATTGTAAATGCCGTCGAGGTTGGCAATTCCTGTTTTCAAGTCATCGGGCAATTACGATATCAGCTGTTTGGCATGCTCGCTGCTGGAAATACTTTCCCTAATACTTTCAGCAAAGAAACCCATCATTACAGCTATAAAGATCATGAGACCTTCAAGCAGGTATTCCCTGAAGGCTTTCCTTTCAACATGTGGGTGATGGTGGACCTCCATAATTATTGTTTTTGATCCACGTGCCTTTTTCCCGAATGATTGGAAGGCAGCGAAATGATAAATTCCGCATACTCTCCTTCTTTGCTCGCCACCTTTATTTCGCCACCATGAGCCTTTATAATATCATAGCTCATGCTTAAGCCCAACCCCGTTCCCTCGCCGGGTGGCTTGGTCGTGTAGAAAGGCTGGAAGATCTTGTCCATGATTGCCGCCGTAATTCCATTCCCATTGTCCTTTACGCTAATCGTCACTTCGTTTTCCGATTTTGTTGTCGTCACCGAAACCGTTGGCTCATAACCCTCATTCAATTGCCTTTTTTTCTCGGCGACGGCGTAAAATGCGTTGTTGTAAAGATTAAGCAATACCATCCCCATTTCCTGTGGAATCACATTTAATTTTTCCAAATTTTTGTCGAAATGAGTTTTTGTACTTGCGCCAAATTCCTTATTCTTCGCTTTCAAACTATTGTAGCTGAGATGAAAAAATTCATCAGCCAGCGCGTTGAGGTCAGTCGCTTCCTTGTGACCGCTGCTCGTCCGCGAGTGTACGAGCATCCCTTTGACGATGCTATCGGCGCGCTTTCCATGGTGGATTATTTTGGCCTCATTAGCAATCAGGGTGTTGCCGGTCTCCATTGCTTCACTCAAATTTCCCTTTTCGATCTGCCCCTGCAATTCTTCCAGGAGTTCCTTGTTGATCTCCGAAAAATTGTTCATGAAATTCAGCGGATTCTCGATCTCATGAGCGATTCCGGTCGCAAGTGATCCCAGCGATGCCATTTTCTCGGAGTGAATAAGTTGAGCCTGCGTTGATTTTAATTCCGATAAGGTATCTTCTACCTTTTCCTTTTGCTCCTGGAGTGACAAATTTGCGCGTCGTTTATTGCGGAAGCCACTAAATGCAACAATGGCCAGTGCCAGGGTAAGCAATAGACCGACAATAAGTACATTTTCTTTTCCTTTCGCCAAGTCCTTTTGCCGTTGCTGGTCAGCTTTTTCAGCTTGTTGCGTTTTATCAAACTCGTAGTTCATCGTGAGTTCGGTGGTCTTTCTTACATTTTCCTTGCCGAGTACTGAGTCGGCAATCTTTACACCGGTTTGATAAGCTGCCAGCGCTTTTTTGAAATCCCCTGTTTTCTCATAACACTCCGCCAGCGTACGGTAGGTTTTACCAACTTCCCGGACATAGATGTCGGAGGCGCCCAGGACGTGAAGCGACTTCTCAAAATAAGAAATTGCCCCCTGATAATTTTTTTCCATCGTCAAAATGAGACCGACGTTATTGTAAGCCTGGTAAATGCTTAAGGGTTGCCTGGACGAGTCTGAGATGCGGACCCCCAATTCGCCCAATTTGATGGCATCTTCGAAATGATTCAGGCTCGCCAAAGCAAATGATGCTCTTGTCAAACTGCTCGACTCTATGCCTTTATCACCGATCTGCTTCCCTAGAACCGAAGCTTTCATCGAGGTGTCGTAAGACATTTTAAAGTCTCCCCTGTCACCATACATTGAACCCAGATTGGAATAAGCGTAGGTCAGAACATTCATGAGATTCAATTGCTCTGCCAGCCGAATCGATTTTAAAAAAAACTGCTCCGCACGTTTGAAGTCATCCAAACTATTGTAAGCAATAGCCATATTTAGCGAGATGTACGCTTCATCCTCTTTGCTGTTATGTTTTTCTGCAACCGTTAATGCTTCCTGGTAGCTGGTGAGCGCCTTTGTCAAATTGGACTCTTGCTGATAAGCAATCGCGTCATCCTGCAATACAGTCATCAACAAGTCAACGTTCTCGTTTCGGCGCGCAATACCCAACGCTATATTGTAAAATACGTGTGAGGAATCAAACTGATTTTGCATGGAATACATCATGCCATAATTATAATACAGTTTCGCTATAGCCACAGAATCTGAAAAGGGCATAAGCATCCTTTTTGCCGAATCGAGATTCCTTTTTGCAAGAGCATAATCACCCGCGAAGCAATAGTCGCCAGACAGCATCATTCTCGCTTTAGCTTCTCCTAAGATGTATTTTACTTCTTTCGCTTCGTTAATCAAATTCCTGGCAAATGCAATCGCTGTATCGTTATTGCCGTGGTTCAGATGCCGAAGCTTTTCAATTTTTAGATTGATTCTTTGGGTGTCCGAATGAGCTGAGTTAATCAGTCTGTTCAGGCTATCGATCCCCTTATCCTGCCCTTCCAGGCGAATTCCCCAAAAAAGTAATAGAAGGCAGGTTATCAATTTTCTCATGCGGCCTTTGTTTTAATAAGACTTCCCGTCCAATTGAGAACCTAGTTGTTCCTGACCCTAATGTAATTCAAAAACGGGTCTGAATGGATAACCGCAGGAAAAAAATCAGTGAGTGTCGCTCCGGAAAAAAAATGCGCTGAAGTCTGTCGAGCTTATTAGTTATCTATCTGGTCATTTACCATTTCCAAAAGTCTTTTGTTTGAAATCTCCAATTTTCTAATCAGCTTGAGATTGGACTGACCCTGTGCGATATGTGTCTCAAAGAAGAATACTATTTCACGTCTTTGATCATTGGTCAGAGGATCAAAATCCTGCATTTGCGGATTGTGCCGAGCCTGGTCGTATGATATACTGGTGTCAGCCGCGACTAAGTCATGAAAATCGATTAACCTGGCGACTGAATTCATATATTCAAACAAGGTTTGCAGAAAACGTGCGTTGAAATTTTTGAGAATTTCAATTTGGCCTTTATAGGTGGCCAGGCTGTCTCGCAGGTCAATATTGCCGATAAATCGCAACGCACCCGCGCTGACCATCTGATCATAAGACGAGGTATTGAAAGGGATTTCCGTCTGGGTAACCGAGGGCACCAGGAAACGTTTAACGACGTCAATTTTCGAATTTTCCTGTTTGCTAAAAAAAATACTTTTGATGCTGTCACAGGCGACGATCTGCCTTTGATAAACGCCTTTATACCTGTCAAACAATTGTTGCTGCTGAAGCAGTTCGTCGCGACAGG
>Ga0209579_10002523_pt1 | contig 13883 bp, 14 predicted proteins | sample Coa_R1_2_FD_187152 | JGI IMG/M metagenome (GOLD analysis project Ga0209579, IMG submission 187152) | Surface soil microbial communities from Centralia Pennsylvania, which are recovering from an underground coalmine fire - Coalmine... | ecosystem: Environmental > Terrestrial > Soil >... | reverse complement strand
TTTTACGGGGTGCGAACCCACCTCCATATTCCTCGCCTGAACCCGGCAATCCTTCGCGCGGATCGGAGGTTTACGCCAACTACTGCTCTTCGTGTCATGGTGCTGGGGGCCGAGGCGGACAAAAGGCCAGCTCGATCGTGGATGGCTCATTTCTTGCCCTGCTGAACGACCAAGAACTGCGGACGATCGTGATTGTGGGACGCCCTGAGCTCGGCGCTCCCGATTGGCGAAACAACGTGCCTGGCAAGCCGATGTCAGCCCAGGATGTTTCGGATGTTGTTGCCTGGCTCGCCTCCCAGCGGCCGAAATTCCCCGGTCAACCCTATCCAAGTGTCGCAAAGACGGCAGGAGAAGCTCGATGACGCTCCCAGGCGGCTTTACCAGACGCGACGTGCTGATGAAGATCGGAATCCTGCTCAATGGAATCGTTGCCGCTGTTCTTGCCGTTCCGCTTCTGCGCTACCTCCTCTCTCCTATTGCCCGCGGACGCAAGGGGGGCTACGAGTCGTGGGTCCCACTTGGTAACCTCGAACAGTTCCCTTCCGGCCAGACTCGCCTCGCCACTTATCGTAATCCCGTGGTGAATCCCACCGATGGAGATACCGCGGACATCGCGTGCTGGGTTCGCAATGTGGACGGCCAAAACTTCCAGGTCTTCGCCATCAACTGCGCGCACCTCGGATGTCCCGTTCGCTGGTTCCCGCAATCGAGCCTGTTTATGTGCCCGTGTCATGGCGGCGCTTACTATCAAGACGGTTCGCGCGCCTCCGGCCCTCCAGAACGCGGATTGTTCGAATATCACTATAGGATCGAAAACGGGCGGTTGTTCATCAATGCTGGCGAAATGCCCACGCCAGGCAGTCCCACTGCTTCAAATATCGTCACCGAGATACGACCATGCGTTTGATCGAGTCCATTGGCGAGTGGCTGGACGCGCGCCTTCAGGTTGGTACGTCTATCCGCGAGACGATGGAGCATCGGATACCTCGCGAAACCTCCAGCTGGTTTTACGTATTCGGCAGCGCAGCCTTCGTCGTGTTCATACTTCAAATCGTTACCGGCATCATGCTGGCTCTCATCTATGTGCCTTCTGCCGGTGAAGCTTGGAATAGCCTTCAGGCTCTCAATCATAACGTTGCGCTCGGTTGGTACATTCGAGCTCTTCACGGTTGGGGCTCGAACTTCATGGTGGCGATCGTTCTGATCCACATGGTTCAGGTCTTTTTATTTGGCGCCTACAAATACCCGCGCGAACTCACTTGGGTGGTGGGCGTCCTCCTCTTGCTCGTCACTCTCGGTATGGCTTTCACCGGGCAAGTGTTGAGGTTTGACCAGGACGCCTACTGGGGTCTCGGGATCGGGGCGTCGATCGCAAGCCGTGTGCCCGGGATCGGACCGTGGGCCGTCAACTTGATGCTCGGCGGCCCGATTATCGCTGGTGCGACACTCTCACGATTCTTCGCGCTTCACGTCTTCGTCATCCCCGGACTTCTCATCGCTTTTGTGTCCATTCATCTTCTGATGGTTTTGAAACTCGGCATCAACGAGTGGCCGATGCCGGGTCGCGTGGTTCGAAAGGCTACCTATATCAAGGAGTACCACGCGCTCACAAAAACCGACGGGATTCCGTTCGTTCCCGACGCGATCTGGAAGGATATGTTCTTCGCCGCCCTCATTTTGCTTTCGGTCGCTGTCTGCGCTGCGTGGTTTGGCCCTTACGGCCCGTCGGGTCCCCCTGATCCAACGATTATTCAAACCTCGCCGCGCCCGGACTTCTTTTTCCTTTGGCTTTATGCAGTACTCTCGTTCTTGCCGCCCTCCATGGAAACTCCTGCCCTGCTCATCGGTCCCGTGGTTGGGATTCTCGCGTTGGTTCTTCTGCCATTTCTTTTCGGCGAAGGCGAGAAAAGCTGGCGGCGCAGACCTGTCGCGGTGCTCACGATTCTGTTGGCGGCGGTTGCATTGGGAACATTCACGCATTTGGCGGAACATACGCCGTGGAGTCCCATCATGGACGCCTGGAGCGGCGACCCGATCCCGCCCGAATTTCTCGACAGTCGCTCGGCTCTCGAGCGGCAAGGCGCTCTTGTGTTTCAGGTGAAGCAGTGCCACAACTGCCATTCGCTGGGCGACCAAGGCGGAAAGCGTGGTCCGGCTCTAGACGCCGTGGCCGTGCGACTGACGCAAGATCAGCTCATCCGGCAGGTGATCCAAGGGGGCGGCAATATGCCTGCGTATGGAAAAAACCTGAGCCCGGCGGAGACCACCGCGCTGGTCGCATTCCTCGAAACCTTGCATCCCGCTGGGCAACAGCCTGCACGGAACGCCTCGCGTGCCCTAGCAATCGAGCCGGGTACGCCTGCACCGTCTTCGAGCCATCAATGAAATTGCTATGACCTCTCACGCCCAAGCGATTTTGCAATCGTGGTCCCCTCCATTCGGTGTCAACTTGGCTTTGGGCCTTACACTCTGTGTCTACATACGCGGTTGGCTGCGTTTGCACGCCACGTTTCCGGAGCTTTTTTCGGCGTGGAGGCTCGCTGCATTTCTTACGGGAATCATTTCAATTTGGATCGCAATCGGCTCCCCTTTAGCAGCGTTTGACGATGCGTCCCTCACCGTTCACATGGTGCAGCACCTCTTGCTCATGGCTATCGCCCCGCCCTTGTTGCTGCTTGGTGCTCCAGCACTGCCATTCCTTCAAGGGCTTCCGCAGATGATCGCTCGAAGGGTCATAGGGCCATTTTTCAGATGGGCTCCTCTTAGAAGGTTCGGACACCTGATCACAAATCCTGCAATCTGTTGGCTCGCGGCCACTCTTGCTTTGATGGCATGGCACGTTCCTAGGGTGTTTGAAGCGGCGTTGCACAACGATTACCTGCACAATTTGGAGCATGCGTCCTTCTTAGGCACCGGCCTCTTGTTTTGGTGGCCCGTCATCCAGCCGTGGCCGAGCACGGCACGCTGGCCCCGGTGGTCTGTGCCTTTATATCTTTTTGCCGCCACGTTACCCTGTGACGCGCTCTCTGGTTTTCTCGCCTTCTGCGATCGCGTCGTCTACGCCTCTTACAACTCCGCGCCCCGGCTTCTCAATATTCCGCCGCTTGAAGATCAGCAACTTGCCGCATCACTGATGTGGATCTGCGTAACGATAATCCTCCTCGTACCAGCGGTCATCGTCACAATGCAAATACTTTCACCCCAAGATTCGCGTTTGGCGCAAACGACATGGTCGGAGACGGGCGGAATCAAAAGTCGTGAAGCCTCGCCGGTGCGCTAGCGTTTTGGTCCGATTGTCCTACTCGACGACGCCCCGAGCACGGGGCTTGATCCACAGCTTATGGAGGAGATTCAGCATTTGACAGAGTCCGTTGGGCCAAAGGAGTGAATCACGGTTAGCTTCGCACCAGCTTTGCGATTACTTACAACAAGAACTTTAGAGCTTGGACCGCGGGCTTTCGACTCACGACTGAGCCCGAGTGCGATGGCACGCAAAATCTTTTGACCTTACGACTTAGGTGCAACAGGAACTGCCGCGGCATAGAGATATTCGTACGACGATGAATATCTACACGCAGGCCGTTCCGACGGTACTTCGAGAAGCGAACAGTAAAGTGGTTCGCTTGGTGATTCCGGCACAAGTGGCTTGAGGAACGCTACTGAGGGTTCTTAATGCGCCTTGGTGCGCCCTCAGGTTTTGTCAACTGCAAGAAGATCAGGAAGATGTTTGGTAGGGGCGGTGGGGATCGAACCCACGACCTTCGGCTTAAAAGTCTGGGACTCGTAATTCCAGTTGTTTGGAATCAGTGACTTACGTTCTTGTTATTCGGTGCTATTACTGTTATTTGGGCTGTTCCGGGGCGTCTTCCGTACTTTTCCGTACCTTTATATGTGACGCCGTTTGCGGCCATTGGTAACAGATTAGCAATAGGCCACGGGGCCGAGTCCGGTGATAGCAAGGGCTGCGTCTTCTTTCTCGCCTCCACGATGGGAACCAACTGTTCTGGAAATCCCTGTGAGATTGCAGGAGTTGCGGCATAAGTGCCCTGATTTGAATGCGCGTACATGCGTCTAATGTCGTTTGGCGACACGAATCAGGCTAACATTGCGAACAATTGGTAACAATAAATTGGCCCGGAAGCGACATGGGAACCGTTTCGTCCACTAGGAATCCTATACCTGCCGCAGCATGTCTGTCTACTGAATCCCAATCATCGAGGTTTTGCAAGCACTTGACAATCGGGGACTAGGTTTGTTACCCTGTGGGTAATAAAAACGTAAAACTATTTGTTACCCATAAGGGAACAATTGGACATATACGCAAGCGACAACAAACTGCGGAGCGCGATCGAAGACCAGGCTGCTTGCAAGAAGCAGTACGGGTCGGACATGGCGAAAAAGATCGCGTTGAGGGTGGCTGCCCTCAGAGCCGCCGAGTCACTTGCGGACTTCTGGCCGCCAAAATCCGGGCCAGAGCGTTGCCACGAATTGAAAGGAGATAAGGTAGGTACATTTTCAGTGGATTTAAAACAACCCTACCGCCTGTTGTTTAAGCCGACTTCCGACACCAAATCGGATCAGCCCGACGAGCAACAGCGGTGGAAGTCGATTACGTCGGTCGAAATCTTGGCAATCGAGGACACCCATGGATAGCAGCAATCGAATACACGTTGAGCCAAACGCTGTTCCCCATCCAGGCGAAACGGTTCTCGAATATCTCGATCTTAACGGATGGTCACAGCGCGACCTAGCACGCCGCTCAGGCCTTACGCCAAAGACCATCAGTGAAATATGCAATGGGAAGACGGTAGTGACGCCTCCTACGGCAATCGCGTTTGAAAAAGTCTTCCAGCGGCCTGCTCACTTCTGGTTGAACCTACAACGGCAGTTCGATGAAGTCGAGGCCCGACGCCGTGAGCAAGTCAATTCCTCTAAATGGAAAGAGTGGGTTCGAAGCTTTCCTCTCGGTGAGATGAAGCGACTGAAGTTCTCTCTCCCTGAAGGACGTTCCGATGCGGATGCTCTTTTAAGTTTTTTTGCGGTCTCGTCTCCCGAAAGCTGGAACTCCGTCTGGAAGGCAGCAGCCGTAGCGTATCGGCAGACTCGCAAGCTCAGAACACGAGAGGAAAGTATTGCGGCATGGGTGCGCGAGGCGGAGCTCGTAGCCAGGGGCCTAGAAGTTAGCGAATTTAGCGAACAAAGGTTGATTTCCTCTCTCAATGAACTGAGGCAACTAACCCGACAACGTGCCGATGCGATCATAGATCCGATTCAACGAATCTGCGCGGAGGCTGGCGTTGCCGTAGTTTTGGTGCCAGGACTGCCAAACACAGGCATCAGCGGTTGTGTGCGATGGCTAACAGACAAGAAAGCCCTCGTCGGATTGACGCTGCGATACAAAACTGACGATCAGCTTTGGTTCACCCTGTTTCACGAAATTGGTCACATCCTTCTTCACAGGAATAAGCGTTCGTTTGTTGTCGATAATGCCGCGGAAGATCTCTCCGACTCCGTTATTGACCCTGAGATGCAAAAGTATGAAACAGAGGCAAGCCGCTTTGCCTCGGATACATTGATTCCGCCGCCGGCACTCTCGGTGTTCATACGAGAAAAAGCTTTCACAAACGATTCTATTCACGATTTCGCGGAAGCCGTGGGGATTGGTCCCGGAATTGTCGTCGGGCGGCTTCAACACGAGGGACTTCTGGCACCTCATCAAGGCAATGCGCTTAAGCAAAAACTCGATTTCGGATTTGTGGAGAGGTGAGCACGTGATAGGAAAAATCTTCATAACACGTAGCGGATACGACCCCGAGCTAGGCAAACACGTTAAAGACCCTTATCTAGGTCCCAATCCAACCTTGGGTGCCTGCCGACCCGACATTCGCAGTCAGCTGAAAAAGGGCGACCATATCTTCGTGATTTCAGGCAAAGTGCCCGACTTTAATCAGTTTGTGATGGGTGGCTTCGAGATTGAATCAAAGATCCCCGCCATTGAGGCGTATCGTCTGTTTCCAGAGTTGCGTTTGCGCCGGCTTCAGGACGGACAGCTCACGGGAAACATCATCGTGACCAGTGACGGAAGGCAACACGAGCTAGACGACCACGATTCCTTCGACCGACGCATTAAGAACTATGTGGTAGGCACAAATCCCCTCTCACTCACAACTCCGAATGAAGTCTTGGCGGGACGGAAACAAACTCTCGAAGCACTTAAAGACATTCTACAAAAGAAAGGAAAGTCGCCGTTCGAGGTTGTAGGCCGGTTCGGCACGCGCTTGACCGAGGAACAGATTCTTCGATTGCGGGAATGGCTTGAGGCGATAAAGCGTGCTGCGAGGAACTAGCTACAAAGGGCGAAATGGTTTGGTCGGCTGGGTATATCCCTGCCAAAGGAGTAGGGATGGCGAAGTCTAGGCGCAATCAACGTGCGGTACGATCCTCTCTTAATCAACGAACGCTCTTTTCATCAAACGACCAGTCCCCTACTGCACTTGGCGCGTCATCTGACGAGTGCCAAGTGGTCGCCGTCGGCAAACGCAGGGATGGAGGAACGCGCTATTGGTGCTTGCTCCACAAGGCAGACGCCACAGCAAAGTACGGCAAACCTGGGAAAATGTGTCGTGCTGCACATATTCCTCCGATTCGTCCCGACGAAGTGCTCAGCCTGAATGTTGACGCTTACAAAGGCGGGGTTGCTCTTTGGGGAGCAGTGCCCGCCGTTTATGACACGACGCGATTGCCCATGGACCGCGGAATCCACGTTCACGCGCGCCCTACACCCACGGCGAGCAAGGAGATGGACACCACATTTCGGGCTGTCCGAGTTCTGAGCGACCATCTAGGCGAGGATGGCATCCTCATTTCAGAGCTTGATGCCATCTACTACATGGTTACCTCCGTGTTTGGCCATGAAATGAAATATGTAATCTGCTCCTATTGTGGCTATCCGCATTTAGACCGGGATTGGTTTAGTATCCACCCACATCGTCGGCATCTTTGCGCGGGATGCGGGAAGCATTTCTCAGATACTAGCGTTGCCGTCGGGAACCCTATCCTGGGGGTTCGCGTCGCGTGTGGCATTAAAACCCAAGACTCAAAACGTTCCGACAAGAGACTCAACATAAGACAGGCCGATTTTCCAGGAGGGGTTCAGATTTGGGGTTCCAATCCTGCGTTTTTGTGGACGAGTGATCGCTCCGAGGAGGAAGGTATTCATGTCCACGCATATCGTGAACGCGGCAGTCAACCCGACCTGGATGAAACATATGGAGAGGTCGTCATAGAAGGAATTCAATTAGATCCTCTGATGGTGCGCGTTCTTATGGCGCAAAATGCTTTGCCGTCCCTCAATGGTCGTATTCTTTCTGTTAGCTGTCCCTCTTGCGGCATGCCGCACTTCAGTGTGGGCGAATCCGCATTTACTCCTGTGCCGTACCACACTTGCAGCCGATGCTCCAAGACGTTTGCGGCAGCCGGACGACTACGTAAGACGATTGGGAATCCGCTTCCCGGAATCTTGGCACAGCTGGCTGAAGAGGCGCCGAGAACACCACAAAGACATGAACTTGGCTTATTGCCGGAGACGCTTTAACGCGCAGAAGTTTCATGTGGTCTCCTCTGCTAGAGTTCATCAGAGAAATCGTTTCTGCTTGACGCGCTTGATCGATGACCCCAGACTGGCCGACGAGAAAGAAATTTCCGGGAGAGCAAGCGGATGCGAAATAAATTAGGGTTAGCTCTAGCGGACCGCCCACCGTCGGTTTCCGTGACGCCAGAAGCGGCGAACAAATTTCTCTGCGAATTGGCGAACTTTCCCGATTACGACCGTTCTCCTGAGGGACCAAATGCAAAGCGTGGCGCTGACGGCGTTATCCATGTGGAGATGCCAACCCGTGTTTATGAAGCTTGGCAGAGGGTGGAAAAACTGTTCCCCGATCTGCTTCCAAAGCGCGGGAACCCGATACATGAAAGGCCAAACAGGTGGTTTTGGGAGGCACCGTATGCTGACCCCCAGATCGAAAAGTGGAACCCCCGGAGCGATGCGCCAGGCCTTGTTTGGCAGGATCCTGATGACCCAGATTACATAGATCTTCTCGATATCGCCCCAAAGTTCAAACAAGTATGGCGCTTCCCAACCGTGGGAAGCCGCAGAGTGTTCCTAATGTGCGAACTTGCTTATTACCTGCGCGGGCCGGCAAAGTTCGACGTTGCGACAAAGGCGCATGATGCCGAGATTGAAGCGCGCAGGAGAGCCGAAAAAGAAGGTGTCACAGCGCAGCAAGCGTGGTCTGCTGGCTACGAACGGTGGTCCGACGTCGTACGCACCGAAGCCGCCGATCCAGCAAAGGCTTGGATCATATCGGACGCCGATGCATTCGCCCAGGTTCTCGTTCGAGCCATAGATGTGGCCCCTCTAATGCGTAGTTGTCCCAATCCAACCTGCCCGGCGCCCCATTTCATAGCGGCCAGGAAATCGCGGCGCTATTGCAGCGATGCTTGTGCGCTTCCTGCTCAACGAGAATGGAAGCGAATCTGGTGGAGGGCACACGGTAAAGAGTACCGTGGCCGGAAACACCGAAAATCATGTCGGACCTGACATTCATCGAAAAACAGAAATTCGAAAAGCTGCTCGGAATGGCCTCCGGATACGTCCTGGACTTCAGTGACAGGACCTTCAGCGAATTCGTATCCGACAGCACTGGCCGGGACATCTTTGACTCCAAGTACAACTACAGAAGCGGATCCAAGGCAAACCGCTTGCGAGCTTTTTGGCAGAAGGAAGACAACTCCGTCGTCGGCAAACTTATGCGCGACATGCTCGACTACCTCGGGGAGTCAGGGCACAACATCGAAATCTGTCGATTGATCGTCACCCGGTTATTGAACGGAACCGCAAGTCCTACGCAGACGATTCCCAAACCTCAAGAAACCCCGCAACTGACGCGTGCTCTATCGGAATTGCGACAGGAATTGAATGACCTCGCGACAGAAAAAGATCGGGCAAAGGCGGGTTTAGCCCTAGAAAAGTTTTTGCATCGGCTTTTTGTCTTATTTCAACTCCATCCGCGACAACCGTTCCGTGTCACTGGTGAACAAATAGACGGCTCATTCGAATTGGACGGACATGTTTACTTGGTGGAATCGAAGTGGGAGCAAAGTCCGTTGCCGGAAGCCGATCTGTTGGTCTTCGGTGGCAAGATCGAGAAAAAATCTACTTTTACTCGGGGCGTCTTCATCGCTCTTAATGGCATCAGCAATGAGGCGCGGCACGCTATTACGCAAGGCAAGGCGCCATCGTTTTTCGTAATGGACGGACACGATCTTATGATGGTTCTCAACGAGGCAATTAGTCTGTCCGAGTTTTTACGTCGCCGCGTTCGATTGCTGGCGGAAGAAGGACGTGTCTGCGCCCCCTTTTCGGAATTGAGATAGAAATCACGAAGACGAGCGTGCTCCGCTTGGTCTCAGAATTTCTCGAAACAATCCTACCACGGTGGAAATTCCTGTTGTGCGACTGCCCAATCGATATTAGCTTCCCACGGCGGCCGGCCCCTTTCGATCCAATGAAAATATGCGCACACTTCGCGAGCTTGCTGAAGACAGAGAAGCCGGTTTTTGAGCCAGTTCCGCAAGGCTGTACGCGTAAGTTGCCACAGTGCGCGGTATTGGTCCTGTTCCTTGAAACCAGGCGGTGTCCACGCTCCTACGATGGGAATCTCTCGGTCCAGTTCGACTAAGTGCTCTCCGTGGACAACGTCTGAACGGAGGTCGTACATATCATTGCGGTCTCTCGCGAGCGATGCGCCGGGGGCGTACGTCGCTAAGAAATTTTTGAACAGCTTCGTCGGCCCCGACTCGATAGCGCTCTCACAAGTAGGGCAGAGCACCTCGCAAACATTCCTTCCTATGGACATGGATTCGATTGCGAAAGCCAGAGCGGTGAATGATGCTGACATCGAGGTATCCCACATGCGCGACGAGGTACTAAACCAAAATGCGGCACGGTCAAACTTCTCTCGATCCGAATCTGAAAGTGCCTCATACAACCAGATCGACTGATCAAGATCAGAGGGGACGCGGAGTTCATCGGTGACAACAGGCTCGTCGTATTTGTCCGGTGCTACCTCCTCCAATTGATCTGCGGCTGGTGCTGACAAGCTACCGATGAGGGGCGGACCGAATGGCGCATTGAACCCCTGTTGAACCCATTCTGAATTGCGGCCGAGATTATCAAGATCAAGTACCCAAACATTCGGAGGCCGTGACCCCATGAATTTTGCTCCGCCGAATAGTAAGATGTTGAGCAGAAGCGTAAGATCGCGGTGTTTGCGTATACGCCTGTGATTGGTCACCTGATCTATGCTGGTGTGTATCACTGGGAATTCCAAAATAAACGGGTAATCAGCGGGCTGTATCGTCGGATTAGGGGCGTTACTAGGCGGAGGAAGAATTTGAACGCCTGAATGTCTACCTCGCCACGACCCTGTTACGCGGCGGCTGCTGAAACTATATTCACGCCCGACCCTCGTCGGCCCTCTCAACACCGAATTCTCGATCTCGCTACTGATCTGTTCCCACTGTGTTCTGTCAAAGGCCTGGCCTCGTTCTATAGCGATGATCTTGGAACCGTCGAACCTGAGCACGACGCGACAGGTAGGCCCAAACTCTGGAATGTAGAGCCTGCTTGGCCTTCTTGCTGAGATATTCCCTTGCCATGTCCCTCCGATACGCTCATGAAGGACAATCATTAACTCGGCGGGCCGAAGGTTTGGCCATATGAGAAGGTTGTTAAGCATTTGGAAACAAAGATTTCAGCGCATCATGCGCCCGATTGTGCGGGTTTACGAGGCGGCCTGAGCGAGTTTCGCAACCAACGAGCGTACAAGGCCTTTATCCCGATTATTCAGTTTTACGAAATTTCGGCCCAGACTCTCAATCTCACGCCGCTCGCCGTTGGACAATTTCTCCCCGTCGAGGTCTAGCCCCTTGATTTTCTTTGGCGCGGCTTCCCCGTCGTAGAAAATTTGATAGAGCGGAATGTCGAGCGCCTGTGCGTACTTCGCAAGCGTCTCGATGCTTGGAACCGTGTGGCCGTTTTCGACGCGCGATGTGTAACAGCGCAGCATACCGGTGCGTTTTTCAACATCACCTTGCGAAAGGTTCTTTGATTCGCGGATTGTTCGCAGACGTTCGCCTATCATTAGCATTATTGGCCTCCCATTATTGGCGGTGATTCTAGCAGACGTAATTGACCAATTACAGATCGAGAGCGTATACAAACGCGAGGCGAGATTTCCACAGGTGTTCTTGAAATTCAGACGCTGGCGTCTGTATTGTGAGCCTCCGAAGAATAAGCGGTAAGAACGGTCTTGCGCAAACGTCCACGGCTAGTATCGCATCGAGGGAATTTGATTAAAGTTACAGGTGTGTGCGGAAGTGATTTCGGACATCGAAGTTGCGGACTGTTCCACTGCGAACGATGTCATCAAGTGGTATGCCCCCGGTGCGTGACTGCCCATCGCCGAGAACACTTTCTGCTTCGAATTGATCCCTTTTTTGCCGATGAAAAAGCTTCTTAGTCTGCAGCGAGTCTAGCAGGAAAAGACCCGCCCCTAGTGCATGCCAATAAGACTTGCGTTCCGCAGCGCCTTGGGGATACAAGGAAGTCCCTACTGAAGCCTTCAGCCAAATGGAGGCCTTATGGTACACACTGTCCCCATTTTCGACATCTTCAGCGGTCGCTTCGGTGAAAAAGATGCTGTTTGGCTTGGAGCGGCGGCGGAGTTGTCCGCAGCGCGTGATGCCATGCTTCGATTTGCAGCAAAAAGTCCCGGCGCATATTTTGTTTTTAGGTCAGATAGCCGCGCTGTCGCAGCATCTGTTGATACAACATTGAAAGCGAAGGCGAAGGCGACGGGTGCCGCTTAGGCGATTTTCGATGCTGCTTCGAAATGTCCACTGTGGGAACGCGACGCGTGTCGCACACGATCCGACAACCGAAAGGCCCAACGCGATGTAGGCCAACAACGCAGACCTTTTCGATTGCAGTACAAATATACTTAGAGCAATGGGCGACGCACACTTCATCGAACCCATGCCGTGCCTCGCGGTAAAGGAATTACCGGAAGGTGAAGCATGGCAGTACGAATTGAAACTGGATGGATATCGAGCATTGGCGGTAAAGCATGACGGACAGGTGACCCTATTTTCACGAAACAGAAAACGGTTCAACAGCCGCTTCCCTGCCATCACCGCTGCGTTCGCAAGACTACCAGACGAAACGATTGTTGATGGCGAGATCGTGGCAATCGATGAAACTGGCCGCCCATCTTTCAGCCGCCTGCAGAATTTCTCAGCGAATGCCGATGCCATTACTTTCTACGCTTTCGACATGCTGATGTGGAAGGGGGAGGATTTGCGGACGCAGCCGCTCGCCAAGCGTCGTGAGTTGCTGCAGACGAGGGCTATGCCGAAACTGCCGGCGATTCATTTCTCAGATAGCTTCCCGGCCGACGCCGAAAAAATGATCTCGGCTGTCAGGTCGCAGGGCCTCGAGGGCATTGTCGCGAAACGCCGTGATAGCTTGTACGAGCCCGCCCACCGGAATGGCACATGGGTGAAAATGCGGATCGGCGGCGGTCAGGAATTTGTCATTGGGGGTTACACACCAAGCCCGAAGAACTTCGACGCGGTCCTCGTGGGATATTTCGAGCGAGACAAGCTGATGTTCGCAGCGCGTGTGCGCAACGGCTTTGTCCCCTCATTGCGAACCGCCGTGTTCCGAAAATTCAAAGGCCTCGAAAGCCGCAAATGCCCGTTCGCTAACCTGCCGGAAAGCGAAAAGGGGCGTTGGGGTGAAGGGCTGACTGCGGCCGACATGGAAAAATGTGTATGGCTAAACCCGAAACTCGTCGCAGCAATTGAATATGCGGAATGGACGCCGGCCAACCACCTTCGCCATTCCCGATTCGTCGCGCTTCGGGAGGACAAAGATCCGCGGCAGGTTATGCGTGAATGATTAATGAGACGTTGACCCCTCAGTGCGCCACGGGTTCGGGCGGAACTGGAATCGGAATATCGGTCGTCATCTTCCATCCTTTGGGAGTCTTGATCCATAAGAGAACCATTACGAATGGCTTTGGTGTGGGCGTCTGTCCAGCGTAACCGACTGTGATCCGGACCGGGGCATACGTCTCCGCAATTTCCGGCGTTATGAAGACGACCTTTTCATCGTCGTAAATCGGATCGATGCGAAATGGCAACTGGTACATGTCGTGAAAATGCTGCATGACGTCGTCGATGCCCCAATATCCGTGCCACCCGACCGGCGCCTTGGCAACGAAGAGAGTGGAAGGCGAGTCCCAGACGAGAGCGCGTACGGCGGGGAGATCGTGCTTGTTTTCCGCGTCGATGAGTTGCTTGTAGATGCGTTTGATTTCTTCTTCCTTGTTTGTTTGCGCGCCGACAACGCCGGCTTGAAAAAATACGAGGCAGAAAAAGATCGCAAACGTGCGAACTTTACGATGATTTGGATTTCTCACTGGTTTCACTTTTCGTCCCATTGCCGGAAAGGCAGCACGAGATAGAGGTCAGTACCGTTTGGGAGATGTGCGACGTAAGGCATGCCGTTCGATCCGTCGTGACTGAACCCCTGTAGTTCTTTCTGATTCTCATTGGGGCTCACGATCATGATGTGCGGACCCACGTGAAAATCTTCGCCCTTCGGAGTGTTCGGGTCACCCGACTTGTTCGGCACCCACGCGCCGACGTACATGTATGCGATCCCTACCGTTTCGATATGAGGATCGCGTCCGGCTAGGCTATCTTTGATCCATTGCATGAAGGTGGGATCGAAGCAGCCTGGTTCGTCATGAGAATAG
>Ga0209579_10002520_pt1 | contig 13889 bp, 18 predicted proteins | sample Coa_R1_2_FD_187152 | JGI IMG/M metagenome (GOLD analysis project Ga0209579, IMG submission 187152) | Surface soil microbial communities from Centralia Pennsylvania, which are recovering from an underground coalmine fire - Coalmine... | ecosystem: Environmental > Terrestrial > Soil >... | reverse complement strand
TCTCAACGCTCCTCCAAACCCCGCTCGGGCATTCAAAAACCAGGCCCAGCCGAGTGAAACCCAAGCACGCCAACCGATCCTCACAGCAACTCGTCACTTCTTGCCGAGCCCTCTTGGATTCCTGCCACCTGTTTATCCCCTAAACTCAATTGAAATCCCATAGAGACCGCGTCTGCTGCAAAAACGCGAGCAGCTTCGGCGCGGCGGCATACCGCGCCGCGTTCGGGAATGCGTGCTCCTCAAACGGCTCCCTTAAAAAATAGCGGCCCGAGCTTGACAGTGCCGGATGTTTTTCTTATATTGTAAGAATAATGAATGAAGTAGATCTACTCAGACCCTTGGAAGCCCTCTTGATGACCGCGATCCTCGTGCAAAACAATAGCGCGTATGGAGCGGGCATCTTCGACCGGGCCGTTGAGCTGGCGAAACCCGCGAAGGTATCCTATGGATCGCTGTATCCGACCCTGGAAAGACTGGAGAAGAAGGGCTTCCTGAAGTCCAAATTCGGCGATCCAATTCCCGAACGTGGTGGCAAATCCCGCCGGTACTTCAGTGTCACAGGTGCCGGCCAAGCTGCCTTGCGGCGCTCGGAAGCATTCGCCGTCGGCCTAGCCCAGGCATGGGGGACGGCATGAGTAAGACGCGAAAGAAACGGAAGCGCCGGTTGGCCCAGGTTAACCCTGGGCCTGCGCCGACTGCGTCGACCGGCTTTAGGGTCAGCCAGGAAATGCGACCGCGACCGATTATTTACCGGGCTCAGCCTGAAGAACAATCATCAAGGGTGGTGCGGCTTCCAAGCGCTGCCCAGTTCGGCCTCATCCTGCTCTCGCGCAAGTACCGCGATGACGTCCTCAACGACCTCGGCGACTGGTATCCGGGTTGGGTTGTTGAACACCATGGCCGCCTCGGCGCCAATTTTGTGTGTTTTTGGAAGATCGCAGGCGCCTTCCTTTGGCAAGCGCTGGACGTGCTCCACAAGATTGGTGAAGTGTTCGGAAAATTCCGCGGAGCAAAGTGAATGTTGCCGATTCGGCGTTCGGTAAGACGCGTGGGGCGGGCATGAGCATGTGCGAAGGCGGCGGCCTGTACGACGGTACCGGGCTCTACGACGGCATCGAAGGGGAAGAGGATCGCCCGGTGGCGGCCTGGAGAGTGGAGAACAACGTGCCGGACATCATGCAACCTGGGCCTGCGGTAAAATTTGAGATAAAATTTGAACCGGCTGTTCCTCAGGCTGCGCCCGCACCTAATCCATTTAAACCATCTAGGGTAGTACAGCCTCCAAGCGCTGCCCAGCTCGGCCTCATCCTGCTCTCGCGCCAGCGCCGCGATGACGTCCTCAATGACCTCTGCGACTGGGCTAAGCGCGATGGCCGCTTCAACGCCAAGTGCTGGCGGAGACTTACATTTGCCCTCTTAGGGCAAGGGCTGGATGTGCTCTACAGGGTTGGTGAAGTGGTCCGAAAATTACGCGGAGCAAAGTGAACAGGCATGAATCCAGACAATCGCGCGCGCCTTTATACGCAAGGGATTTGGTCGCTGCTGAAGCTACTGAAGTACTCAAAATACCTCGGTAAAGTTCCCTATTTTTTCAAGAAGTGCCGCAAAGCCACCGGCGACCCCCTCCAGGTTATAATCGGATTCCTGGACCGCCCCGATTTCCAGGTTTTGGAGTCCCAGCCGATCAAGCACAGCCTGTTAAACATCCACTCTAAGATCTTGGAAAAGCGCCTTTCGGCAGAGCAGCAAAAAATCCTGACCAGCCTGGTGGCGGCCGTGTTTTTTTCTGTCGCTGTTCGAGTCACTGCTGATGCTGTGAGGTTGCAGACCGTAGTTCCAGAGAGGCCCGCAAATCCACAGTCGGCCGACACCCTACCAACGACCGTTCAATTCGCACTTATCCTGCTGTCGCCAAAACGCCGCGACGACGTGCTCAACGACCTCCTGGACTGGTACCCAGCCTGGGTAACGAAAGGATCGCTGGTCGCGAATTTCCGCTGTCTCAAAAAAATTGGCGCTGTGTTTCTCCGCTGGACCAGCCGCCCGCGGAAAGGCTCCTAAACGGCTATCCTGGGCCTAGGAAACCGATAATATCCGGGAATCGGTTGTCACCGCGGCAACCTGCAACGCTGTAACTGTGCCAGCAGTTCACGGGTCACGCGTATCATTTCGGCGACTTCGGCGGCCTCCGCCCTGGTCTGGGCGGCATACAGGCCGTGCTTCCAGTTGGCGACCGCGGCGGCGCCGCCGTGCATCCGGCAGCGGCCGTATTCGCCGTTGGGCATCCGCATGCCGGGCGCCTGGCACGAGCCGATGGTCTCGAGCGGCTGGCCCGGTTTGAAGTGCCGCGTCAGGGCGCCACACCGCGGGCTGGAGCGTGGATCCCCCGGCTTATTGCCGTTTCTGAGCTGCCCCAAGTTTCTCGCTGTGTGTGGGATTCCCAGTTTCAAGGCGGTTGCCCCCCCTCCCCCCTGTGGCGCGCGGCGCGGCCTCGTCCTTCCGGTACCGCCGGGGGGCAGGGGCCGCGATCGAGTGCACGTCCACGCGCTCGACCCGGATGGTTTGCTGGCCACGGCCGCGGTGTCGATCGAGGGTTTCGAGGCCTCGCTGGTAAGCCGTGATCAGGCGCATCGCGCGCGACAGATGGACGCCTGCAATCTCCTGCTTCGGCTCGTCGTTGGCTAATTTCAGATAGCGCACGCCGAGGTTGTGGACGGCGCACAGTTGGGCAGCCAGGGCGGCTTCCAGCACGTCCTGTGGGCCGACGGCGGTCATGAAGGCGACCACTTCGCGCCTCTGCCGTTGAACCTCCTCTGGCGTTGGGGGCTGATGGCCCCAACCTGCCTGGTGGAGCATCATTTCGGCCAGCTCGGGCCCTTTAACGCCGGTGGTCTGCTGGACAAATTCGCAATAGCCGGCGGTCCATTTCCGGGCGGCCGCCGGCGTAAAAGCGCTGCCCCAGCGCCGGTTCAGTACATCAGACGGAAGGCGGCACCGAGGGGCCGATCTTCGAGGGCATCGGCGGCCTGGCCGGGTTGCGCGCTTACGTGGCCGCGCGAACATGGACGCCGAGCGCACGGCCAGGTGCAACGATTCCGGGACGCGGGGATCAATGGGGGTGCGTCCCGGCCCCACTCGACGACCGCGCGCGCCATGAGCGTGGCGGCCGCCGTTGAGGACCGTAGTTGCTCAAATTGGCGTGGCGCCTCGGTCCGCTGCGCCGCCGTTAAGAACGCCGCGTCCGGCGATCCTCCGCGGTACAGCAGGTTCAGTGGCGCATTGAGCGGCGGCCTTTCCCGCGCCGGCGCGCGCCACCAGTTATCGCGGAATGCATCGACCTTCGGCGTGGCCGTGAGCCGGCCCTGCCGCCAAGTATATAAGGCAGCGCCTTCGGCTCAAACGTTCCATCGGCGTGCGGAATCGGCAGGCTGGTCCTATGCAGACTGCGCACGCTCTCCACATTGCGCTGTGCGTATTCAACCTGCCCGGCGTTGCAGTCTGGTGTCGATATATCGTGGATAGCCTACCGCATGTCCGGCGCACCGCCTATTGCCGTGTAGAGGCGGGACAGCCGCGCGCCGCACCGGATCCTCGAGGAACTGCCTTTCAGTCGACGGCACGGTGCGCGGAAATCCAGCCGACTCCGCGCCGTTCAGCGATTGTCCGCTCGATCGCGGCTAAGCGCGCATAGCCCATTTCGTGGCCTTTGGAACAACCGCACGCCATCGCGGCGATTGTCTTGACCTCCGCGCCAGCGAGTTGTTCGACCCCGCTCTCATCGAGTATGTAGCCTTTCCCGAGACAATCTGAGCAGGGGACTGCTGAACGTTCCGAACAGGTGCCTCCGGTTGGCGATGATGACAGAGACCCTGCCGCCAGCGTTCCAACTGATTCGGCCGTTTCGTTCATCTCCATCCCGCCAGCTAACTGAATCCCCTTCGGTTGTGACGCGGAAATATTATCGACGGTACGCTCGTCCAGGGGTGGCGTCTGTGGAGGTGGTGACTGGGCCAGCTTTTCCCGTTTCTGGGAGCAGAACCATGCACCGAAGTCTTCTACCACGATCCGAAGCATGCCACCGAAAGTTTGGATTCCACGTTCATACGGATACGGCCTCTTCTGGCGAAACTTCCAGGCGAGAAGCTCGGCTACGTGATCAGCGTTCGCATCTGGGTCGTTGAGCTTCGCGGCTGCTACAAAATCGCGAGCGGTCGTGCGGTTGACGGAGCCGAATGATGAGCGTGGGTACGCTTCTGAGATGGCCGCAAGATGAACCAGCATCAACTCAACGTCGCACTCTGCCACGTCCACCAACTTCCACGGCGCCGGCGGAGTCGACTTGCTTCGTTCGGGCTTACGCTGCACATCCGGTTGAGCAGTTCCGCCCGCATTAGCTCGGCTGCCTGGCGCCGCTGGCTGGCTACCAGCTAGCCTCGCAGAGCTTTGGGAGTCACTACCCGAAGGGTAGCTTTGATGGGGGGAGCATTTTGCACCAGGGTACTCTGGAGCAATTTGCCCCGGGGTTCGGAGTTTCTGCAACTCCGAGTTCATATGTTCGAAGTCGGGACTGTAGGTGTTGCCGCGGCGGTCGCCGGGTTCGTTGAAGACGCGCATGAATCCAGCCTTCCGGAGCCTGGCCCTGGCGCGTTGCAGCGTCTTTGGATGGCGCCGCGTGCCGCGGTTCAGATTACGGACGCCGCTGGCCTGCTGCTTGGCGGTGATCTTGTCGATTTCCTTTCCGAAGAGAGCTGTCTGGCGCAGGATCATCAAGCCCAGCTCTCGATCGGTGGGCTTTAAGTCAGGATTTCCAAGCAGGAAGTCAATGCCGGTAGTGACAAGACGCAGGCGTCGGAAAAGTTCTGCGTAGGCCGGCGCCTTATCATCTCCTTGATCATTCGGTTCCCCGCTCGCCATTCTAGTGTGGAGTGAGGGGCTCATCGTATAACTCGCGGAGTCCCCTTTTGCGCACGACGGCCTGCTCTGCCTTTGGGGCGGGGGACTGTCCCCAAAACTGTCCCTACCATGGAGCTATTCAGCGCTCCACCGTTTTCTACAACGTCTTCGTAAGTGGTTGATGGCAGAACCGGAAGGTCAATCGTGGAAAGCAGTGTAGAGTCGAGAATCCTGGTTCGGGACCAGGAGGTCGGTGGTTCGAATCCACTCGCCCCGACCACTCTTTTTCAATCATTTACAAGTCAATTCAATTTTCTTGGCGCATCATTGGAAACCAAAGTGGAAGCCACGGGCTTCAAAATAGCTTCCATCTGGTTTGCGACGTCCTTTTTTGACGGCTGGAATTACGTGGCTGTAGATGTTCAAGGTGGTGGCGAAATCGGAGTGCCCAAGCAATTCCATGACAGTCTGCGGGTGGACGCACTGCACAAGCAACAGGGCAGCGGCCGAGTGTCGGAGATCGTGGAATCGAAAGTGCAGCAACAAACCCCATATGGTTTTTGGCCAAGCGATCGTATCCGCAAAAGATTCGAAGCAAGTAAAGTCTAAGAGACCCGTCCAGTAGGCCGCGCGCGGTACGTCATAAAACAATTTCTCCTGGTCTGGTTCACCGAGTACGGCCGTACCTGGACGTCATAGCGATTTCAGGTGCAAACCACATCCCTTGCGCTACTATGCTGAGAGTCAGCGCCGCGCACGCTACTGCTGATCGAGAGTAAAGCTGAACGGCACCTGGTAGAACCCACACTCCGAAGTCGCGGAACTGTGGCCGGTGCTCGTCACCCAGACCAGCATCGCGGCGTTCGGCGGATTGCCCGCAATCCCGGACGGCGCATTAGGCTCCGCGACCCATTCAGTGGCCGACATGCGCCGCACTTGGGTGTATGAGCCGAGCGCCGCATCAGGAAAAGCGGAACTCAGTGTCTGGTGGTAGTTTAGGCGGTAGAGGGTCTGGGACGCGTCCGAGAATTGTGTATTCAGAAACATTTGGACGTAGTAGATGGTCGCGGGTGTCCCATCGTAAATCGTCATATTCTGGAACGCGGCCGTGGGCATGTTGGTCGCGCCGGCCGTGGCGAGGTAGTTCGTGTATGCCACCGGAGGATTGTTTGATGAAATAATGCTTGGCGGCGAACAGGCATTCGTGCCGCCGGTCGGCAGCACCAGAAAGGTACCCAGGTTCAAACCCAGCCGGCGGGGTGTCGCAGACGTGACGCAGTCAAAGTTGATGATCAAATCGCCGCTGGTATCGAAGTTGGCGCAGACCCCCTGCTGGCCGTCGAGATATTGGCCTAAGGAATCGGGTGATATGTCGGTCGCCGTGCCTGTCAGCGGGTCAAACTGTTGGGTTGCATTAACCGTAACCTTGAGCGATACCGATTTCAAATGGCCGGCCTTCACGGGGGCCATCGCCAAGGTGCAGACCAGAAACGTAAGCAGTGTGATGTTGTGCATTTTTCGTTTTCCTTTTCGTTTTCCAAAAACAAAAAGACCGCGGCCGCGGGCATTATACCCGCGACAGCGGCCTCTGAGTGCTTCAGTCAGCCGGATGCTATCTGTCTATGTCGTAAATCGAACCTTCTTCTTAGTGACCTCTGCCAGGACCGGTAAGCCGTCCTGGATACTTAACCGCTCGATCTCGCCATACCTCAACTCTTTGCAGTAGCGCACGAACGCCAGCCAGGCAGGGTCGAGCGCCACCGGGCGGGGCGCGCTGTTCCCGCCGGCCACGCACAATTTGTCATTCGCATTCAGCAACTAGTTCACCATGTATACCCACACCTGGCCTGCACTCGCCACGCCGTTGATGGTGCGCCCATTTTCGCCGACGAAAAACAGCCGCGTTCCTGCGGCGGCAGCCATCGACCAACCGTACAATCCCCCGGGCGTGGACGGCTCCAGGGCGTATCCCGTGGGCTGATCTGGAGTCAGCGCGTTCGAAAGGAAGACGTAGGCCGTGCCCGTGTTGCTGGGACAGCTATTTGAGGGCTGCGTATTCGGCGCTCCAATCAATATGTCCGCCAGTCCGTCCCCATTGATGTCGCCAGTGTCCAGATCGTTGAGCCAGCCTCACTAAGGCCCGCCAGGGGAGCCACCGTGAACACCGGAAGTTCGCCCGTCGATGCCGGCGCATTGTACACGCCGGCGTTAGTGGCGCCTCCGGCATTCCCCAGGATCGTATTCAGATAAGCGCCGCCTGTTACATTGCCCACCCCTACCCTGTTCGATGCGGAAATCGTAACCGGGTTGGAGAACGAAGGCCCCGGGTAGACCCAGGCCCCAGAGGCGCAGCAACTCACAAGATCGTTACTCGAATCGCCCGTGACATCGCCAATGGCCACCCAGCCCGCCGGCTGGCTTATCGTGTGGGTCAGAGAAAAGGTGCCCGCGCCATAGTGATAGATGAAGACGCCGCCATTTTGTTTCTTGGTGCCCCTGTCGGCTACCGCAACTTCATCGCTCGGCACGCCGTCCAGATCTCCCATGGCGACGCCGCCGCCATATGATAAGCTCTGTCCCGGTCCCGCTGGAAACGGGATCTCACCGGAATAACTGAGAATGCCATTCGCGTCGACGCTGCCCACGAATGCAAAGGCCACACCGTGAGTATCCGATGCCGCCACGATGTCGGGCACGCCGTCCGCGTTGACGTCTCCCATGGCCATCGCCCGCACCCCGATCTGTGTTCCGTTCAGAGAGATTACCTTGGAAATGTGCGGCTGCGGCATACTGTTCGTTCCGATGGCGGTTCCATCCAGAACGGCGCCTGTCGAAGGATCGACGAAGAAGATCTGCAGGGCGCCGGTGTTGGCGGACCCTGCGGCGACCACTAGCACATCCCGCCCGCCCAGGGTCATAGGCCGGGCACGAACTGCCGTCCCCAGCCCTCCGGTGTAGGTCGGAACGTTGTCGTTCAGAGTTCCCATCAGGGTGAACTGGCTGGGCAGGGGCGAGAGCGAGCACACGGGGCCCCCGTTGGCGTTCACACTGAACAATCCAGTTCCTTTTCCCGGAGCTGCCATTCTTATTGGTCACTGCGATATCGAAGGAAGAGATGGTCGCGGAGCTGCCAACGGTGATGTTGGCCGTCAGTTGGGTGGAGCTGACCACGGTCGTCGAGTTGACCGTCACGCCGCCGGGATTGGTGGTTCCCGTAACAAACCACTGAGCCTGCGCCCCGTTCTTGAAGCCGCGACCGCCAACGCTCACACTCAGGTTGATGGTACCCTGCGCCGCCACGTTAGGAACGGCCGACTTGACTTGCACGTTTTGCGCGGCCAGGGGCGACCGGCCCAACAGCCACGACAGCAGCAAGAACGACAAAGTGTAACGGGCGCGCATCCTCGTACCTTACCCTCTGTTTCTCTTACACGGACACGGTCTTCTTTTTCGTGAACTCTTGGGTAGAAAAGTGGATGAGCGGCAGATCTCTCGAATCCTCAGCGGTCTTGGATCAGGCGACAAGCAGCAGGCGTGGACGGATTTCTTGGATTGCTACTCACCTGTGATATTTCAAGTTGTGCGGCTCTTTGAGGTGGATGCCGATCACGTCACCGACTGTTTCCTGTTTGTGTGCCAGCAGTTGAGCCAGCGGGAATTTCAGCGGCTGCGCCGCTTCAAGCTCGACGGGCCCGCCAGTTTCTCCACCTGGTTGCGGGCCGTGGTGCGCAACCTCTGCCTGGACTGGCGCCGTAGAGCGTTTGGCCGGGTGCGGGTGTTTGAGTCCATCGCACGCCTTGGGGTGGTCGACGGTGAGGTTCTCCGGGCGGTGTACCAGGATGGGATGTCGCCGGAAGATGCGTTACTGACGCTGCGCCCGGGCTTCCCGGATCTTACCGCCCAAGAGGTCGCCGATAGCTGCCAGCGCATTCAGGGAGCTTTGTCGCCTCGGCAGCTCTGGCTCCTCGGCACGCAGCGGCCGAGGTTCGAACCCCTGGACGCGGTGGAAAGCAGGGAACGCGGCTCTTTGGTTGCAGGAATCCGCGATCCGGCTCCCGATCCCGAGACTCTCGCGGCGCGCCGTCAGGAGCAAGCGGCGGTGCGCGGGGCTCTGGCGAGGCTACCCACTGCGGACCGGGTGCTGTGATTTATTATACATCCAGAGAACGGATGATCGATTAATAGTCCGCCACCTATTCACATAAAGTGAGGCGGATGCGGCGCAACCGGGAATAAGTGGGCGGACTATCGCGACATCCTGAACTTGCAGCTATGCGATGATCCCGACGATGCCGAAATCCGAGTGCTGCATCAATTTCGATCCTCGCTTCGCCAAACTTCGCTTCAGGCTGACGTTCAATCGCGGATTGAGGAAAGAGAGCGTCCGCAAAGCTAATTATGGGCCGCAGCGCGATTGCCACTGGGTGGACCGACGATGCTCGGGAATAGCACGCCAGTTTGTCCCGACGATCATGTCTCTTAATGCCATCCGATTGCCAGAGGTATTCTGGTCAGAAGGCGTGCTCAGGTTGCTTCTTCGCATGACGCGGCTTCTTTGGCTAATGTCTGATCGCCGCCCTCCTCGGTGCGCAACCCGATCCCGTGCCGACCAACTTCGCTCCCATGGCTTGCTCCGCAACACTACCGCCGAACGTTCGCGAAGACGTTACCTTTTGGCTTGCTGGAACGGGTCGGAATGATAGGATATTAGGCCTACGAAATGACTTCGACCATCTTCCGCCAGCATCTGTTACGCAGGGGCTTGAAGTTCTCTTTACTGAGGCTCGGCGTATTTTGGGGGCTTATTCTATTGGACAGTACCCTTCATCCGGGACTTAGCTTCCTGCCGATGGTTTTGTTGTTTGGCATCGTATTCTTTCCAGAGGGGTTCGTGCTGGACGGATGGATTCATGGCTCGCTGTCTCGGATCGAGCTGAGCGCAGTCATTGTGATCACGAGTTTCCTCGGAGCTGCCCTGTGGACGCTAATCATTCGGCAAGCCGACCCACAATCGACAATCTCAAACTGACACCACCCAGCGACCGGCGGAAGACCAGGAGCGCGTCGCGCCCAGCGCGCGTGGCCTGTGACGGGAAAAAGTATTGGATACTCTAAATTGGCGGCTATTCGCAAGGCGGAAGTGCATTCGATGCGGTCATTCTTGGGCATTTTGTCGATGGCAAGCTGGTTTACGTTGCGCGGACCCGGAGCGGATTTACGTCTTCAGCGCGCGCCGACCTCTTACGGAAGATGAAGCCGTTGGAAATCCCGGATTGCCCATTCGTGAACTTACCTGAAACGAGGCCACTTTCTTGGTTATCTGCCCGTGCTCAAACGGCAAAGAAAATAGGGGCGTGTTTGTTGTAGTGCGCCGGTTCTGATTTCGTGTCGCGCCACCGCGCGGCCAGGCGCCGTCACAGCGCAAGGCGTACGGCGCGCCACATCAGCGGCGCCAGCCTCGCGGCGCGCCAGAATTCTCAAACCGGTGACCTAAGCGGCTGTATCGGTATCGTCTGCCCGTCTCAAGAGTCGTACCAGCGGAGCACGCGCAGGGCGCGCAAGGTGTTCCACCGGCTCGGTCGGCCCTCGCTCTCATCCGTTTCGACTGGCATCACGCCGGGATACCGGGTCTCGAGCGGCCACCGCCCGTCGCCGTCGCGCTTCGACGCGACCAGCTTGATCGCCTCGGCCACTCGTTCGTCGGGCGTGACACCGGCGCCGCGCAGGTACTCGAGCCCCCGCAGCACGTCATAGTGCCACCACGTCGGGAAGGCGAAGCGCATCCAGGTGCCGTCGCCCTTGCGATCTCGCTCGATTACGTCGCCGGTCGACCGGCGCCGGAAGAGTCGGCGCTCAAGGAGGTACTCCTGCCCGCGGAGACGGGCATCGGTCACCTCCGGGGTTTCTCCGCCCGCCCGCTCGTGCTCAAGCAGAGCCTCCAGCACGCAGATCGTAGTGTTGAACGACGATCGCGTCGAGCGGTTCGGCGCCTCGCAGTTCCAGCCACCGTCGGGCAACTGCTCGGAGAGCAGCCGGTTGACGATGCCCCGGACGTCCTGGCCGAAGTAGGAGCCGACCGTCCCCACCTGCCCGTTGATGCACGGCTCGACCTCACCTTCAAAAAAGCGGTTGCCGTCACATTCCTGCGGCCCACATCCCTGCCACGTCACCCTGTCGTGGACAAGGCCCACCGCCCGGCGTGCTTGGTCGCTCGCAGCATCCAGACCCAGGTCCCGCAGCAACATGAGGACGTGCATGGTGGAGTCCCACCCGCGGTTCCATGCCGAGCCACCCCACCGACCATCGTCCGCCTGGAGGGCGAGCAACCGCGCCCCCAGACCCTCGGTGGCGACCCGCGCGCGCTCGGCCGCGACCTCACCTGCGGGCACACCAATCAGGTCCCGCATCACTTGCCAACGGATCGACGGGTCCGAATCGAGCAGCCAGCCGATAACAGTCACAGATCTCCCTCCAGCATTCGGATCCTCCTATAGGTTTCTCGCGCCCACCGACGCCGCCGGGCTCCGTCTTTATCTTAATCGTACGAGATCTGGCGGGCGCTCCGTGACATGGCGGCGCCAAGCCTCGCGGCGCCGCTATGATTCTCAAGAACGGTGACCTAAGAGGCTGTGAGCGCCAACTAGACGTGATCCCATTTGGCGCCCATGACTACGGTTTGCATTGGCGCATCTATTCAGCTGCCGCGGCCCAGACAGCGACGATTCCGAAAAAGAAGGCAGCTCCGTCGTATTTCCCCTTAATGACGTTGATCACGCCTCGCAAAATAAGACACGACTAATACCACCGTTTCCCGACGAGCCACGAAAGGTTCATCTTCATCTTAGAGGGTACACGATGTGGGCCTCCCGGTTGTAGTGGTCGGCCAAAGCGTTCGGCACGGCTCCGACAGGCCAGTCCGAACCGCGCAGCGACCCATAATTAGTTTTGGCGCGCGCTCTTTTGCTGACTTGATCCCCGCATATTGGATATCCAGACTCCGGCACAGCGACGGCAGAGAAGTCTTTGCCTTGGAGACGGTATCCTCTAGTCCTTGAAAGTCGCGTTGAAGGTTTTGGCGTTGAATAGCGGGGAGGTCGTGCATCAAGCTCCTCGGGCAGCAATCGCAGCTCTTCCCCTACGTGGAGGGGAAACCGAAGGGCTGAATCCGCCCGGAGACCGTCCATCCGGCCTACGCAACGACTGCGTACAGATGCGAAGATGGTTCCGAGGTTTTTATGATTCGATCTGCATGTATCCTGACGATTTGCGCGATGGCCAGCGGCTTTCAGACCCAGCCGGGCTCGGACGATGCCGCGCGCGACAAGGATGTCTATGCGATCTACTCGCTGCTTATGAACCATCCGCCGACCAGCCATGGTCCAGCGCCCAACGATCGGTATCTCATTGCGGCAACCACCGTGCTGGGGACGCCCCAGGAGCCCTGTGTGCGCCCGCCTTCGGATCGCGAGGTGGAATTCCGGCAGGTGCTGGCCGATTTCGAGCGTCGCAAGGCGGCGCTTCGACACCTCAAGCGCGCCTTTTCCATCGATCAGCCTTACGTCTTGCTGACGGGCGAAGAAGTCAAGCAGTTCATGAACGAAAAGATGCGCAGAACCGATCCGCAAGCAGTCGACGAGCGTTTCCGCGGTGTGACCGACCTGTTCCTGCTGACCGATGTGTACTTCGACGAGAAACGGACGATGGCGTTGACTGCTCTTCAATCCTGGTGTGGCAGTCTCTGTGCACAAATGTCGTGGATTGCGCTCGAGAAGCTGGCCGATGGAAGATGGCAAGTGCGTCCAGGCTGGATAACGTGCCACACCATGTCCCGGAACTTGGTTGAGGGGCGTCCGGCTGAGCTCGCGCGCCTCTTTTGAGGCAGACAGCGAAGCCATCTGGCCAGCCACCGGATGCGCCTGGTCCATCGAGGATTTAGCGCGCGGTCTTGCCTGCCGGTATTGACAAGCAACGCCGTCGTCTGTGAACGCTAGCCGGAGTCAGTAAACTCTGGGCGACTAATCGTTCACTATTAGTAGCACCCGCTCGCAGCCTCCAACTATGTTTGGGCGCGACCTCCTGCTAACGGCATAGCAACGCTTGCTACGCCACGGTTTTCACCGCTTGTTGGATGTCCGGATCGGCTCTTCGCGGCGAAATGGCGCAAGATGCGTCCTGAACGCTGCGGCACGGCGTAATCATCGCTTCTTTCCCCCGACGAAGGGGCCGGCCGCGCGCTTCGTTGATTGGTGGGTTGACCGCGTCATTTTGTCTCAGTACTTGATCTCAGGCTGGCGAGAAGCTCGTCGCGCTCGGACTTCCGCTCCACCCCCGTGGGGGTGGCCTCACTTTCTCCTCTTACGTCTATTTGCTTTCTCCTTCCGTTTCAATTCCTCGACAACAATATCCAACTCGTCGAAGCGCGCGGCCCAGAGCTGGCGATACCTCTCGATCCATGCCGCCTCTTGTTCCAGTCCGCGCAACCCGAGCTTGCAGGTCCGCACGCGCCCAACCTTCTCTGTGCTTACGAGCCCCGCTCGCTCCAAGACGCCTACATGCTTCTTCATGCCCGTGAGGGTCATGTGGAACTTCTCGGCAAGGGCCGTGACCGAAGCGTCTGCACGCCCGAGCTGCTCCAATACGCCGCGTCGGGTGGCGTCCGAGAGCGCGCCGAACGAGGCATCGAAGTGGGTCTGGCAATACTGAACCATTCGGCTCAGTATACGACACGGATTGACGGCATGCAATGTTAAGCTGAGCGCGCCCTGCGTTGCCGGCCATGCACCTGAACTCGCCATTAACGGCGTAGTGTTTACGCTCCCGAGCACTGGGTGGTTTGGTCGCCGGCAGTTATCGGCCCACGCGCGCGCGTCCAGAAGGTTTGCCGGTCGATAATGTCTTTTATCAAGGCGGCAGATCACTCACGGCGCGAAGTAACCAAACAAATCCAGAACCAGGTATGTGTTGTTGGTGGCATACGCGCTAATTTGCGTATTGCT
>Ga0209579_10002517_pt1 | contig 13905 bp, 9 predicted proteins | sample Coa_R1_2_FD_187152 | JGI IMG/M metagenome (GOLD analysis project Ga0209579, IMG submission 187152) | Surface soil microbial communities from Centralia Pennsylvania, which are recovering from an underground coalmine fire - Coalmine... | ecosystem: Environmental > Terrestrial > Soil > Unclassified... | reverse complement strand
TGACTCCTTCCGCGCCCGAGTACTTGCAACCTTCGATCCGGCATATTGCCCTCATGCCCAGCACGATCCATTTGGGCCGCCACGGGCCCCAGACCTCGCGAATCGGCCTCGGTGCCATGGGTCTGTCCGGGACATACGGTCCCGCGGAGGACGAGGAGGGCATAGCGACCGTCCGCGCCGCCCTCGATGCGGGCATCGACCTCGTTGACACCGGCGACTTCTACGGCATGGGGCACAACGAGCTCCTGACTGCGCGGGCGCTGGAGGGGCGAGCACGGGACGACGTGCTGATCAGCGTCAAGTTCGGCGCTCAGCGTGGACCGGACGGGAGCTGGCTTGGCTTCGACGCGCGGCCCGCCGCGGTCAAGACTGCGGTTGCCTATTCGCTGCGGCGACTGCGGACCGACCACATCGACATCTATCGCCCGGCCCGCCTGGACCCGCAGGTCCCGATCGAGGAGACGGTAGGCGCAATCGCCGAGCTCGTCCAGGCCGGATACGTGCGCTACATCGGCCTTTCCGAGGTGGGTGCGGACACCCTTCGACGCGCGGCCGCGGTTCACCCCATCTGTGACCTGCAGATCGAGTACTCGCTCGTCTCACGGGTGATCGAGGATGAGATCCTGCCCGTCTGCCGCGAGCTGGGGATCGGAGTCACCGCATATGGAATCCTCTCCCGCGGGCTCTTGAGTGGCCATTACTCGGCCGGCGCCTCGACCAGCCCCGGCGACATCCGCAGCCGCATGCCGCGCTTCCAGGGCGAGAATCTGGAGCGTAACCTCGCGCTGGTTGAACGGCTGAGGGAAATCGCATCCTCAGCCGGCGCCACCACCTCGCAGCTGGCGGTGACGTGGGTTCTCTCGCGTGGCGAGGACATCGTGCCGCTGGTGGGACCGCGCAACCGGGCACAACTCGAGGACGCGCTGGGAGCGCTCGAGGTCCAGCTGGGCCAGGATCAGCTCATGGAACTCGAGGCGGCCGTCCCGTCGGAGGCGGTCGCCGGGACGCGATACGCCGAGGCTCAGATGGCCCACCTCGACAGCGAGCGCGGACGGCCGTAAGCAGACGCCGTCGCGGCGGCGAATGCGGATTCAGAAGGTGGGCTGGTACTCGCCGAAGACGTCGCGCATCGCCACGCAGACCTCGCCCATGGTGCAGCGATCCCTCAACGCCTCGCGAAGCACCGGCAGCAGGTTCTCGCTGCTCTGGGCCGCGACTCGGATTTCCTCGAGGCGCCGATCCACCAGCGACTGATCGCGATCGGCCTTGAATCGCCGCAGGCGCTCGACCTGCTCACGCTCGGACTCCGGGTCCACACGGAGGATGTCCGGAACCTCGACGTCCTCCTCGACGAACTTGTTGACCCCGACCACGACGTCCTGCCCCAGCCGGTAGCGCTCGTGATAGCCGAAGGCGGACTCCTCGATCTCGTTCTTGATGAAGCCGATCGCGTTGACCGATCCGCCGAGCTCGTCGATCTTGGCGATCAGCTCGCGCGCGCTCGCCTCGATCTCGTCGGTCAACGCCTCCACGAAATACGAGCCGGCAAACGGGTCGACGGTGTCCACGGCGCCCGATTCATAGCCGATGATCTGCTGGGTGCGCAGCGCGATCTTGGCCGCACGTTCAGTCGGCAGAGCCAGGGCCTCGTCGTATCCGTTGGTATGAAGCGACTGGGTCCCTCCGCACACGGCGGCGAAGCCCTGAAGGGCGACGCGAACGATGTTGTTCTCCGGCTGCTGCGCCGTGAGCGTGACGCCCCCGGTCTGGGTGTGGAAACGGAGCCGCCACGAGCGTTCATCCTTGGCGCCGAAGCGCGAGCGCATGATCTCCGCCCACATGCGCCGAGCGGCGCGGAACTTGGCCACCTCCTGAAACACGTTGTTGTGCCCATTGAAGAAGAACGCCAGCCGGGGGGCGAACTGATCGACGGGCAGCCCGGCATCGAGAGCCGCCTGGACATAGGCGATCCCGTTGGCCAGGGTGAAGGCAACCTCCTGGACCGCCGAGCAGCCCTTCTCACGAAAGTGGTAGCCACTGATCGAGATGGTGTTCCACTTGGGGATCCGGTCCTTGCAGTAGGCGAAGAGGTCGGTGGTCAGCCGCAGCGCCCCCTCGGGCGGGTAGATGAAGTTCCCGCGGGCGATGTACTCCTTGAGCACGTCATTCTGGGTGGTTCCTCGGAGTTGCTGCGGGGCCACGCCCTGCTCCTCACCGACCAGCTCGTAGAGCAGCAGCAGAACGCTGGCCGGGGCATTGATGGTCATCGATGTCGAGACCTGGTCGAGCGGGATTCCGTCGAAGGCCACCCTCATGTCGTCGATCGTGTCGATCGCGACGCCGGTTCGGCCAACCTCTCCCAAGGAGCGCGGATCGTCCGAGTCCAGGCCGAGCTGGGTCGGGAGGTCGAAGGCCATGCTCAGTCCAGTCGATCCATGCTGGAGGAGGTAGTGGTAGCGCTGGTTGGACTCCTTGGCCGAGGCATAGCCGGCGTATTGGCGCATGGTCCAGAGCTTCTTGCGGTACATCTCCTCGTGGATCCCGCGGGTGTAGGGATACTCGCCGGGCTCGCCAAGTCGTTCCGGCAGGCCCGCCGGTACGTCGTCCTCCGTGTAGAGAGGCTTGACCTCGATGCCGGAGTCGGTGAATCGCCGGGGATCGTCGGGACCGACGATGGGGGCGATGGTGCGGTGCTCGCCGGTGGTCGCCATCCCTCTGCAGATTACCCGTGATGCCCACCTCCGCTCTGCTTCTGGTGCTCGCGGCGGCCGCCGTCCATGCCGCCTGGAACATCCTGCTTTCCGCCGCTCCGGATGTTCACAGCGCGAGCGCGGTCGCGGTGCTCACCGGCGTGCTCGCCTTCTCGCCACTCGCTGCGGTCACCTGGCGCCTGCAGGCTGGTGCGATCCCATACCTGGCCGGCTCAGGTGCCCTCGAGACGCTCTACCTCGCTCTGCTCGCCACGGGCTACACGGTGACCGCGATGAGCTTCGTCTACCCGATCGCCCGCGGGTCCGCGCCGGTCCTCGTCCTCATCATCAGCGTCGCCGCGCTCGGCGTCTCGGTCTCGGCGCTGGCTGCGGCCGGAGTTCTCGTCGTGGCCGTCGGCATCGTGCTCGTACGCGGTGTGGGTCACGCCACGCGCCTCATCGATCTCGCACTTGCGCTCTCGATCGGCGCCTGCATCGCGGGCTACACGCTGGTCGATAAGCACGGGATCAGGCACGGCAATCCGATCTCCTACCTCGAGGTCGTGTTCGCCCTGGTGGCGGCGGCCTACCTCATCGCCGTGTGGCGCCTGCGCGGGCCAACCGCGCTCCGGGAAGCGATCAACCGACGCTCCGTTCTGGCGGGCGTCGGCTTTTTCGGAGCCTACGCGCTCACGCTCGCCGCGCTGAGGCTGGCGCCAGCGGCCTCGGTGGCGGCCGTCCGCGAATCCAGCGTCGTCATGGCGACCGCGTTCCTCGCGGGCACTCGTCGCGAGCAGGTGGGCGCGGTGCGGGTCCTCGGAGCCGTCGCGGTGGCGGGCGGGATCGCCCTGGTGTCGCTCGGTTGAGGCTGGCGCACGACGAGCGATCTTCTATGTGAAGCCTGCCGGCTCGGGCATGAAGGAACTGACGCAGGCCGCAGCGGGCTGGGATTAACATCGCGCCCTCGTCCAAGGGAGGGAGGGATCGATGGCCAACGTCGCTGGCACTCCGACCGTTGCGCCCCAGCAACCAGTTGTCCGGCGGGTCGACGAAGAAGGACTCCACCGCGGAGTCGGTTTCCTGGGTCTTCTCTGGAGCTCCGAGGCGTCGATCATCGGGTCCGGCTGGCTGTTCGGTGCGCTGCTCGCCGCATCCATCGCGGGGCCCTCGTCGGTGATCGGCTGGGCCGTCGCCGGCCTGATCGTGATCCTGCTGGCCCTCATTCACGCCGAGCTGGGCGGGATCTTCCCCGTGAGTGGCGGAACGAGCCGCTTCCCGTACTACTCGTTCGGCAGCTTCGCTGGCGCCACCTTCGGGTGGGCCTCCTACCTGCAGGCGGCCAGCGTGGCGCCGATCGAGGTGCTGGCGACGATTCAGTACCTCTCGAGTTATTCCTGGGCCAAGGCGTGGTTCGTCTCCCACACCACCGGCCCGGGGACGATCCACGGGGCCGGCTACGCAGTGGCCATCGGCCTGATGTTCTTCTTCGTGGTCATCAACCTGGTGGGCATCCGCTGGCTGGCGCGCTCGAACAACGTCATCACCACGTGGAAGGTGGCAATCCCTGTCCTCACGATCATCGTCCTGCTGGTCAGCCAGTTCCATGGCTCGAACTTCAGCTCCGGAGGCGGGTTCTTCGTCAAGGGCGCAGCACTCAAGAGCATCCTGATCGCGATTCCGACGGGTGGGATCGTGTTCGCGCTGCTCGGCTTCGAGCAGGCGGTCCAGCTGGGGGGCGAGGCGCGCAACCCAGAACGTGACCTACCGCGCGCCGTCATCCTGTCCATCCTGATCGGGGTTGGCATCTACACCCTGCTCGAGGTGGCGTTTGTGGGCGCAATGAGCCCGCATCTGCTGAGCTCGGCCGGTGGCTGGACCGGCCTCGGACCCACGAGCACGAAACCGGCTGTGCTCGCCCTGAACAAGGCTCCGTTCTTCCAGGTGACGAAGATCGCGGGCTTGCTCTGGCTGGCATACATCCTCCGCGCCGACGCGGTGATCTCGCCCGCTGGCACCGGCCTCATCTACACCACCTCCTCGTCTCGGATCAGCTTCGGTCTGAGCCGGAACGGCTTCGTACCAGAAGCCTTCGAGGCGACGCATTCCCGGACCCGCGTGCCGACCTTCGGAGTCATCTTCTCGGCCCTCATCGGCCTTCTCTTCCTGCTCCCGTTCCCGAGCTGGGGCGCTCTGGTCAGCATCGTCACGAGCTCGTCGGTGCTGATGTACGCGGCGGCGCCACTCGCCCTGGGCGCACTGCGTCTCCAGAAGCCAGAGCTTCCGCGCGCATACCGACTTCCCATGGCCGGCGTCCTGGCGCCGCTCGGTTTCGTCTGTGCCACCTGGATCATCTATTGGGCGGGGTGGCAGACGATCACCACGCTGATGGTGGCGATGCTCATCGGCTATGCCCTGATCGCGGCGTCCTACGCGTTCAAGCTAAATCCGCGGCGGCCGAAGATGGATTGGGGGTCGGCGGTCTGGATCTTCCCGTACTTCATCGGCATGCTGCTGATCTCGTACTTCGGCACCTTCGGAGCGGGCGGGATCATCGGCGGCGTCGGGGTGTTCAAGAACGTGCTCAGTCACGGCGGCAACGACGACCTCGGTCTGGCCGGCGGCCTGATCGCGTCGGCCGGATGGAGCCTCATCATCTACTACTTGGCGATGGCCCGGCGGCTACCCCCGGCGAAGGTGGACGAATACGTCGCGGACGTCTATCCGCCGCCGACTGTCGAGCACTGACCCTAAGTTTCGACGTCCAGCGCCCGCTCGAGCGCGCTGACGAGCGGCTCCACGTGCTCCTCGCCGAAGACCAGCGGCGGCCGGATCTTCAACACCTCGCCGCCCGGGCCGGTGCGCCCGACGAGGACGCCGTCTCGGCGTAGCGCGTTGACGACCGCGCGCGCCACGCGCTCGTCGGTGAGCTCGACGCCAACCAGGAGCCCGAGGCCGCGGACCTCGCGAATCGCGGGACTCCCGAGCGCCGCGATTCGCGCTCGCAGCAGCTCGCCAACTGACCCGGCCCGCGCGATCAACCGCTCATCCTCGATCACATCGAGGACACTCAGCGCCGCCACCGCGGCCACCGGATTGCCGCCGAACGTGCTGAACAGGCCGCTCGCGTAGGGAAGCTGCTGCACCAGCTCACGCCGCGTGACGAGGGCGGCCACGGGATAGCCGTCGCCCATCGGCTTGCCGAGCGTGACGAAGTCAGGCTCGAGCCCGAGCGCGGCGAACGCCCACAGGTGTTGGCCGCTGCGCCCGTGGCCAACCTGGACCTCGTCGGCGACGAACAGACCGCCCGCGTCACGCGTCACCCGCGCCAGGGACCGTGCGGCGTCGATGCCGGCCGGGAAGATCCCGTCGCTGGTCAGCCCGGCATCGAGAAACGTGGCCGCGAGCGAGCGACCGGCGAGCGCCGCGGTGAGATCGTCCCGGTCCCAGCCCGGCGGGATTCGCGCGACGTGGGCGGGCACATGGCCGGGCGGCCACTCCTCGGGGGAGAGGTCGGCAACCGCTGTGGTGACACCGTGGTAGGCGTGGCAGGTGACCAGCGCACCGTCGCGGCCGGTGACGCCGCAGGCGATCCGCCAGGCCAGGTCGTTGGCCTCGCTGCCTGAGTTGAGCACCATCACGGTGTCCAGGCCGAGCCCCTCGGGCATGCTCGCCACCAGCCGCTCGCCCAGCTCGACCAGCGGCTCGTAGAGATAGCGCGCGTGCGTGTTCAAGCGTCGGGTCTGGCGGGCCACCGCTTCGGTGACCCGGGGGTGGCAGTGACCTACGACCGGAACGTTGTTGTAGGCGTCGAGGAGGGCGCGGCCGTCCGGCTCGAACAGCCACACCCCCTGGCCACGAACAAGATGAACCGGATCCTCGTAGGTGAGGGGAGTGAGCAGGGCCCCGAGCACACGCTCACGCCGCGCCGCCAGCGCAGCCGTCCCCGCCGGCGGCGAGGATCCGCCCAGCTCGTGGTTGAACCGCTCGGCCCCGAGCCGGTCACGGAGCTCGAGCAGGGCCCAGGACCCGTCGTCCCAGGCCTGGATGTAGGTCGCATTCTCCGGGTAGCGAGCCACCCGCCAGGCACTGATGGTCACGATCGTGGCCAGGCGCGCCGCGACCAGCTCGCCCAGCAGGTCGCGCTCCTCGGGCGACAACGGGGCCCGCGAGGTGTAGCCGTCGATGGCGATCCGCGCGACCCGGAAGACGTCATCGAGAGGCCGGTCTCGCATGACCGAAGCGATCGCAACCGCCAGATCGCCGGCGACCGCGGTATGGCCGATGTCGCCGAAGTCGACGATCCCACTGACGCGGTCGCGCTCGTCGAGCAGCACGTTGTCGAGATTGAAGTCGCCGTGGACGATCTGCGCGGGCAGCTGCGCCCAGATGGGGGCCACGCGTTCCTCGAAGCGATCGAGAACCGCCTCGACGATCCTCCTTCGCTCGGGATCGGCGATCTCGCCGGTGAGCGGACGGAGCTTCAGCGTGTGCGCCAGGTCCCACAGGAGGTCGCGGCCTGCGGCGGGCGAGAAGAAACCACGCAGCGCGACGGTGAGGCGGGCCTGGGTGGCGGTGAAATCCCGTACCGCGTCGTCGCCGAGCTCCGGCCCACCGTGATGTCCGCGCAGACGCTCAAACAGGCGCACGAAGTGGCTGCCCTCAGGCCCGCTGAAGGTGGCCGAGGCCCGGAGCCGGGCCACGGGCAGGCTCGGGTCGACGTGTGTGACGTGCTCGATCGCCGAGGCCTCCAGCTCCAGGGTGGCCATGTCCTCTCCGGTGTTCGAGATCTTGACCACACCCTCGTCGCCAGCACCCGAGATGAGGAAGGTCTGGTCACGCTCGCTTCCGAGGTCGGTCGCCTCACCCCCCAAGCCGAAGAGCTGGTCCGCGATCGCCGCCACCTCCGGCGCGGTGAACCGCGGCGGAGTCGACGAGAGCACCGAGCTCGTCCGATCGCCGGTGACTACAGGACCCTCCCGAGAAACGCCCTCGTCCGCTCGTGCTGGGGGTTGTCCAGAACATCGGCGGGTTTGCCCGACTCGACGACCACGCCCGCGTCCATGAAGACAGCGGTGTCGGCTACTTCTCGTGCGAACCCCATCTCGTGCGTGACGACGATCATCGTCATCCCATCACGGGCGAGCTGGCGCATGGAATCGAGCACATCTCCCACGAGCTCCGGGTCAAGCGCGGAGGTCGGCTCGTCAAAGAGCATGAGCTTTGGCTGCATAGCCAGGGCGCGGGCGATGGCGACGCGCTGCTGCTGGCCACCGGAGAGCGCAACCGGATAGACGTCGATCTTGTCGGCGAGCCCGACCTGACTGAGCAGCTTCGTCGCCCGCTTGCGGGCCTCATCCCGGGGGAGATTCAGGACTCGCACGGGGGCCAGCGTGACGTTCTCCAGAGCTGTCATGTGTGGGAATAGGTTGAAGTGCTGGAAGACCATGCCGATCTCTGCCCGCTTGCGGATGACCTCTCGCTCCGAGAGCTCGTAGAGCTTTCCGCGCGACTCGCGGTAACCGACCAGCTCCCCGTCGACGTAAAGTCGCCCGGCGTTGATGTTCTCCAGGTGGTTGATGCAGCGCAGGAAGGTCGACTTACCTGAGCCGGAGGGGCCGAGCATGCACATGACCTCGCCGCGCTGAACCTCGAGGTCGATGCCCTTCAGGACTTCGAGCTGCCCAAAGCGCTTATGGACCCCCTCGGCCCTGACCATGGGTCCCGTCATATGCCTCGCTCGTGACCCCCGCCGAACGCGAGCCATCGTGAACGGAGCGTCGCCCGCTCGGCACGGGTGAATCCTCGGCCGAATCGACGTTCGATGAAGTACTGGCCTACGTACAGCACGCTGGTCATCACCAGGTACCAGATCACCGCCACCATCAGGAGCGGAATCTGCCTGAAGTTCGCCGCGTAGATGAGCTGGACGGAGTAGAGCAATTCGCTGTAAGCAACGACGCTCACCAGAGAGGTGTTCTTCAGCATCGAGATCGCCTCGTTGCCGGTCGGCGGGATGATCACCCGCATTGCCTGGGGCAGGACGATCAACCGCATGATCGGAAGGCGGCGCATACCAAGCGACTGGGCCGCCTCGGTCTGGCCCTCGGGAACCGAGATGATCCCAGCGCGGACGATCTCTGCCATGTACGCGGCCTCGTTCAGCCCCAGGGCTAGGACAACGGCGACCGAAGTCGGTATGAGGGAGTTGGCGTTGCCATGGAAAGAAGGGCCGCCGAACGGGATCCCGAGCACGATCTTTGGATACAGCGCCGAGATGAAGTTCCAGAACAGGATCTGGACGAGGAGCGGCGTACCCCGGAAGAACCAGATGTAGAACCAGGCCGCTCCGGAGACCAGCGAGTTCGGAGAGAGCCTCATCACGGCGAGGACAATCCCGAGCACGATGCCTATCAACATCGAGAGCGCTGTAAGGCGAATCGTGACGACGACGCCGTTCAGGATGCGCGAGTCGAAGAGGTACTGACCAACCAGATGCCACTCGAAGTTCGGGTTGTCGACCATCGAGCGGATGGTCAGCAGCACGAGCGCAAGCACGAGCACCGCGGCAATCCATCTTCCGGGCCGACGAACAGGGACAGCCCGGATCTCGTCGGGTTGCCCAGTGCGCTCCTCAGACAGCTCTGATGTGCTCACCCCGTGGCGTAGTCTGACGCCCGAGTCGCCACTTGCCTAGAAGACGGCGCCGTTTATCTTCGGGTTCGAGATCGCCTGGGCCGTGAGGCCCCACTTCTTGAGGATCGTGTCGTACGTCCCGTTCTTCATCAGAACCTTGAGGGCCGCAAGCACCGCGATGTCAAGCTTTGAGCTCTTGGCGAAAGGAAAGCCGTAGGGGCCGTTGGCGTACGGCGCTCCAACCAACTTGAACACGCCATGTGAAAGCTTCACCTGATACGCCGCTACAGGCGTATCGGCGAATCCGAGCTGTGCCTTGCCACTCGACACGGCAAGGTTGGCCCCGTTCTGATCCGGAAAGACAAGCTCGGTGACGCCCGGCTTGCCCTCGGCTTTGCATTTCTTACCCTGGGTTGCCGCATCCGCCGCCTCGGTGGTCCCTTTCTCGACCGAGACGGTTTTGCCGCAGATGTCGGAGATGCTGCTGACGTCCGTCCCGCCCTGAGCCTTCGTGTAAAAGGACTCGCCGGCTTGGAAGTAGGTGACGAAGTTGACGACCTTCTCACGCTCCTTGTTGTCGGTCATCGAGGAGGCGCCCATGTCGTACTTGCCCGAAGCCAGACCGGGGATGATGGTGTCGAAAGTCGCGTTGACGACATTTGCTTTGAGCCCCATAACCGCGGCCAGCGCCTTTACGAGATCGGCGTCCATCCCGACCACGGTATGGCCGTCTGAGCCAATGAACTCATCCGGCGCGTAGGTCGCATCGGCAGCGATGGTGATGCTTCCCTTGGACTTGATGGACGCCGGAACGAGCTTCTCGACGGCTGGGTCCGCCGCGGGGCTCGGTGCCGACGATGAGGTGGAGCCGGACGACGAGCTGGAGCTCGAGCTTGACGAGTTATTGCTGCTTCCGCACGCTGCGATTGCCGCTGCGCAGAGAAGCGGAAGGGACAGCGTCAACCAGGTCCGGGGACTGCGCATCGTGCCTCCTCGATTCCGAGAACGGGAAATCCGCCCGGCAGCATAGGTGACCTGCGCGCAGCTCGGAGGCACGCCTAACCCCCGGCCAACACGGACGCGGAACGCATTAGCCTTGACGTGGATGGAGGTTCATGTTCGCCTGTTCGCCGCGCTGCGCGAGCGCGCCGGCGCCGAGGAGATCGAGCTCTCGCTGCCTGAGGACGCATGCGTGCGAGACGCGCTGGATCGCCTGTCGGATCTGACGGCCGGAGTCTCGGTGGTCATGGCCGTCAACCAGGAGTACGCAAGAGCCGACACGCAGCTCCGCTCGGGCGACGAGCTGGCGCTGATCCCGCCGGTTTCCGGCGGCTCGGTGGAGACCGTCCACGTGCGCGTCGTCGATCGACCGCTGGCGCTGGAGCCGCTGATCGAGCGTGTGCGGGATCCACGAGCCGGCGCGATCGTCAATTTCCTGGGGGTGACGCGGGAGGTGACGCAGCTCGAGTATGAGGCGTACGCCGAGATGGCCGAGAAGCAGATGCGAGAGATCGTGGAGCGGGCGACGGATCGCCATGGTCTGTGCGCCGCCGCGGTCGAGCACCGCATCGGCACCGTGCCCCTCTCCGAGCCCTCCGTGGCTGTGGTGGCCTCCGCCCCGCACCGCGACGCCGCCTTCGCGGGCGCCAGGGAGATCATCGACGAGATAAAGGCGCGGGTCCCGATCTGGAAAAAGGAGGAGGGCGAGTGGGTGCCCGGGAGCAGTCCGCCGCCGAGTTCCTGAGAGACCTGCCGGCGGTCCACGAGCTCGCCGCGAGCCTGGACGCGCCGCATCCCCTCGCCGTGGCGGCAGCCCGAAGGGCGATCGATGAACACCGCGCGTTGCTGCTGGAGGGTCGCCTTGCCGAGGTCGGGGACATCACGAGCCGGGCACGCGAGCTTCTGGTCGAACTGGAGCGGCCCTCGCTGCGCCGGGTGATCAACGCGACGGGAGTGATTGTCCATACCAACCTGGGCCGGGCGCCCCTGTCAGAAGCGGCTCGGGATGCTGTCCGAGGCGCTGCTGAGGGGTACGCCAACCTGGAACTGGACCTCGAAAGCGGGCAGCGCGGCTCCCGCCACGCACACGTCGAGGGGCTGCTTCAGGAGTTGACCGGCGCCGAGGCGGCGATCGTGGTGAATAACGGCGCTGGGGCGGTCCTGCTGGCCACCGCGGCGCTGGCCGGGCCCGGGCGGGCTGCCGTCGTCTCACGCGGTCAGCTGGTGGAGATCGGAGGCGGCTTTCGCATCCCAGAGGTGGTCGCTCAGTCCGGCGCCCGCCTGATCGAGGTGGGGACGACGAACCGGACGCGGCGCCTCGACTACGAACGGGCGCTGGACGCGGCGGGGCCACAGACAGCTGTGATCCTGCGGGTGCATCCATCGAACTTCCGCTCGCTGGGATTCGTCGAGGAGGTCGCCATCGAGGCCCTCTGCGAGCTCGGCGTGCCGGTGATCGACGATGTCGGCTCGGGAGTTCTGGGCGATGGGGCCGCGCTCACGGCGCTCGGCGACGAGCCGAGCATCAGGCGTTCGGTCGCCGCCGGCGCGGCGCTCACGTGCTGTTCGGGCGACAAACTTCTCGGCGGTCCTCAGGCGGGTCTGATCGTGGGCACCTCCCGGGCGGTCGCGGCGGCGCGGCAACACCCGCTGGCGCGAGCGCTGCGGATCGACAAGCTCTCACTGGCAGCGCTCGAGGCAACTCTGCTGCTCTACCGAAATCCTGAGCGCGCGCGGCGCGAAATCCCTGTCCTGGCCATGCTCGACGCGGGTGAGGACGAGCTCGAGCGCCGAGCGCGGCGCCTCCGAGACGCGATCGGCACCGAAGGCGCCCGGCTGGGCCGCGCCGTGGCCAAGGTGGGCGGCGGCGCGCTGCCGCTGATCGAGCTCGAGGGGCCGGTGATCGAGCTGCTCAGCGAGCGCAGTCCGGTCGAGATCGCGGGTCGGCTGCGCGCCTTCAGTCCGCCCGTCATCGGACGGATCCACGACGGCCGGGTGCTGCTCGATCCGCGCACGCTCTGCGAGGGTGAGCTGGAGTCCGCAGCCGCCGCCGCACGCGCCGCCGTGTGATGTCTGCGGCCCCGCTGACGCTCGGAACCGCGGGCCACATCGACCACGGAAAGACAGCGCTGGTACGGGCACTCACCGGCGTGAACACAGATCGTCTGCCCCAGGAGCGTGACCGCGGGATCTCGATCGAGCTCGGCTATGCGCAGCTCACGCTCCCCTCGGGCCGCACCATGTCGGTGGTCGACGCGCCGGGCCACGAGCGATTCGTCCGCACCATGGTCGCCGGGGCAACCGGGATCGATCTCTATCTAATGACGGTCGCGGCGGACGACGGAGTGATGCCCCAGACGCAGGAGCACGCGCTCGTGCTGAGGGCGTTGGGAATTGAGCACGGCGTCATCGCGGTCACCAAGAGCGACCTCGCCGACCCCGAGCTCGCGATGATCGAGGCCTCAGAGCTCCTCCCGCATGCCAGCGAGGTGATTCCGGTCTCGGCTCGAACGGGCGCGGGGATGGACGAGCTCCGCCTAGCGCTCGACCGTCTCGCCGCGGCCGTGCCCAGCCGAGCCGACGGCGCGGGCCTGGCGCGGCTCCACATCGACCGGGTATTCACGATCCGCGGCGCCGGGACCGTCGTGACGGGGACCCTATGGGCGGGCTCGATCAGCCGCGGGGATGAGTTGGCGCTGCTGCCCAGCGGACGGCGCGTCAGGGTCCGCGGCGTGCAGGTCCACGACGAGGCCCTCGAGCGCGCCGGGGCGGGACAGCGAGTTGCCGTGAACCTTGTGGGCACGGCGGTGGCGGAGGTCCAACGGGGCGAGGTGCTGGCGGCGATCGACTCGGCGATTAGGCCGACCTACCTGATCGATGCGCGCCTGGAAACCGGCGACGCCGACCTGGAGGCGGGCGACCGCGTTCAGGTCCACCACGGAACCCGGGAGACTCCGGCCCGCGCCGCTTGGCTGGGCGGGGACTTTTGGCAGCTCCGGCTGGAGCGACCGCTCGTGCCGATCGCCGGAGACCGTCTGGTCATCCGTCAGATCGCCCCCCCGGACACGCTGGGCGGCGGCATCGTCCTGGACCCTCACCCCCGCAAGCACGGCCCAAGCCGCCAACTCATGGTGCGGCTGGAAAAGCTGAGCCGAGGCGAGAAGCCCGACGAGACGCCGACTGGACCGAAGGGGAGCGCGCGGGGACAGCCGGACGGACCGGACTCGCGTCAGCACCGTCCGCCCGTCCGGCTGTCCCCGGGCGCCGAAGCTCTTGAACGACAACTCCGCGCCGCAGGCTCCGAACCGCCACTGGACGCGGAGCTCGACCCCGATGACCTGGCCGCCCTGCGGGAGGCCGGACGCGCCGTCCGCGTCTCCAAGAATCTTCACTACCACCCGGCCGTACTAGCCGACATTCGCGCTCGGATCGTCGCGCTGGCATCCCAGAACGGCGGCGCGATCACACTCGCGCAGCTCCGCGACGAGCTCGGAACCTCCCGGAAGTTCGCCCAGGCGCTGCTCGAGCACTTCGACTCCGAGCGATTGACCATCCGTCGCGGCGAGGCGCACATCCTGCGTTC
>Ga0209579_10002515_pt1 | contig 13926 bp, 22 predicted proteins | sample Coa_R1_2_FD_187152 | JGI IMG/M metagenome (GOLD analysis project Ga0209579, IMG submission 187152) | Surface soil microbial communities from Centralia Pennsylvania, which are recovering from an underground coalmine fire - Coalmine... | ecosystem: Environmental > Terrestrial > Soil >... | reverse complement strand
TTGCTGAGAATCGCAGGGACGTCGCAGAACTGCTGATCGAGCGCGGCGCCGACTTAAACGTTCGCAATGCCGATGGGCGGCTGCCACTCCACGATTGCTTCGAACTGGGACGCGACGAGTTCGCCAAGTTTCTGCTGGCCGCGGGTGCCGAAGCGGACATCTGCGCGGCGGCCGCCTATGGCATGTTCGACCGTTTGCGAGAGATCCTCGAGCGGGACCCGCAACAGGCCAACGATCTGCAGACCGGCATTTTGCCGTTTGGCTGGTGCGTATACGGCAACCACCCGGAAGCGGCGCACCTATTGCTGGAACACGGCGCGGTGATCGATCGTCCGCCTTACGATGCCGAGGCGTGGGGGCCCGTTGCCCACGTCGCAAACACAAACATGGCACGCATCCTGCTCGCGCACGGCGCCAACCCGAATTGCCGCAACGACGGAGGCGATACGCCTATGCACGCCGCGATCAAGAGCCGGCTGGTCAGGGATCCCACAGCGTTCATCGAACTGTTGCTAGCTGCCGGAGCCGATCGCGCGCTCCGCAATCACGAAGGGCGCACCGCCGCTGAGGAGGCGCGACTGCAAGTGGGCAAGACCGCCGAGATCTACTTTCCCGCCCGGCCTATCGGGCCGAAAAAATTAGAGCGCGTGATCGAACTGCTGGGCTAAGCGACAGCCGGAAGGACCACGCCGCGGCATTCGCCCAGCCCGATGCGCGCAAAACCTTCGCGGTCGCAATAGCCCTTGAGGATCACTTCGTCGCCGTCTTCGAGAAAACGGCGCTGCTCTCCGGTCGGCAATTGCAGCGGCTCGGTGCCGCGCCAGGTGCGTTCCAGCAGGCATCCACGGCTTTCCGGAGTTGGCCCTGAGACCGTTCCGCTACCGATCAAATCGCCGGGCCGCAGCGGACAGCCATTGCTGGCGTGGTGCGCCACCATCTGGGCGAGCGTCCAATACATGACGGCGAAATTGCCTCGGCTGACCAGCATGGGCTCGGCCATGCGTGTCGAGCGCAGCCACACCTCGAGGGTGAGATCGATTCCGCCGGCGCCCTCGGATGCCAGATGCGGCAGCGGGGCTGGGTCGCCGGCGGCACGTGGAGCGGGCGCGCAGCGGAAAGGAGTGAGCGCGTCCAGCGTAACGATCCAAGGCGAAACCGACGTGGCGAAGTTCTTCGCCAGGAATGGGCCGAGTGGCTGGTACTCCCATCGCTGGATGTCGCGTGCCGACCAATCGTTCAACAGACACACGCCAAAAATGTGCTCCTCCGCCGACGCGATGGGAATTCGCTCTCCCATCGCATTGCCCGGGCCAAGGAACGCGCCCAATTCGAGTTCGTAATCGAGCTGGCGGCTGGGCGCGAAGACCGGCGGGCCGTTGGGCTGTTCCGTGATTTGGCCGTGCGGGCGGTGAAACGCCGTGCCGCTCACGACGATGGATGACGAACGCCCGTGATACGCCACAGGCAGCCATTTGTAATTCGGCAGCAGCGGATTATCGGGGCGAAACATGCTGCCGACGTTAGTAGCATGATGCACGGAAGCGTAGAAATCCGTGTAATCGCCGATCCTGGCGGGCAGCAGCATTTCGGCTTCGGCCATCGGGATCAGCTCGCGCCGCTGCTGCGGATCGCTCAGAATCCTGCTGACCTGACGGCGCAATTCGCAGCGCTGGACGGCCGGCAGGGCCATGAGCGCGTTAAGATCGCCGTCAAAGATACCATGCAAATCGAGAATGAAATCGCCGATCGCCACTCCGGCGCGCGGCGTAGGCTCCCCTTTTGAGCGAAATGCGCCGTAGGGCAGATTCTGGATGGGAAAATCCGTGCCAGGACGCTGCGCGGTTTCCTCCCAACTCTGCAGCGACGGGTCGTGAGTCTCGTCGATCATGGAAGCCATCCCAGGCGGCGCAAGTCGGCCACGGGTTCGTCGAAAGAACAAGAGCCAAAATTGTGAGCGAAATGCCGGCGAGTGTCAGCAAGCTGTTGCGCGGAGAGCGACGCATCGCGCCAGTGCGCGCGTTCGTCAAAGCGAAATGCGCCCGGATCGGATTCGTTCAGCACGTCTACGATCTGCGATTCCTCTGCGCCCTGCCACGCAAACGCCGCGGCCAGAAACACGTTGACGAAGCCGTGCATGGTGGCTCGCGGCGCATTGGCGTCGTAGGTGAGCGGGTGCTCGGAGCGGACGGGATGATGCAATCCGGCGGTGGCTTTGAAGGGCAGACGAAGCTCGGCGCAGGCGCGTAGAAAGCGGGCAATCGCGGCCGTGCTCGGAATGGAATCCGGCGTCAGCCCGCCGGTGCGTATCTTGGCGTAAGCGCGCATTTCCTGCAGAGCGCTGAGTGCGTCGGCGTCGTCGATAGCGATTTCATAGTAGGCGGGCAGGGAAAATCTGCGCAGCGTCCTCGATTCGACGGATTCGATCGGCAAGTCCGGCGCCGTAACTTCGGAGTCGCTCAACACGGTAATGCGCCAGCCATCGGTGTTTTGCAACTGGCGCAACTGCGCCGCCGGAATCACGAAACGTCCAAGCATCCACGCGTTTTCCGAGCGCAAATAGCGCGCGTAGTTCTCCCCCGCAATGGGCAGCGATAACGCCGCTGGCGGAAACAGGCCCGCATAGTCCACCAGGTTGACAAGCAGGGCGCGCAGGGCAGGGGAGACTGGCGCCATTCAACCTTTGAGAAACGCCAGAAGATCGGCGTTGAACTGATCCCGATGGGTAACCATGAGGCCGTGTGGCGCCCCCGGATAGATTTTCAGGGTCGCGCCTTTCACGATTTTCGATGCGATCAGCGCCGAGGCGCCGATCGGCACAATCTGATCGTCATCGCCGTGGATGAACAAGGTGGGCACGTCGATTTTCTTTAGATCTTCGGTGAAATCCGTCTCTGAGAACACCTTGATGCAATCGTACGCGGCCTTGATGCCGACCTGCATGCTGAGGCGCCAGAACTGGTCGCGAACGCCCTGCGAGACTTTCGATCCCGGCCGGTTAGCGCCATAAAATGGCGCGCTGAGATCTTTGTAAAATTGCGAACGATCGCCGGCGACGCTGGCGCGCAGACCGTCGAACACGTCGATCGGCAGTCCGCCGGGATTGGCGCTGGTCTTGAGCATCAGCGGCGGCACTGCACTCTGCAGCAAGGCTTTGGCGACGCGCTTGCTGCCATGCCGGCCGAGATAGCGCGCAACTTCGCCGCCGCCGGTCGAGTGGCCCACATGGATGGCGTTTTTCAAGTCCAACGCTTCGGTGAGCGCCGCGAGATCGTCGGCGTAAGTGTCCATTTCGTTGCCGTTCCAGGTCTGGCTGGAGCGGCCATGTCCGCGGCGATCATGCGCAATGGCGCGGTAGCCGTTGGATGCGACGAACATCAGTTGCTCATCCCACGCATCGGAGCTAAGCGGCCAGCCGTGGCTGAAAACGACGGGCTGCCCGCTGCCCCAGTCCTTGTAGTAAATCTGCGTTCCGTCTTTGGTGGTGATGCTGCTCATGGCTTTCCCTCCTTGTTCACGTGATCTTTTATTTTGTCATGAGAAGCTCGATCAATTCGCGGGCGCTGATCACCTGCGTCTTCTTCCATCGAGCCGGAAAATGGCGGCGATTGCCGGTAACAAGATAATCGGCAGCGGCCGCCTGGGCGCATTCGAGGAAGATGTTGTCGTCGGGGTCGATGCATTCGACAACTCGAAACCTCGGCTTAACCCAATGAGCCAGCTTGCGAATCGACCGGAGCGCGCCTTCGATAACTTCCGGCGGCCGTTTGAACTGAGGGCGGCGGATTACCTCGTCATACGGCAAAAACGGCATCGGAAACGCAAAGGCGTATTTGACCGGAAAGGGCACCTATGAATACAGCAGCCGGAAGACCCTCCGGTTGAAGCATCGCGGAAACCAGAATGTTGGTATCGATAACAACCCGAATCATCGAGGCGGTTCAGGCTTGGCTTTTCGCACACGCCGAACACGGCGGGAAACAACAATCCCGGCGTCGATCTCTTTCATCGTCAGTTTGTCGAGGCCCTGCCGCTTCGCTGTGGCCCACGACTTTTCGAGCCAGTCCGGCGGGGGGCGAAAGTCTTCAAGTAGTCGGCCACGCTTAGAATGAGCACCGCGGGTTCCCCATTGCGCTCCACGAGAAAGCGATCATTATTCTCGACGGCGCGAGTCATGATCAGGCCAAGCTGGGTGCGGGCGGTAAGAGCGGAAATCTTGCGGGTCATTGTGATTGATTAATTAATCAATTGATCAAAACATCTTCGGTGTGGATTCGGCCGACGCCGGTTTAACAAGCCCAATGGCTACCTTCTCGGCTCATACCGCGTCGCCACCGCCCCCGAGCCGAACTCCAACCGGCTCACGAGCCTCAAGTCGACATGCTTCGATAGCCCCGCGAACAACGTCGGCCCGTGGCCCACTATCCTGGGATGCAGCACGAACTCGTACTCGTCGATCAATCCCAGCTCCGCCAACGCCAGCGGGAGCTTCACGCCTCCCACGAGCAGTCCCTTACCCGGCTCCTGCTTGAGCTGCTGAACGGCATTCGCCAGATCCCCGTGCACGAGCTCCGCGTTCCAGTCGACCCGGTCCAGGGTGCTCGACACGACGTACTTCTTTGCCGCGTCGATCGTCCGGGCGAAGGGTTCCATCCATTCAGGCCTCGCTATCGTCCCCGCCGGCCGAAACGCTGCCTCCATCATTTCGTACGTCACCCGGCCAAACAGGAGGGCATCGGCCCGGTCAAGGTTCTCGACGCTGTGACGATGCAAGTCTTCGTCCGCGGGTATTGCACGATGATCGCAGCACCCGTCCAATGTGACGTTGATGGAATACCGAAGGGGTCGCATTACGCAAGCGTACCGCCGGTGGGGCGGACCAGCAAGCTAGCCCGCTTCAGGGCCAGGAGCCACGCACGTAACGCATCACGATGACAGCGTTCGCATCGTCCCGCACACCTGAAGCAGAAAACCGCATCGTTTAGCACGGTGCGGTTGGACCAATAAATCTTTTGTTTTGTGCTGGTGCGGATGAAAGGACTTGAACCTTCACTCCCTTGCGAGAACTAGAATCCGAATCCTCCAAGAGTAACTAGGTTGATGTACGTCGCATCGGGGAATTCGATATAGTTAACGCCACGAAAGGGTAGTTCTGAGAGAAAGAACCAAAAGATGAAACGACTTTTTTGCCTCGTTCTGCTTGTCCAGCTTGCATACGCACAACAAAGGACCACCGAGGAGCAAGATAATGCTCGCCTTGATAAGCGCTTTGCTCTGACATTCCAAGGTAGACCCGCGATGGCGATAGGGAGTGTCAGCGCGATTGATGGTCCAAAGACTCCGGCGGGACTGACTCCTGCTGCCCTTAAAGAGGCCGTTGAATTGGCATTGCGGAGAAATGGCGTCCCGATAGTTTCGTCATGTGAGGCCTCTTCAAACTGTGGACGAGTTACAGCCCAGATTATGGCGACTTGTGGTGATGCGAAGACTTTGGAACTGTGTTCAGTCTACGTCCGTTTGGCTTATTACGAAATTGTGACCCTAACCCGGCCGAACGCCTCTCCTGAGGCTATTTCGGCTGAGCTGTATTTCGATGACTATGTAGGGTTCGCGAGTGTAGAGAACCTAGAAAACCGGCTTCAAGAGGCACTAAGAAAGCAAGTCGAGCGATTGGCGCTACGTTACCTTAGATCAAACCCGGTGAAGTGAGAGCAAGGCCCCTCCACGTCGGCGTCGCAGCGCGACCAATTTTTGCCGCCGGACTTACTTCTTCCGGCCGCGCTTTGGTCGACTCTCGCTCACTCGTGCCGAACTGCGCCGCAGATCTCCCTGTGGCGGTCCGCCCGTTTTCTTTGGCGGATGGGCAAATGATTCGCCGCGTGGCTTCTTTACGCTCGCTGCCAGCGTTTGCTGTCTTTTAGTCTTAAGGCCAGCCGAAAGGAGCTGCTCCCCACACGTGTCGCAGAAGCAGTAAGCCTGCCCATTCCTGGTATAGGTTTTAGCCTGGTTCGGGCATCTCGGACAGATCATCGATGGCCTCCCTACCTTCCGATTGTGTTCGCCACTTGAGGGACGAGGACGCCAGGCTCGACATGAGGCTGGCTTCTGTCAACGGCACAACGTTGCGGGTGACGGCCCGAAGACGCGGGACGCTTAGCGGAAACGAGATTCGCATTCCCTATGAAATTGTTCAACGACAGCATAGTCAAGCGTTGCTGTTTCTCGGAATGAATTATGGCTCTCGAGCGCGTCCTTGACTCTGGCGATACTGGGTCTCGGGAACAAAAGCGTTTCTGTGAGGCACGCTTTAAGCTCATCAAAATATCTGAACGACAAATGCTTCGGAGGGCCGCCGCCGTTAGTTGAGCTTACCCAAACGCCATAGCCGCGCGCAGCATTGCCCCTCACGTCAATTTGATAATCGTTCGTCGTTTGCATGTCTTCTGTATCCCTTGGGTGATTTGTGGTCACAATACAATCTTAGGCAGTGTTGAAATTCACCAGCAAGCTCCGACCGATAACGGCTAGCGTGACCTCCTGCGACCGTACACTAGAATCGCCAAGGTTTCCCGGACGGTTAACGCCGCAACCGCTGTGATCCAATGAGCGCGATTCCCACAAAAGGGAATTCCAGCGTCCCGCATCGGACGCCATTTCCCTCCTAAACTATTGAAATCTTATGGTGCGGATGAAAGGACTTGAACCTTCACTCCCTTGCGAGAACTAGAACCTGAATCCTCGAAGGGCAATCTTGGCGTTTCCCGATTCTTCCGTTTTCATACTGTTTTGTTTGGCTTGTCCGCAATCGCGACGTAGCCGTTTCCCGGTCTTTCCTGGCCCTTCCTGAAGATTCCGCACACCAACACGCACACCAAAACCGCTTTTCTTTGGGGTACGGTCAGCCTGTGCTCCGGGTCCTCGCGAACTCGATAGATTGCAGGGTTTTGGCTTCGGATCTGGTTAGGCGGGGATCAACCTCCAGCGCTTTTGCCTCGCTCCATTTGATATTAGCGAACTCTGTATGGTCCGGATTCAACAAGAAGTTCCGTTCCGGTACGATAACGGATGGAACTTCGAGGACCGGCTTTCCGCCCGCAGTGCGCAGCCATTGGCTTCCGTATTCCGCCGTGTCTTCAGGAATTTCATTTGGCGCCGGCTCGATGAACTGATCGTCGAATTCCGCGGCGATCCACACGTAGTCACTAGGAACTTGGTCTAGGGTCACGTGCACCAGAATCTCAAGTAAGGCGAGTGAGAGCGAAGAAGACGTGTAAATTACTTTGTCGCCGTCGCGATTCCATCTTCCAGCGAGCCCTGATCCGGAAGGGTGTTCGGCCCATTTCCTTCGGGCAATCCTAAACGTGCGCATTTCAAAATACGCCCTGATCAATACGCGCTAGTTCGTCCATCACTAGCTGAAGATCGCTGGCGTTGGCGTATTCAATGAGATCCTTGGGGCGCATACCCTTGAGCGCACGATTGGTCGTGCTCATCCACGAGAAGGCCTTACCGGGATCCCCGAAAACCTCGCGCGCGTAGTTGCGCACTGCTTGGCTCGTTAGGATAGGGGCCGGCTCTCTACTACTCATCTCTCCCAGTCCTCCCTGCTTCACGGTAACGCCGCCCAGGGGACTTCGCAAGTCCGGGTATCCGGCATCACTCCCCCTTCTTCGCTTTCTTCGCAGATTTGCGCTCTGGCGCCTCGATGCCCCGCTTTAGTAGCACATGCAGCGCCGCGGTAAGGTTGGGGAGCTCCAGCCGGTGCTGCATTGACACGACGGCGCGGTAGAGGTCGTTATCGAGCAGCACGGCAATTCTCCTGACATTTGGGCGCGGGCGCATCCTGTTCAATTTATCCGATTCCAAGGTGACGATTGACATGATTACAATAATACTATAATGTGCCTAGTCGTAAAACCCGAGAGTTTGAAAGGAACAACCAAAATGAAAACCAAAACGAAGAAGCAGACGAAACTAGCGGTGATACAGCCAGCCAGCGCGCCAATCGAGACGGAGGCGCCGGACTGGGTAAACGTGACGCCTGGTGAAGCGTCATACGGCCTCGCGATGTGGGAAGGCGGCGGCGGCGAAGAGCAACGCGCAGACCTTTCGCGGGAAGAATTCGTTCTACTGAAACGCCTGGTGGCCGCCCTGCGAGGCTATGAGCTCAGGGCGCCATTGGATGCTTGGGAGCGCAACCAGCGCGACGATGCATACAGACTCCGCATTGCCCAGGACGAGATTAAGATGGTGCTCGGTCTGGAGAGCGCGATGGACGCGCTGTGTCTGAATTTCCGAAAACGGCTGAACCTTGGCGCATCGGTAGAGGAAGGAAAATGGCGATTGGAGAATCAGCAAGGCGCCGATGATATGGCGTTGGATGACATCAGCGGCATCAATCGGCGCGGGCTGGGCATTTACTCGGCTGAAGAGGCGAAGTCGGCCGCAAGCTAGCAATCGCCAATTCATTCCGCAAGGCGTTGATGCAATCCGCCGGCGTGGGGTGCGTGGTCAACGTGCCCCACATATCGAGCGGAATCAATCCGCATCGCAAACACATGCCCCGCGGGATTCCATCGAAGGCCACATCAAAATTCTAACCCACTGCTTTCGCCGCTCGCTTTTCAGACACATACAGCCGCCGGCCCTCCCAGGCGTAGCCATTCAGTCCTTCAATCGCGCGCCGCGCCTGTTCGTCGTCGATGAACTCGATAAATGCAAAACCCTTGCTCTGATTGTTCTCGCGGGTGCGCGCGATTTCAGCGCTGTGGACTTGCCCGAATTGCTCGAACAATTGAAAAAGCTCATCCGTCGTTTTGGAAAACGGAATATTGCCGCAGAAAATCTTCATTCGTTTCTCCGTTCAGTTTTTCAGTCGGCCCGACGGCGTGTTTCATGACGGGGCGTGAGTCCCGCGTCGCAGCATCTCGCTGCGCACTCATGCGCCGCCGGCCGACTACATCGAACCAGGCCTAAGCTCCCGGCTCGATGCGATCCGCGTCACGCGAAAGGAGTTCGCAACCACGGATCGAAGTCGTTAGGTCGCGGACTGCCGGCCCAGTGCGATCGGAGAGAGCGACGCCGTGGAACTCGGTGCTAGCAATTGCCCGTCTAGGCGCATCCAGCCTATGTAGCCAATTTGTAAAAAATCGGCAAACCTTTCAGTTAATCGCTGCACTTGAATCGAGCCGACTTTTCGAATTTTGTATTCGTTCAAATCGCCGAAACAAACGGTGTACTGATTCGCAGCCGGCGTGGCCATGTCTTGATTCAAAATGTATTCATGGCCGAGCACAGTGGGCCGCGGGCCCGACATCATTTGCGGAACCGCACCAATTTGAAACGAGGCGGAGAGCGCCGGAAGCCACAGCGGCCTGTTGTTTCCATCGACCAGCTTGGTTAAAATTTTCAAGACGCTATCCGAAAACATCCATCGGCTCGATGGGTTATAGCGCCAGCTCGGGTCCACGGCGTGGTGACAATTTACAATGTCATTGTATGCAAGCGTGGTCGTCGACCCGGTCGGAAAAGTCACGACGTTTCCGGCAGTGGTGGCCGCGGGAATGATGCCGTTTGGCTCACCTACCCCGCTCCCGAGGGTGCATTTGTTGTTCATCAATCGGCCGATGCGCGTGCCCAGCATGCGCGCGATCAGCGAATCCAAATCGAAAAAGCTGTCTTCGATCAGAGCGCGCGGAACGAGGCAAATGTCGCTCGAAAAAATGTACGCCGAAAAATTTATTTGCCCAAATGTTGGGTCCGTCTGAACATTTTGAGTGTTCTGGCCGATGATGCGGCCCTGGTTCATGGTGTCGTCGTTCGTGGGATAAGGAAGCGGCTGTCCCGTCTCAGTGAGGATCTCGCCGCAGATATCCATACCGCCGAACCACTTTAAAGCCTCGGAAAGAACTCCGGAAAAGCCTGTGGGCACAATGTACCCGCCTTGCGATCCGGTGGTGGTGCTGGTCACGTTTTGGAACCGGCTGCCGCCAGCGTTGCGCAAGAGCGCCAACTCATCCGAGTCAAGCGCGGCTTCGGTGCCACGCAAATATTTGGAGAAAATTTTGTCGTGCGGCGTTTGCTGGCGCCGGTCATGACGCGAGCTGCGGTAGGTGTCCTGGAGTTCCTCGAGTTGCGTACCGCTGATAATCGAACGTGGGCCAGGTGCCCCGTCAAGAAAACTGGCAGCGGGCGCGTTGCGCACGTCGGAGTCCTGACCTTCCAGCGCTGTCGTGTATTCCTGCTGTTTCTTGAAAGCTGCTTCGAGTCGTTCGAACTTCTCTCGCTCGTCGTCTCTTAAATCACGGTTCTGAGCTTTGGAGAGATTCACGATGTCGTGCATTTGTTGGCTGAGACGGCCCAGCCGTTCTCTGCCTGATTTGTCATAAGCCATTGCTTTGTACCTCTTGACTTCGGGTGCGCTTAAACCTGCGCTGGTGCAGACAATCGTGTCCGCTCGGCCGCTCATCGCCTTTCGGCGTCGCGTGCTCGCGACAATTCGCGTCGCTTCGATCGGGGTTCGCCTCGATCCGGTGTAGCCCACTACGACTTCGGCCGCAGTGTCTACTGACTCGCTTCCCCCTGCCTTCTAGTTCGTGCCGATGGTAAAGACCTTTGGGTCAGCCCTCGCGGGTCCAGCGGCGTCCAGTGCTTTTCAGAGAGACGCTCTACTGAAACAATTATGCCATGAAATGTTTTGGCGTCAATCAGTGGACGGCTGAAGGCCCTTTCGCTTCAACCTCTCGCTGCCGCTGCAGAAAGCTTTGCGGATTCCAACCGAAGGCGACAGCCAGCGCGCCGGTCAACGTTTTCTGCCGGTCCTCCGGAGACAGCTCCGGCCAAACGGCGGCCATCGCACGTATTACCGCTGGTGCGCTGTTTAAGGCCGTGGCTGCGACGCTACATACCGTAAAAGCGAAATCCATGCGCGCAGCCTCGGGGAGCGAGCCGATGTCCTCTCTGACGTGGCCCAAGCGCTCTAAAACCCGCAACGCGACACCGGTTGCTCCGTCACATTCGAGAATTGCTTTCTTCTGTTCGTCTGTCATATGGTGATTTTTCCTTTCGCTGGCTTCCAACATTGAAATCCTGGTTCCGGTACCTCGGTGATGACCTTCTCGGGAATCAGACCTTCTAGCCGTAGCCGGTCGAGCAAGGCTTGTTCCGCCGGACGAAGTTGGCCGATGCGCTCGAGAAAGTTTTCCATCGGTTCAGCCTCGGAGTGTTGGTCGCTGACTCCCCAGAGCCGCGGCGGTGCAAAGTATTGGTGCCAGCTCCACGGCCTGCGCATCAACGGGCACATGTCCAACAACTCAGCGGCCATGAACTTTGCCATCTGGCGCCGCTCGCGATCGGAGCGAAACGCCGATTCGTTATCGCCACCGGGCCCGAGCCAGAGCTCGCGCTTCTGGTCCTGCGTGCACTCGGTGGCGATCGGTCCAATTCGTGGCACTTTGAACTTCATCGCGCGTTCCTCCGGTACGGCCTTCCAACTGGGTTCGCCGGCACTTCTTCGAGTCCAAGTTGTTTCAGCGCGCGGTGCATTGCGTCCCGCGCCGCATTCTCCACCCTCAAGGCTGGGTGAGGTTGCGCTTCACCGAAGCGGTTGTGGACCACCAGGCCTTCTTTCTCAACGAGTGCCCGCGCCTGGTTCACGCGGTCGAAGCACGACATGATGCTTTGCAGCAGCATGATGCTGTCCGGATCGGCGAATACGTAGGCTTCGGTGAGCTTCTTCCACCACTCCCGAGCCTCGGACGATATGCCCACTGGTGCTGCAGGTTTCTTGTACATCGCTACCACCTCCCTTTGATCTGCCGTTCATCACCAAAACTAAATTCCAAAAATAATTAATTCATGCGAAAACGGTTGGCCTACGGTCGCCGAATCCAAAAACGCGGACGATTGGAGGCACCCCTTGGGGGGGTGGTGCTGTCCTTGGCCTCACTGCTGAGCCTTCCCGCCTTCGTGGGAGCTTCCAGCCTGGTGCGGTTCCGGCTTCTTCAACGCCCAGGCAGCAGCCGCGGCGTTCTGCTCAGCGATTGCCCTGACGTCCGGCGATAGGTCCGGCCGGCGAAGCAAAGCGCGCCAGGCGTCCCTGGATTGCAGCAGTGCCGAAGCCAGCCGGGTCCAGCGATGGTCAATGTTTTTCATGGTCTGGGGGTACGGGTGTGTCGGATGTCCGTAATGTCCGTTCGTAAATCACGATATTGGTGACTTTTGCGCTTATCCCTAGAGCAGAGAGTGTGTTACAGGCCTTAGAGGTATCTGACATATCTGACATATCTGACACTACTGACATCAGACACTCCCGTACCCCTTCTTCATTGCCGCCTCTACAACGGCACTTTCAAACGCGTAGTTTCCGCGGCTGGTTTCGAGTACCGCGCCCAAGCGTTCCCACTCGATGAGCACCCGCCGCATGTGCCGATCGCTCAGCCCAAAGACTTCGCCCGCTTCCTTCGTCGTGAACGATGAAGACGGCCTCGATGCAAGTCTTTTGATGCGCTGCCAATCGCGGGCAATGTCGCCGTCGATGACGTGATACAGCCGGCGGGAATCGTCGCGCGCGTAGACAAATTGAAACTCGTCCAGGTCGCGCCCGTCGACGCGCACGAGCCGCTGTGCTCCGTCCAGCTTTTCCAGAACCATGCGTGCATCCGCGCCAGCGCCCAGCGCGAAACTGCCCGCCATTGAATCGAACGGATCCAGGCGGATAGATTTCGAAGAGTGGTGTATCAGATTGACGGCCGCGCCGCTGCTCGCTGCAAATTCGCTCAGCCTGCGCATGTCTTGATATTCCGCTTTAACAAAATCGGTTTTCGGCCCGACTGGTGAACGCACTTCGGTGTAGGAATCGACAGCGATGAAAACGGGATGAAACAGCTCGACGGCCTTCTGGAGATTGATTAGGCCGTTGGGATAAAGCGGCTGTCGCGCCACGCACAAGTGGAAGTTTTCCACGGGCACATCGCCCGCAATTTCTCGCCAGGCACGAGCGAACCGGGTCACGTTGCTGTCATCGGCAAGCCAGTACAACACTGGGCCTTGAATTACGGCATAGTGCCCGAGCGCTGGACGGCCCGTTGCGATTGCGTGGCAGAATTCCGCGATGAGAGTAGTTTTGCCGCTCTTGCTTTTGGCGCACGTCACAGTCAGCGCGCCCGCGGGAATGGTCTTCCTGATTATCATTTTCGGCGGCTGCACGTTCATGCCTGTAAGTTCCTTTCCCGCTATCCAGGTAAATGGCGCCGGATCGCCCTTGCTCGCCGCCCGCTGGTCCACCTTGGGCAGTTCCGTTTCATCCTGCACATCAAACGGCATCGACGCCCTCCAGGTCAGCGATGAGCTCGCATTCGCTATGCCCTGCAGCGAACCAATCCGATACGTCTTTAACGCCGTCTGGCAGGTCGAAGACTCGAAGGCGCGCCACGTTGTGAAGCAGCGCACGCGCAATCACGCCCGCGCGTTCCCACCCGGGTTTATCGTTGTCCGGAAAGAGAATCACCTCGCGGCCGCGCAGCGTGTCGGTGAACTCCGGCAACCAGGCTGCCTTGGCGCCGCCGGCGTTTGTGGTGGCCACGAAACCGTGAGCGCGCAGCGCTTCGGCGTCTTTCTCGCCTTCGGTCACGAACACGATGGGAGCTTCGAGGACTTCCGGCAAACGGTAGAGAACTTGTCGCTCGCCCTTCTTCCAAATCCAGCCGCCACGCCCGTCCGGGCGCCGCTGCCTGAAATCTTTTGGCTCGTATCGCACCACCTGATACAGCAGCTTGCCGGCTTCATCGGTGTAGTTGTATTCCGCGACAATGACGCGATTCTGCGGCGCGGGCTGCGCCTTCCATGCGCCGCGGGATTTCAACGCTGCGATGACGTCTTCCTGAGAACAGCCGGCGTGACAGTGCACCAGGACTTTGCCGTTGACTTCGC
>Ga0209579_10002514_pt1 | contig 13927 bp, 14 predicted proteins | sample Coa_R1_2_FD_187152 | JGI IMG/M metagenome (GOLD analysis project Ga0209579, IMG submission 187152) | Surface soil microbial communities from Centralia Pennsylvania, which are recovering from an underground coalmine fire - Coalmine... | ecosystem: Environmental > Terrestrial > Soil >... | reverse complement strand
TTCATGCTCGAGAAGCTCGGCGCGGTCACCGGTGTGTCGAACCTGCACATCTATGCGGCAATGCGGGGTGAAACGCTCGAAGCGTTCCAGCGCACGCGCAATGCGCCGGGCGCGCTTTACTCGGTCGCGGGCAAGGATGCGGCCCGTCTTGGCTGGGACAAAGCGGTGCCGTCTCGGTGACCCGCATTCCAGGGAGACGGTGTCGATGATCATCGACGTCCACGGCCACTACACGACGGCCCCGAAAGCGCTCGAGACGTGGCGCAATCGTCAAATCGCGGCGATCGGAAACCGCGCCGATATGCCGCGCGCTTCCGAGTTTCGAATCGACGACGACGAGATCCGAGAATCGATCGAGCGCAACCAGCTTCGGTCGATGCGCGAGCGCGGCATCGACCTCACGATCTTCAGCCCGCGCGCGAGCTTCATGGCGCATCACATCGGCGATTTCGAAGTGTCGAGCACGTGGGCCGCGATTTGCAACGAGCTCTGCCATCGCGTGAGTCGGCTTTTCCCCGATCATTTCGTTCCGGCCGCCATGCTGCCGCAGAGTCCCGGCGTCGATCCCGCGACGTGCATCCCGGAGCTCGTCCGGTGCGTCGAGGCGTATGGCAACGTCGCGATCAATCTCAATCCCGATCCGTCGGGCGGACGCTGGACGTCGCCACCGCTGTCCGATCGCCACTGGTACCCGATCTACGAGAAGATGGTCGAGTACGACATCCCGGCGATGATCCACGTCAGCACGAGCTGCAATCCGTGCTTTCACACGACCGGCGCGCACTACCTGAACGCTGACACGACGGCGTTCATGCAGTGCCTGGCTTCGGACCTGTTCAAGGATTTTCCGACGTTGCGCTTCGTCATTCCGCACGGCGGCGGAGCAGTGCCTTATCACTGGGGACGATTCCGCGGGCTCGCGCAGGAGCTCGGCAAGCCCTTGCTTGCCGATCATTTGCTGCGTAACGTGTTCTTCGACACCTGCGTCTATCATCAGCCCGGCATCGATCTGCTGACGCGCGTGATCCCTGTCGACAACGTGCTCTTCGCGAGCGAGATGATCGGCGCCGTGCGCGGCATCGATCCCGAAACGGGATACCACTATGACGACACGAGGCGCTACGTCGAGGCCGCGCGAATCGATGCGGCGGCCAAGCAGAAGATCTACGAAGCGAATGCGCGGCGCGTCTATCCTCGGCTCGACGCAGCACTGAACGCGAAAGGACAATGACGCATGTATGAGCTCGGCGTCGTCCATCGAAACATCGAGCGGCCCGATAGCGAGGTCGTCGCCAGGCTGGGTTCCTTCGGTGTTGCGACCATCCACGAAGCGATGGGACGCGTGGGGCTTCTCGAGCCGTACATGCGCCCGGTCTTTGTGGGCGCGCACGTCGCGGGCCCGGCCGTCACCGTGCTGATGCAACCCGGCGACAACTGGATGCTGCACGTCGTCGCCGAGCAGCTCCATCCCGGCGACGTTGTCGTTGCCGCCGTCACGGCAGATTGCACCGACGGTTACTTCGGCGAACTGCTCGCCACGAGCTTCAAGGCGCGCGGCGCGCGCGGGCTTGTCATCGATGCGGGCGTGCGCGACGTGCGTGCGCTCACGGAAATGCCATTTCCCGTCTGGAGCAAAGCGATTTCGGCGAAAGGCACGGTCAAGGCGACGCTTGGCTCCGTCAACGTCCCGGTCGTATGCGCCGGCGCGCTCGTGCATCCTGGTGATGTCGCCGTTGCTGACGACGACGGCGTCGTGATCGTGCCCGCGCCGCTTGTCCACAAGGCAATGGAAGCGGCGGCCGCGCGCGAAGCGAGCGAAGGTGAAAAGCGCGCGAAGCTCGCCGCCGGCGTTCTCGGCCTCGACATGTACGGCATGCGCGAGCCGCTGGAAAAGGCCGGACTCAAGTACATCGATTGAGGCATGCGATGAACAAGTCCGGCAACGTGGAATGCATCAGCGGCATTGCGTCGATGGCGATGCGTTACGTATTGGCGGACGCGAGCGAGGCGTACACGCAGAAGACCGGACAACGCGTGAGCATCGCTTCGGTCGGCGGTGTCGATGCCGCGCGTCGCGTGCAGCAGGGCGAACCTTTCGATTTCGTCGTTCTCGCCGCCGATGTGATCGAGGAGTTGGCCAATCTTGGCCGAGTCGACGCGAGCAGTCGAACCGATCTCGCGCGATCCGACATCGCGATCGCCGTCGCCGCCGGCGCGACGAAACCCGACGTCAGCAGCGAAGCGGCGGTTCGCGATGCGGTGCTGCATGCGAGGAATATCGGCTATTCGACCGGCCCGAGCGGCGCGCATCTGATGCGCCTGATCGAGCGCTGGAACGTCGTCGATACGATCCGGACGCGGCTCGTCAAGGCTCCGCCTGGAGTACCGGTCGCAACGCTGATCGCGCGCGAAGACGCGGACCTCGGCTTCCAGCAATTGAGCGAGTTGATGCACGCGCCGAGCGTCGATGTCGTCGGTGTGCTTCCACCGGAGATCCAGTCGACCACGACGTTCTCGGCGGCAGCGTGCACCGCATCGATGCAACGCGCACCGACGAGCGCCCTGCTTGCCTGGCTCGCGTCCGAGCACACGGATGCAGCGAAGCGCCGCCACGGCATGCAACCCGCCCGAACGCGCACATGATTCATCGACGCCAACTTACCCTCTGGAGAAACCGATGCACGGTCATCGCATGACTCGTCGCGCAATGCTCAAGGCAACCGCGGCCGCCGTCGCGGCGGGCTTCGTCAAGCCGTCGTTCGCCGCTGAGTCCATGAAGATCGGATTGATCCTGCCGCTCACCGGGCCGTTCGCGTCGACCGGTCGGCAGATCGAGGCCGCATGCCGCCTGTATATGCAGAAGAACGGCGATACAGTGGCGGGCCGCAAGATCGATCTGATCGTCAAGGACGACACGGGCATCGCGCCGGAGACCACCAAGCGCATCGCGCAGCAACTCCTGGTGCAGGACAAGGTGAACGTGCTTGCCGGCTTCGGCCTGACGCCGCTCGCGCTCGCTGCCGCGCCGATTGCAACGGATGCGAAAACGCCGATGATCGTGATGGCGGCGGCAACGTCGATTATCACGTCGAAGTCGCCATACATCGTGCGAAGCGGTTTCACGCTGCCGCAGGTCACGTGGCCGATTGCCGAATGGGCGCCGAAGAACGGCATCAAGTCGGCGGTGACGCTTTGCACCGACTATGCGCCAGGGCTCGACGCCGAGAAGACGTTCGTCACGCGCTTCACCGGCGCCGGCGGCAAGGTGGTCGAATCGGTGCGCGTGCCGCTTCGCAATCCAGACTATGCGCCGTTCCTTCAGCGCGCGAAGGATGCGAAGCCGGATGCGCTGTTCGTGTTCGTGCCGTCCGGCGAAGGCTCCGGCGTCATGAAACAGTTCAACGATCGCGGTCTCGAGCCGGCGGGCATTCGCATGATCGGCACGGGCGACGTCGTCGACGACGATCTGCTCGAAAGCATGGGCGAAGTCGCGGTCGGCGTCGTCACGTCGTTCCATTACTCCGCCGCGCACGACTCGCCCGATAACAAGGCGTACGTCGACGCGTTCATGAAGACGAACAGCTTCCGGCCCAACTTCCACTCCGTCGGCGGCTACGATGGCATGCACCTGATCTACGAGGCAGTGAAAAAGGCCGGCGCGAATGCCGACGGCGACAGGCTCGTCGACGCGATGAAGGGCATGAAATGGACGAGTCCGCGCGGACCGATGACGATCGATCCCGCCACGCGCGACCCGATTCAGAACGTTTACATCCGTAAAGTCGAGATGGTCGGCGGCAAGCCGTGGAACATCGAGTTCGAGACATTCGAGAACGTGAAGGATCCCGGCGTGTAGCCTCAATTCGAAGACGGAAGCGGCGGCAGATAGCGCGCGGAAAGCGCGCAGAGATCTTCGAGGTCGACGACGCGCCAGCCGCGTCGCAGGAACGCATCCCACTCTTCGGCGAGCGGATACGAAAAATAGCTGCCGCCGACCTGCGCGCGAGCTTCCAGCGTTTCGTTACGCGCAAGTCGCGCGATCGCGTCCGCGATCATGGGGACGGCGACCGGATACAACGACAGCACGTGAGCGAAGAGTGATCGGTCGCGGTCGACCGGCACTTTCACCCGCCCGATAATCGGGCCGGCGTCGATCGCGCTATCCGTGATGTAGTGCAGCGTGCAGCCAATCTCCTTTTCTTCCGCCTGAAGCGCCCGGAACGTTGCGATCACGCCGCGATACGCAGGCAGCAGGCCCGCGTGCAGGTTGAGAATGCCGAGCCTTGGCACGCCGATGGCGGCCGCCTTGAAGATCGCCCCATAGCGGATCGATAGTACGAGGTCGGGCACGAACGCACGAAGCAATGCGAGCCCGGCCTCGTCGTTAGGCGTGGGAAAAGGCACGACCGCAATGCCGCGATGTTGCTCGATCTCGCGAAACGTCAGGTATCGCTCCTCGCCCGAATAGCCTGCACGCTCGACAAGCGGAAACAGCACGTCGTTCGCGAAGGCCTGTTCCGCCATGCGGAGCTGACGGCGCGGCATGGGCTCGGCGGCACTTGGTGCACCAATGCGAGCGCTGAGACCCACGCGGACTTCGTGTCCCGACAACGACGGCAGGAGCAGGTTGAGCGCGACGTTGGCCAGCACGTCGTCGTTGAGGCAGCAGAGGATCTTCATCGGAGTCGATTTTCAATCTTCGGTGCGACGAGCCCAGGCAAGGACGGAGCCTGACAAGGACGAAAGAAGGATCCCGGGGTGTAACGCGCGGCCGAATCGTCGCTTCAGAAGCCGATTCTCGCGCGCACGCCGCCGATCACGACGTCGGGCGCCGAACCGTTGCCACCCGGTCGGCGAATCCACTGCACGTCGGGCGACACGTCGAGGTGCTTGTTGACGCGCCAGCGGTAATACGCTTCGGCGATGCGCTCCGTCCCCGTCACCGCGTAACCCGCGAGCGAAGCATCGGCGGTCGCCTCACGATACTCGTTGCTCGTGCGCAGGAACCCCGACGCCAAGCCGATGGCGTCGTCCTCGCGGGCCCAGCCGCGTCCCGCAATCTCGGCGCCGAACGTCAACGCGCGATCGAACCGCACCTCGCCCGCGATCTCGGCCCCGAAGCGTCCCCATAGCGTGATCGTGTTAGTCACCGGCTGGTCGATCGAGAAACCGACACCCGTGTGCCGCTCGAAGCGGCCCTCGAAATCCACCGTTCTGCCGTTCGTCCAGGCGTACGCGCGATACGTGCCCGGTTCGAGCGATGCGAATCGGTGGTTGGTCTCGATCTGCCCGATCACGAACGGGCCGGCGAGCGAACCGTGAAAATCGGCCCCCGGGCCCGAGCCGAACGCAGCGAGCGATACACGCCACGCTTGGTCGCTCTCGCCGGCATACGCGACGCACACGCCGGGCGCGAACCCGTAACGATCGGCGCGCGTGTCTCCGCCCGAATCGAGCAACGGATTGTGCACGAACGCGTTGTTCAGGAAACGCATCGTCTCGTCGTCGGCAACTCTGTCCTGATCGAAAAAGGCGAATGCATCCATCTTGCCGACCGTGACCTCGAAGCGCCGATACGATGCACCGCCGCCACTGGCGGCAGGCAGCGGCGCACTCAACTGGTACCAGGCCTCGGCAACGATCACGTACGCATCGCCGGCGCTCATGCCGGCGAACGCCGTCGTGTTCGGCGTGCTCGTGTACGTGGGGCGCAGCGCCACCGCAATGCCCTGTCCGGCGCGGAAATGCGCGAGGAACTTTCCTTCGAGATCGCCGATTCGTCCGCCGGGCAATGTCAGCGTGACGTCAGCGCGATCGTTCGCGCGCGACGTTCGCGCGCTTTCCTCGACGCTACCGGCGTTCGCCTGCTGCGCGACGCCGGTGACGCTGCCCCCGATGGTCGCAGCAGTCGGCGCCTGCGCATCTTCGCGTTGGTTCGGTTGTTCGCCTTCGTCGGCGCCGGCGAGTGGCGCTGCCAGCCATAGCATGGCGACGAGCATCGTCTCGAAGGACAGGAATTTCAAGGCGCTTCCCTGGCGGTCAATGCAAATTGACGCCATTCTCGCTCGGGCGCATAGCAACCCGAGCGTCCCCGCGCCTACAATGCCGATCGTATGGACACCGCACAATCGCGATACCGCAAGGCGCTCGTCGTCGGGGCCGGTCAGGGACTGAGCGCGTCGCTCGCGCGCGCGTTCGCCGCGCAAGGCATCGACGTCGCGCTTGCGGCGCGCGACATCGAGAAGCTGCGCGGGTTGGCGTCCGAAACGGGCGCGCATGTGTTCGCATGCGATGCGCAGGTCGAAGCCGACGTAGACAGATTGTTTGCGGACGTCGAACGTGAAATCGGTTCGCCCGACGTCGTTGTTTACAACGCGAGCGCTCGCGTGCGCGGGCCGCTCGCCACGCTGCCACCCGAAGACGTGCGCCGCTCGCTGATGGTGACGGCGTTCGGCGCGTTTCTCGTCGCGCAGCGCGCGGTAGCGCGCATGCTGCCCCATCAGTACGGCGCGATTCTGTTCACCGGCGCGTCGGCGAGCGTCAAGGGCTACGCGGAGTCAGCACCCTTCGCGATGGGCAAGTTCGCGCTTCGCGGGCTCGCGCAGAGCATGGCGCGCGAGCTGGCGCCAAAAGGCATTCACGTCGCGCACTTCGTGATCGACGGCGCCATTCGCCGGCGGGGCCAGAGCGACCCCGATGACCGGTCGCTCGATCCCGATGCGATCGCGAGCGCCTACATGTCGGTGCTCATGCAGCCTAGAAGCGCGTGGACGTGGGAGATCGAATTGCGGCCATGGGTCGAGAGGTTTTGAGGGGGAATGATCGCTCGCAGCACGGCCGTATTTTCTGACTGTGCCGCAGCGTTTCGCGCTCATTCACCCCGTTGGTTGTCGCAGGATACGTTCGTGTTCCAATCGGCGAACGTGCCGCTCGGGTTGTGCTCCCACGCCCATACGTGCAATTCGCAGAAGGCGTGCAGCCGAAGCGATTAGCTCGGCAAACGTAGTTTGTGAGATGGCCGTCGACACCGGGCGTCCCGCCTTCCGGGTGACCCGCGGCCCAATCGGCCGCGAACACGATAAAGTCCACGCCGACGAGGCGCAGCGCGCCGTTTTGCATCGGCTCGTAGATCAGCGCCTCGGGCTCGTTCGGGTTCAGCATGCAGTCGCCAAGGCGACTCGGCAGAACGAAATGGACGCCCATTGCACCTGTATCGGGTCCGCTCACGCACGGGGTCGCCGTTACCCGGCCGTCGTGAATCGCAACGTTGACGTCGAGAAACCGTTGCGTGGCGTTGCGCACCTTGGTGATCAGCAAATCGCTGATCTCCTGTGTGTCCGCCGCGTCATGCGAACCGTGCATCGATGAGGCTGATGAATGCGCGCTGACGTGCGCCGTTGGCAGTGCGAGCATGGCTGCAATCAATCCTGTCAAAATGCCTTGCGAAGCATCACTTGCATGAGCGTTCTCTCCGGGACCTTTAACTCGACGCGCACCCAAGCGCCGATCGCTTTGGCGTTCGACGGCGACGGCGACATGGCAAACTCTAGAAAATGCTTGCAGCAGGATTATTTCGGCGCCGGCCGATTATTGTTTCGTTTGTTTCGGGCACATGGAACGTTGTGATCCGCTTCGTGTGACGTCCCTGCGCGCCGCTGTATCCTTTCGGTGAATGGAGGAGCGCATGTCCACCACGCCCGTCAGCATCCAGGGACTCGCGCACATCGGAATCCGCGTGCACGATCTCGAGCGCTCGGCAGCGTTCTACGCGTTGCTCGGATTCGTGAAGACCGCGGGGCCGCTCGGTCCCGAGCCGGTCGCCATTCTCGAGCACCCCTGCGGGTTGGAGGTGAATCTCGTGCTCAACGCCGCGAGCGCCAGCGAACCGAACATTCTGATGGACGTACCCGACAAGCACGCCGGCATTACCCACTTCGCGCTGCTGTGCCCGGACATCATCGCGGCGAAGCGTCGACTCGAGGAAGGAGGCATTGCGCTAAGCGGCGGCCCGGTACGATTCGACAATGGCGGGCAGGCCATCTTCGTGCGTGATCCCGATCGAAACGTCATCGAGTTGCATCAACGCAATTAACGTCCCGATCGCTGGTTCCGATGGGTCGGAAACTCCTTCTTGGCGCCGTGATCGCGGCCCTCGCGGTCGGCGTGGTGTCCGTCGTTGGCACGTTGCATTCACGGCAACCGAAGCTCCGCACGCTGACCGAGCAGGAGGTCGTCGACATGATGCTCGGCTCGTCGGTCCAGGCGAGTCGCGGCGTCGATACCGCGCGTGCCACGCAGCGAGTGAAGGCCGCGATCAGTCTTGGAAAGAAGTTCACGATGGTCAGCGTCGACGACGTTCCTGACGACTGGACAACCGTTTCGGTCGGCGGTGTCGGCGGCAGCGGAGCGTGGGATTACGTTCGCGAGCGAATGCTGACTCATGACCTGCCATTGACTCAGAACACCGGTTGGCTCGCGGTGCAAGCACTCGCCAGGCATTTGGGAAAGAAGTTCGACGCCGTCGTGCGGAGCGAATCGGCTCAAACGGCGAGCGCGCTGATCCTTGCCGCGGAGCTTGGCGTGCCGGTTGTCGATGCCTGCCTGTCAGGACGCGCGCGCCCGGAAATCGAGCAACAGATCCCATGGATCAACGGCATACCGTCGACACCGGCGGCGCTCGTCACGCGATGGGGCGACACGATCATTTTCGAGAAGACCGTCGACGATGACCGTGTGGAGGATCTCGCCCGAGGCGTGGCGGTAGCGAGCGGCGGTAGCGCACAAATCGCGATGAACCCGATGTCGGGAAAGACGATGAAGCGAGGCGTCATCAAAGGCGCTTTGTCGCAGGCGATGCTCTTCGGGAAAACTGCACGAGAAGCGGTCGAACAACGAGAGGATCCCATCGTCGCGCTCGTGAAAGTCACCGACGGATTCATGCTGTTCCGGGGCACGGTCACGAAGGCCGAGATGAAGGGCGAGCGCGGGTTCGCGTGGTGGGATGTCGAGATCACCGGAACTGGTCCGTACACGGACCATCTGTACAGGATTTATGTCAAGAACGAGAACATCGTTACGTGGCTCGACGGCGTGCCCGATGCCATGTCGCCGGATACGATTCAGAACCTCGACCCGAAGACCGGCGATGCTCTCGATGGCGGGAGCCTCGGCGGCTACAAGCTCGGCGCCGACGTCGCGATGATCGGGTACAACACGTCGCCGATGTGGCGCACCGACAAGGGCGTCGAAGTTCTCGGACCGCGTCACTTCGGCTTCGATTTCGACTACGTGCCGATCGAACGACTGCAACGCGAACGCAGGATCGCCATTCAGTGAACCCGCGACGGTTTCATGTCGAAGAGCTTTACAAAACGCCGAACCCTGGAAAGTGGTCGGCGTGCAAGTGACTGAAATTCGCGAGCAACTTTCCGCCGCACGCTTATTGCTTGCCACAGGCGTTCGTCGAATCCGGAATGCCGGGAGACGAGCACTCAGGCCTGCACCTATACAAACGCAGGCCACTTGCCTGGGAGGAATCATGGTCATCCGCAAGCTCCTTGTCATTGGCATGGTCGTCGCGGCCCCTGTCGTCGCATATGCGTTCGATGACACCGACGACACCGTGGCAGCCGTCCCCGAGCCTGCGACGCTCGCATTGCTCGGCGTCGGTGTCGCCGCGCTGGTCATCGCTCGAACCAACAAGCGCAAGTAGCCGACTTGCGTCGACAATACGCCGGACCGTGTCCGGCGTTGCGTTTCTTCTCGATCCAGCTCGCGGCGCTGCGACAATCGGCAGGATCGGCAGTCCGTTGCCTCACGGGCGGTCCAGGCGATCGCGGTCGATCATGATCATCGCGGACAGGCAATGCTGCGCGGCATCGACGCGCGTCGACGGCTCATAGGTGCCGAACAGGAATGCACCGGGGAATTGCGACATGCTCGGCGCGCTGAGCATCGCTTCGCCGCCCATCGGCATGCCCGTCTGATCCGGTTGAAGCTGGAGGCCGCGCAAACGGGCGCCTTCCCGGGATAGCCAATTTCGGGCGCGCAGGGCGGAAGCGGTATTGCCCTCGCCCGCCTGTTTCAGCGCGCCAAGCGTGGCGGCGGCTCCCTCCATCGCCCCGCAATGATTGGCGTCGGCCCTCTCACGCTTCTCGAATCGAGCGAAGAAAATGTCGCTCTGCTTGCGCAGAAAGTCCACGAACACGATGTTCCGCGTGGTGCGAAAGCGTTGCGCGGCCGCCATCGCTCCCCAGTGATAAAAGGTCGGACTGGGGTTCCGCGAATAGCGCTGCATCAGCGTCCGGTCCAGATCCGCGAGCTCGGTGGCGACACGTTCATCGTCGCGATGAAGATCGCCATATACGGCCAGCGCCAGCCAGCCTTCACCGTTGAAGTAGTCGGACTCGTCGATCGACGTGGGCGTTTGCCGGAATCCCCTGCCCGGAACGCGCAAGCTCAGCAATCCCTCGAGCCACGCGGTTCGCATCGGTGCAAACCGGTCGTCCCGTGCGGTGTCCGCGTAGAGGACTTCCGCCAGCAAACTTAGCGCGACGCTGCCCGCGAGCGCGTTGTCATAGCTGTGGTCGGAACTAACGACTCTGCCATTTCCGTACGTCTCGTAGAGCAATCCAAAGTGGCGAAGCGCCGAGATCAACTTCCATCGCCCAAATGGCAGCGACAAAACGTGTGCGCGCTCGATCCAGTCCTGCAAGCGCGCCTTGCCAATGGGAAGCGAGTGGCGGCCAAGCGCAACGAGCGAGCGTTGCAACGGTTCCTGCAGCCGCGCATCCTGCGTATAGCGGTAATAGGCAGCCAGCGCCGCCACGGTGCCTGCCTGACGAATGAGATTCGAGGCCGACATCCGATCCGGTTCCAACTCCCTGTCGGAGAGAAAATCGAATCCGTAGGGAAACAATCCTTCCGCGGATTGCGAAGCGATCAAACCGTCCACGGTCAGGCGCATCATCGCCGCATAGTCGGTAGCGGTGGATGATCCCAGCGCGAACGTCGCGTGACCCATTACAACGCCGACGAGTGCGCGCGCCAGCACTTGTCGAAACCCCCAAGATGATCGGCGAAGCGACATCCAATTCATGGTGCCAATCTTTCGCCCGTTGGCCAACTCCAGCGGCCCCCCTCTCCGGCACTCGCGGAATGGGGAGATTTTGCGTGGACCGCATCTTGGCTACAATGCCAGACCGGCAAGCACAGGGGCGAGGGGGACACGAATAGAACGGACAACGACATGACGGAATCCGTGAAGTCGCGGGCCGTACGGTTCATGTTCAATCTGTTCCCGTGCTACCGGCGCACCGGCGTGAAGGTAATCTATGTATCAGCCGACTTTCACGAAGTGCGAATCAAACTTCCGCTCAACTGGAAGACTCGCGGGTATAACGGTACGACATTTGGCGGCAGCATGTATGCGTGCGTGGACCCCGTTTACATGACGATGATTTCCTGGAACCTGGGCCGAGGCTACGTCGCATGGGATAAGTCGGTGCAGATGGAATTCAGAAAGCCGGGCCGGAGCACGCTGTATTCGACCTTCCGCCTGCCGCAAGGCGAGCTCGACAATATCAGAAGAGAGCTCGAATCATCCGAGAAGGTCGAGCGCATTTACGATGTCGAGTTGTCGGACGCCAAAGGCGTTGTCCACGCATTCTTCAGGAAAACCGTTCAAGTTCGCAAGCGAACGGCGAAACTGCCTTCCTGACATTCGAAGGGCAAAGATGGAGCGAACGAGGGAAAGGTGGCTTCGCGACGAGATGCGTCCCTTCGTCAAGAACGATCATCTTGCTGCCTATGCAGCCGTTATCCTGGATTTCACCGTCTATTTCGCAGCCACCGCATTGGCACTCATCGTCGAACCGATCTGGCTCAAGGCGGTTCTGGCCGTGGTCGCGGGCACCATGATTTCCACGCTTTTCGTGCTCGGACACGATGCAGCGCATGGCAGCCTGGTCGCAAGCCCGTGGCGAAATCGCGTTTTGGCTCGTCTCCTCTTCCTTCCCGCCCTTCACAACTACACGCTTTGGCGCATTCAGCACAACCGGCTTCACCACCTTTCGCCGAACGTTCGCGGAATCAATTCGTGGTGGCCATTGTCGCCGTCGGAGTACCAGGCGCTTCCGCGTTGGCGGCGAGCGCTCGAGCGCGTCTATCGCGGCGGCGGCTTTGGTCTTTACTATCTGATCGAACGGTGGTGGATGCACAAATTCATTCCCGGAACTCAGCTCGACCCCAAGCTTCGCCGCGGCGCGCGGCGCGACTTTCTTCTTATCGTTATCTGGCTCGCCGTGTGGGTTGCTGGACTGATCCTCCTCGCTGAATCAAGGCAGCAATCGCGGGTCGCGGCGCTGCTATGGGGCTTCGCGGTTCCCTACCTCGTCTGGAACTGGTCGATGGGGCTGACGGTGTTCCTGCAGCACACGCATTTCGCAGTGCCGTGGATTCGAAATCAAAAAGAAGCTGAGCGGTTCGGTGGACGACAGGAGGCACTGACGATCCACGTCAAGTTTCCGAGATGGTACGGGCTCCTGTCGCACGACATCATGGAGCACCCGGCTCATCACATCAATCCGCTCATACCGTTCCATCGTCTGCATGCCGCGCAGACGAAATTGGTGGAACTGCTTGGAAACGAGGTAGTTGTCGAAACGGTCGGTCTGCGCTACGTCCGCTCGCTCATGCGCCGCTGCAAGCTCTACGACTACGATCGACAGGAATGGACGGACTTTTCGGGGAGGACGACGGGCCAGACGCAAAGCACGTATATGGCGGCGCAACACGTCCAGTAGCACATCGCGCTTGACGGGCGAAGCGAGGTTTCCTAGGCGAACACATCCCACCGCCCACACTGCCAGCCCGTAGCGAGCCAGTCTCGTCGTCAGGCGAGTTCAGATGGCGGCGACGCTTTGCTCGGCACCGCCGCCGACTCTTGTAGAAACGTGCCGCTTAACCGTGCGTTCGATGCCACGCGTCCAGCGTGGCGCGCTCGCGCTCGGGTGACAGGCCTGCACTTTTCAGCATGCGCGCCTGGGCATCGGCCGGAGTCGCATTGAACCACTCCAGCGCATCAACCGCGGTGATCGCGAGTGGCCGGAACGTCAGGCCGGCGGCAACGGCTCGGCGATTTTCCACGTTCATGCCCGCCGATTCCGGATCGCTGCGCGGAATCCACGTCGGCATGTCACCCCAAACCGTCACTTTCTGCGCTTCGAGAAAATCGGCCGGCACCCAAGTGAAGCGGACATCGCGATTGCCATCGAATGCCGCGCGGATGCCATAGAGCTGCTCGGCCATCGTCATCGGCGACGCCGGACCGGCTGCATTGAACGTGCCGGTCGTTCCGTTCTCGACCATGCGAATGGTCCACTCGGCGAGATCGCGGCAATCGATGATTTGCACGAGATCCTGACCGTCGCCCGGCGCCAGGATTTCGCCGCCTTTGGCGATCCGATACGGCCAATACGTGAAGCGAAAGGATTCGTCGCCGGGCCCGACAATGAGCGTCGGGCGGATGATCGTGGTGCGATCGCCGAACCACTTCTTCGCTTCGCGCTCCGACGCCGTCTTCATCGCGCCGTAGAGCCCGCCGATGTCTTTCACGAACTCCTGCGGCGTGACGGCGAGCGGATCTCCCTTCGTGTACTCGAAGAGCGGTGACGATACGTTTACGAGCGGCTGCGGCTTCGAGGTATCGTAGACGGAGATGGTCGAGATGAAGACGTATTGCTTCGTCTTGTTCTTCAGGATCTCGCCGACGTCCTTGACCCAGAACGGTAACGTCGTCGGATTGTCAATGACGACGTCCCATTCCTTGTCCTTCAGCGCATCGAGTCGATGCAGATTGCGGTCACCGATCAGCTCCGTAACTCCGGCGGGAAGACGATCGTTGCGACGACCGCGATTGAAGACGGTG
>Ga0209579_10002507_pt1 | contig 13958 bp, 18 predicted proteins | sample Coa_R1_2_FD_187152 | JGI IMG/M metagenome (GOLD analysis project Ga0209579, IMG submission 187152) | Surface soil microbial communities from Centralia Pennsylvania, which are recovering from an underground coalmine fire - Coalmine... | ecosystem: Environmental > Terrestrial > Soil >... | reverse complement strand
TTCAAGCAGCGTAGGTACCTTAGAAAATATATTCCTCAGCGCAACAACGGTTGGCGAGAGTACCATGAGCGGTACGTACTTTTCCGGCGATTTGGTCAGCAAGAATAATTCAGGGACGTTTACGGCAACGAAGCCAGGCGGCGGAGGGAAGCCGCCGCCGCCCCCGACGACGAAAAGTGCGAATGTCAAAGGGACGTGGTTGTTCGAGTTGAAGCCGGACGACAGCATCTTGACGGCAAATATCTTGAACTTCAGTTCGGCGGACGCGTTGGGAAACGGTACGGCAGCCGACAGCACTTCGGGAGCGGCAATCGCGACGTACTCGGTGTCGAATGCTCAGATCACCATCACGACGAGCGGCAGCAGCTTGACTTTGACGGGCAGTGTGACCAAAGATGGAATGTCGGGAAGTTACTCGGACAATGCCGGGGGCAGTGGAACGTGGTCTGCGGTCCAAGTGACGCCGCCGAAGTTTTTAGGAACAGAATCCCTTGGAAGGATTGCAGCGACGCAGACTGCCGCCGATAAGACGAAAACTGCGCTTATCTTGGATGAGGGAAAATTCTCGATTTCATTGACAGTGCCGGTTCCCGCGGATGTCGTGGCGACCCTTAACGGGCAATCGACGTTTAATGTTGTTTTTGGAGGGTTGAGCAATAACAATGCGCCTATTTCGTTTAGCGACGACAGCAGCTACGCGGCGGGAGCCACAACGCTTAATGTTAAAGAGGCAGTCAATGGCAGTGGTGGTTTTCCGACTCTATATAGTCTGAGTTGGTCCGGGAAAAACACGCTGAAGATTAAAGTCACGGGCTCATACTATCGGCAGATACTCCCTTTCACTCAGGATGCATTGGGTGTTTCGCCTCAAGCGGCGTCGTATATTGAAGGGTCCAGCGAAAGCACGACCCTTTTCGATCAGAAGTGTGTGATTACGTTTGGGGCGTATAAAACGACGCTGGACCTGGGGAGCGTAATTGTGGTGCAAACGGCCAGCGGCACCGTGTTGAAAAACGGACTGACTTATACGCCGTCGAAGGTATCGATTGGGACGACGATTCCGAAAGCATCGAAATAACCCATGCGCGGCGCGCTTTGCGTCATTTGGGCGGCAACGTGAGACACGAATTGCGGGTCCGATTTTAGTTGCGGAAAGGATTTTCGGACAGCAGGATTCGCCTGCGACGACCAAGGGAGCGTCAGCCGGACAGGGAATTGCGCTTTAAAATTCTTATCAAATTCTTCCAAAAAAATCAAATTCGCTCTTGCGCTTTCGGCTGGAATCACTATAGTTCTTTCTCCCTGACTGGAAGCGGGACGGGCTGGCAGCCCGTCCTACGGATGTTCCCTGTAGGGCTTGAAAGCGAGTTTGAACCTCGCAAGATCAGAGCCCGGGGCGAGACAGACCTTTGTAATTGGGGTCGAAGTCGAAGGGTGTTTGGGAAACGCGTCATGCGCGTTAACCGCAAATCCCTTGGGCTTCGGCATTTTTGTTTTGTACGGAAAACAGCTTTCACGCAAAGGCGCGAAGAACGAAAAAGACGGGTATACGAGATGATTTGGGCGCTTGCGGTTGTGCGGTAATTTCAAGCGAGTGCAGACGTTTTTCCGCCTAAAGGCGGGACTACGAACGAGGAATGGCAATGGATATACAGGTTTTCGGGGCGGACGGTGGAGTGGTTGGCACTGTCGCCTTCGATGAGAAGATGCTGGGCGAGAAGGTGCGCACCAAGCTTTTGCATCAGGCGGTGATCCGTGCTGAGGCGAATCGGCGCGTGGGGACGCACAAGACGCGTTCGAAAGCCGAGCGGCATGGGTCGGGTGTGAAGCCTTTCAAGCAGAAGCACACGGGGCGCGCGCGCGCGGGGATGAAGCGTTCTCCTCTTTGGCGCGGCGGTGGAAATGCGTTTGGGCCGCACCAGCGCGATTACCATTTGGGAATGCCGGTGCGGATGCGGCGCGAGGCTTTGAAGTCGGCCCTTCTGAGCAAAATTAATGATAAAGAATTGACGGTGATCGACCAGCTCAATTATAAATCGCCGAAGACCTCCACATTTACGAAAACGCTGAAGGCTCTGAAACTGACCGGAACGTGTCTGGTCGCCGATTACAATCCCGCTGAAGCGCTAGTCAAGTCGGTTCGAAATATTGCAAGCTGTAAGATTATGCCCGCCAGAAACTTAAACGCCTACGACCTCCTCAAACACAAGCACGTCCTCCTCACCAAAGAAACCATCGAAAAACTAGCTGAAGTGGTGAAAGCATGAGCAGAAATCGCGCGTCGCACCTGTTGTCGGACCCCTACGCCGTACTTCGCCGCCCGATCATGACGGAGAAGAGCCACGACATGGCTGCGGCTCCCGGGGAAGACAAGCAAGAGGAGAACAAGAAGCGCCGGTACACCTTCGAGGTGCATCCGAAGGCGAATAAGAATCAGATCAAGGCGGCGATCGAATCGGCGTTTTCGGGCGTGAAGGTGGACGCGGTGAACACGATGATGGTCAAGCCGCGGAAGAAGTCGTTCCGTGGCGGAGCGCGGGTGCCTGGGTTTTCGCGGATTCGGAAGAAGGCGGTGATTCGGCTGACGAAGGGGTCGAAGCAGATTGATTTGATGTAACGGATTTCACGCAAAGGCGCAAAGGAAGGGCACGCAAAGGGCGCAAAGAAGAGGAGACGTTTCACACGTTGTGCAACTTTTTCTCGAAAAAAAGCCGAGTAGGTCTTATAGGCGTAATAGGCCACTGACACGATGTGCAACTTTTGCACCGAAAAATGAAGCGCGAGGCTATTCCGCCTAAAAGGCGGGACTACGAACGAAGGAACGATGTGCAACTTTTGCACGGAAAATGGGTGGAGGCGGGAAGCGGGCGGTGAGTAATGGGCGAGGAACGGAGTGAGGATGAGGCGACGCCTTCGGCGCCGAACGCTCCGGAAACGCCTGCGGTCGAAAATGAGGGATTGAAGGCGGCTGACGAAGTGCCGCTGCAAGGGAATCAGAGTGCGGGAGTTAAGGGAACGGATGCGCCTAGTGCAATTAATGCAACGAATTTAGCGGGCGATGGTGGTCGGTTGGAGGCGGGCGTCGTTGGTGATGTGGGCCGGCTGGAAGCCGGCGGTACAGTACCGGTAAAGGAGGAGGAAAGGAAAGAGGATCCGGACGAGCATACGTCGGCGTTTCGCGAATGGTTTGATCTCATTGTGCGTGCGGCGTTTTGGGCGCTGATCCTTTACCTGTTCTTCTTTCAAGTGTCGGTGGTCGATGGGCCGTCGATGGAACCGACCTTTTATACCAACGACCGGTTGGTGATCGACAAAGTGACGTTGACGTTTTCGGACATACACAGATTTGACGTGGTGGTTTTTTCGGCAGTGGATTCGGAAAGGTCTTCGGAGAGCAAGGATTACATCAAGCGGGTGATTGGGTTGCCCGGCGAGACGGTGGAGATTAAAGCTGGGCGGGTGTTCATCGACGGGAAGTTGCTGGAAGAGCCGTTCGAGCGCGAGCCGACGCCGTGTTATTTTGGAAATGAGAAATACGTGGTGCCGCCTTACCATTACTTTGTGATGGGCGACAACCGCAAGGACAGTAAAGACAGCCGGACATCGGGAGTCAGTGCGGGGCTTGGGTTTGTGCCGTATTCGCAGATTCGAGGCATCGCGCGGCTGAGGTTTTTGCCGGTGGGCAGGTGGAAGTGGTTTTGGCGGAAGTAACAGAAGTGCTGAGTGCTGAGTGCTGAGTCCTGAGTGCTGAGTAACAGCATCGGGAATTAACACTCAGGACTCAGGACTCAGGACTCAGGACTCAGGACTCAGGACTCAGGACTCAGGACTCAGGACTATGGCATTACGATTCTACCGACCGATCACCGCGGGCACTCGTGGCGCGTCCGTGATCGACTTCCGTCAGGAACTGACGAAGAAGAAGCCTGAGAAATCGCTGCTGGAACGCATTCCGCGGACCGGCGGGCGCAACGCACATGGGCGCATCACCAATCCGCACATGCAGAGCACTTACGCGAAGCTGTATCGCAAGATCGATTACAAGCGCAACAAAGACGGCGTGCCGGCGACGGTGGCGGGGATTGAGTACGATCCGATTCGGTCGGCGTTCATCGCATTGCTGCACTACCAGGACGGCGAGAAGCGCTACATTATTGCGCCGCTGGGACTTAAAGTCGGTCAGAAAGTGATTTCGGGCGAGCGCGTCGAACCTGATTTGGGAAACGCGATGCCGCTCAAGAGCATGCCGCTTTCGACGCAGATCCATTGCATCGAATTGCAGCCTGGCGCGGGCGGAAAGCTGGTGCGCGCGGCGGGCGGGGAAGCTCGGCTGCTGGCGAAAGAGGGCGACAACGCCACGATTGTGCTGCCATCGGGCGAAATGCGATTTGTGCCGGCGGAATGCCGTGCCACAGTGGGGCAGATTGGGAACTTGGACCATCAGAACGTGACGGTCGGCAAAGCGGGGCGCAACCGGCACATGTTTGGGCGGCGTCCACGCGGGCGCGGCATGGCGAAGAACCCGGTGGATCATCCGATGGGCGGCGGCGCAGCTCGGCGCAAGGGCCATATTCCACAATCGCCCAGCGGCGTGTTGGCGAAGGGCGGGAAGACGCGCAAGTTGAAGGCGCGGACGAACAATCAGATTATTCGGCGTAGAACGAATGCGCCGAGCGCAACGGTGTAATGTACCGCCGGCGTCTCGCCGGCGAGTTTCAAGGATTCGGGCCGGCGGGACGCCGGCGGTACAGGAGTTTGCATGTCTCGTTCGATGAAAAAAGGTCCATTCGTGGACGACAAGCTGCTGAAGAAGGTGGAGCGGCAGAAGGACACAGGCGCGCGCGACCCGATCAAGACGTGGTCGCGGGCGTGCACGGTGACGCCGGACTTTGTCGGGCATACCTTCATGGTCCATAACGGCAAGAACCATTTGAAGGTTTATGTGACGGAAGAAATGGTGGGGCACAAGCTGGGCGAGTTCTCGCCGACGCGCATCTTCAAAGGACATTCGGGCGCGGGATCGGCGGCGAAGGCCGCGTCCACGCCGGCTGCGCCGGCAGCGGCAGGAGCGGCGGCGGCTCCGGCGGAAAAGAAATAGTTGTAGAACGGAGCTCCTGCTCCGTTCGATTGCGAAGGTGCGGAAAGGAACGGAGCGGAGCTTCGTTCTACGAGGCAAATGGGTGCGGGAGATTGAACGGAGCGGAGCTCCGTTCTACGAAACGAACATGGGCAAGATTAAACGCAGCAAAGTGGTGCACGAGAAGCGCATCGAACGCAAGCACGCCGGGAAGGATCGCGCGCCTACCAGCAAGCTGGTCTATCCCGAAGGCAAATTCGGCGCGTCGTTGCGCGGGATTCGCATGGCGCCTCAGAAAGTGCGCCTGGTGATCGACCAAATTCGCGGGCAGAGCGTGGACCGCGCGAGGGAAATCCTGCGTTATTCGAGCAAGCGCGCGGCGTACTACATCGACCGCGTCTTGTTGAGCGCAATCGGCAACGCGGACGTGAAGAGCGAAGGCAAAGTGAGCGCCGAAGATTTGGTCGTCGCGGAATGTTACGTGGATGAAGGCGCGCGCTTGAAGCGCTTCCTGGCGGGACCGATGGGGCGCGCGCGGCCGATTTTGAGACGGTTGTGTCATATTACTGTCGTTGTTGGGGAGCCGGAGAACGACTAATTCAAGATTCAAGATTCAAGATTCAAGGTTCGCGTTGAGCCTGAAATCTTGAATCTTGAATTTGGAACCTGGAATTTAAACATGGGCCAAAAAGTACATCCCTACGGATTTCGAGTCGGCATCACGCGGCCGTGGACGTCGCGCTGGTATGCTCGGCGCAAGGACTACGGCACGTACGTGGTTGAGGATCAGAAGATCAAGAAGTTCATCCGCTCGCGCTTGAAGCAGGCGGGGTTGAGCAAGATCGAGATCGAACGGACGGGGGATGAGACGCGCGTCTACTTGTACACGTCGCGGCCGGGCGTCGTGATCGGGAAGAAGGGTTCCGAAATCGACAAGATGCGCGAGGAGCTGCAGAAGTTTTCGAAGGAAGGGTCGGGCAAAAAAGTACAGGTCAACATTCGCGAAGTGACCAAGCCCGAATTGGATTCGCAGTTGGTGGCCGAAGGCATCGCCGAACAATTGCTCAAGAGAGCCAGTTTCCGCCGCGCGATGAAGAAGGCCGTGGAAGCGACGATGGGCCAGGGCGCGCTGGGTTGCAAAGTGATCGTGGCAGGCCGCTTGGGCGGTGCGGAAATTGCGCGCACGGAGCCGTACATGGTGGGGTCGCTGCCGCTGCACACGTTGACGGCGGATGTGGAATACGGGTTTGCCGAAGCGAACACGACGTACGGCGTGATCGGCGTGAAGGTGTGGATTTACAAGGGAAAGATCAGCGATAATCAGGCGGAAGCGCCGACGGTGACGGAGAGTTAATTCAAAATTCAAAGTTCAAAATTCAAAATTAACGGCGCGCAATTTTGAATTTTGAACTTTGAATTTTGAATTTTGAATTGGAGTTTGTCATGTCTTTGATGCCGAAGAGAGTGAAGTACCGCAAGAGCCAGCGCGGGCGGATTCGCGGGAATGCGACGGCGGGGAATTATGTCGCGTTCGGGGATTTTGGAATCCAGGCGATGCAAGCCGGCTGGCTGAGCGCGCAACAGTTGGAAGCCGCGCGCGTGGTCTTGTCGCGCTCGCTGGGGACCGACGGGCGTTATTGGTGCCGCGTGTTCCCGCACAAGTCGATCACGGCGATCGCGGCTGAGACGCGCATGGGCAAGGGCAAGGGCGAAATCGAGTATTGGGCGGTGGTGATCAAGCCGGGCACGGTGTTGTTCGAAGTCGCCGGCATTCCGGAGTCGGCGGCGCGCGAAGCGTTCCGGTTGCAGTCGGGGAAGCTGCCGTTGCGGATGAAGTTTTTGAAGCGAAGACAGGAATTCTAAACGGCAGAATGTGGAATGTTGAATGCGGAATATGGAATTTCAGAATGCGTACTTCTACATTCCACATTCAAAATTCCACATTCCGAATTTGAGGTAGGGCATGCCAGCGATTACAGCGAAATCATTGCGCGAGAAGACCACCGGCGAACTGCAGGACCAGTTGTTGCTGGAGAAGAAGAAACTCTTCGACGGCATCGTCAAAGGCGCGTCGGGTGAAGCGATCAAAGCTCACGAGAAGCGTATCGGACGGCGGCTGGTGGCGCGGATTCAGTCGATCTTGAGCGAGCGGACCAAGCGTGTGGAGTTGGACGCGGCGATCAAGGCGCTGACTCCGAAGGCGGAGAAGGCGGACGCAAAGTTTGTGAAGCTGATCAAGGGCGTGGACGAGCGCGCGGCGGCGATCAAGGCGGAACTGGCCAAGCCGGTGGGTGAGCGCAAAGTCAAGCCGCAGTTGAAGCACATTCGCACGAAGCAGTTTTGTCCGGTGGAATTGAGCGCCCAGGGCGGTGCCAACCGGAACGCGGTGCGATTGGCGGAAGCGCGGCGCGTGCGGCACGGGTTGGATCGGGAAGACATGGGGTCTGGAAGATAACTACGAATTCAAAATTCAAAATTCAAAATTTGCGGTCGTCCAATCTTGAATCTTGAATCTTGAATTTTGAACTTTGAATTGGGATGGGCGATATGGCTGAAGCAGCAAAAAAAGTCGAAGGGGCGGTTGAATCGCACGGCGGGCGGCGGTCCGAAGTGGGGATCGTGACCAGCGACGTGCGGCAGAAGACGATCAAGGTGGAAATCAAGCGCCTGGTCAAGCACCCGCGCTACGGGAAGTACATCTTCCGGTCCACGAATCTGCACGCTCACGACGAGAAGAACGAAGCCAAAAAAGGCGACCGCGTCGAGATCACCGAAACGCGGCCGTTGTCGAAGCAGAAGCGCTGGCGGCTGGTGAAGATCGTCGAACGCGCGGCGGTGCTGGGGCAGTTGGAAATCAAGGAGGTAGAGGAAGTTGCGCCGAAGAAGCATGCGGAGCCGGAAGCGGTTGGGGCGGCTCCGGTGGCGGCGGGGGCGGAGTAACGGATTATTTGGCATTTGGCATTTGGCATTTGTGATTTGTCATTTTCAGCGCGATTCAATGACAAATGACAAATGACAAATCAAAAATGACAAATGAATAGGACACGGGAATGATACAGCATCACACGGAATTGGTAGTTGCCGACAACACCGGCGCAAGAACAGCCGTTTGCATCAAGGTGTTGGGCGGGACGCACCGGCGCTATGCGTCGGTGGGGGATATTATTGTTGCGGCGGTGAAGAAAGTGCAGCCGGGCAGCGAATTCATGACGACCAGCAAGAAGGACAAGAAGAAACTGGTGGTCAAAGGCGTGGTGGTGCGCACGCGCAAAGCGGTCAAGCGCGCGGACGGAAGTTCAGTGCGCTTCGACAACAACGCGATTGTGTTGATCACGCCCGAAAAAGAACCACGCGGGACGCGCATCTTTGGGCCGGTGGCTCGCGAACTGCGGTCGAAGGGGTTCATGAAGATTGTGTCGCTGGCGGCGGAAGTGGTTTGACTGCGGGTTTCACGCAAAGGCGCAAAGGAACGGCACGCAAAGACCGCAAAGAGCGAATAGAAGAGAAGAGGGATTGTGGTTTGTTTTCTTTGCGCGCTTAGCGAGAACGTTGCGCCTTTGCGTGTGAAGGAATGAAACAAGGATCGCGCATGAAGAACACGATGATCAAAACGAAGATTTGCAAGGGCGACAAGGTGGTCATCATCAAGGGCGAAGGCTCGAACTTGATTGATGCGGAGACCAAGAAGCCTCAGTTGTGCACGGTGATCAAGGTGGATCGTGTCAAGGGCAGCGTGGAGTTGGACGTGCCCAAGCACAAGAAACGCGGCGAGAAGGCGACGCCGGTGCGCGGGGTCGAGCAGTGGAAGACGGCGCGGTACAACCAGAAGACCGGCGAGGCCGGCGGTTTGAAGATCATGAAGCGGCCGATTCACGTGTCGAACGTGCGGGTGATGGAGAAGGCGCCGCCGAAGGAACATGGGGTGAAGGCGTAACGGAGTAGGACGGGCTGCCAGCCCGTCCGATTTGACGCGTGAGATTCGACGGGCTGGCAGCCCGTCCTATGGAATAAGCGATATGGCAGATAAAGAAAAAGAACACGACAAGAAAGACGCCAAGCCCTCTGCGGCGCCGAAGGCCAAGCCGGATGCGGCTAAGGTCGAGAAGGCGAAGGCTGCGGCGAAGGGGCCGAAGGTTGAGGGTGGCGAGCAGGTTGCGGCCAAACTCATCCGGCTGCGCGACAAGTACCAGAAGGATGTCGTGCCGGCGCTGAAGGAGAAGTTCAACTTCAAGAACGGGATGGCCGTGCCCAAGCTGGTCAAGGTCTGCTTGAACATGGGGTTTGGCAAAGCCGCGACTGACAACAACCCGAAGGTGGGCGAGACCTGCATCGCTCACATGACCGAAGTCGCCGGACAAAAAGCCGTCGTGACGCTTTCGACGAAATCGGTGTCGAATTTCAAATTGCGCGAGAACATGCAGATCGGCTGCCGCGTGACGCTGCGCGGCCCGAAGATGTACGAGTTTCTGGACCGCTTGTTCAACGTGGCGCTGCCGCGCGTGCGCGACTTCCGCGGGATTTCGCCGCGCGCGTTCGATGGGCGCGGGAATTATTCGCTGGGGTTGAAAGAGCAGACGGTGTTCCCGGAGATCGAGACGGACAAGACGGACATCATCCACGGGATGGATATTACGATCTGCACGACGGCGAAGAAAGACGAACATGCGCGGGAGTTGTTGAAGGCGCTGGGGTGTCCGTTCAGGGACCACTAAAATTGTACCGCCGGCGTCCCGTCGGCCCGAATCAGTTGAAGATGGATACTTGCCGGCGGGACGCCGGCGGTACAGGAGAATGCGATGGCCAGTGTACGCTGGAAAGTGAAGTGCAAGTTGAAGCCCAAGTTTTCGACGCGGGGGTATAACCGCTGCGAATTGTGCGGGCGCTCGCGCGGGTATTACCGGAAGTTCAAGATCTGCCGGTTGTGTTTCCGGCTGTTGGCGCACAAGGGCGAGCTGCCTGGGGTGAAGAAGTCGAGCTGGTAAACGGAGTATTTGTCATTTGGCAGTTGTCATTTGTGATTTGTCATTTTATGCGCAGGCGGCAGTTCAAATGACAAATCAGAAATGACAAATGACAAATGAAGTGGAATTGAAGAGCTGATTTAAAAAACTGTAGTGACAAGGAATTGCCAAATGCCTGTTACCGATCCGATTGCCGACATGTTGACGCGCATCCGCAACGCGGTTCATTTGCGCCGCGAAACGGTCAGCGTGCGCAGCTCGAAGATCGTCATTTCGATTTCCGAGGCGCTCAAGCGCGAAGGGTTCATCTCGAATTTTGAGATCGTCAAGAACGTCGCGACGCCGGCGCAGAACGACATCAAGCTGTTCCTGAAGTACGGGCGCTCCGGCGAGCAGGTGATCAACTTGATCGAACGCGTGAGCAAGCCAGGCCGCCGCGTGTACGCTCAGAAGAACGCGCTGAAGCCGGTCTTGCGCGGCATGGGAGTACAGATTTTGACGACGTCGAAGGGTGTGCTGTCGGACAAGGAAGCGCGGGCGGCCAATGTGGGTGGGGAAGTGCTTGTAAAGGTGTATTGAACGGCTCATTTGTCATTTTTGATTTGTCATTTGTCATTTGTCATTTTCCTGACGCGCGCGTGCAACAAAATGACAAATCACAAATGACAAATGCCAAATGACAAATGGCAGTTGCGACGAGGAGTTTGAAATGTCCAGAATCGGCAAGAAGCCCATCGCCATTCCTGCGGGCGTGGAAGTGAAAGTGGACGGCAATGCCGTGTCGGTCAAGGGCCCGAAAGGGACGTTGACGCAGGTGTTGACCGGCGCGATCAAAGCGGAAGTGGACGCGGGGACCAAAGAGCTCAAGTTCACGCGCGAGAGCGAACTGCGAACCGACCGCGCCAAGCACGGGTTGTACCGGGCCATCGTCAACAACATGATCGAAGGCGTGACCAAAGGCTATTCGAAGGAACTGGAGATTCAAGGCGTCGGCTACCGCGCGGAATTGACCGGCAACCGCTTGAAGTTATTCGTCGGCTACAACACGAAGATTCCGGAAGTGTACATGGTTCCGACCGGCGTGAAAGTCACGGTGCCTCAGCCGACGACGATCAACGTCGAAGGGATCGACAAGCAGTTGGTGGGACAAGTCGCCGCGTCGATCCGCTTGATCCGCATCCCGGATGTGTATAAGGGCAAGGGCGTGCGGTACAAGGGCGAGGTGGTGCGCAAGTTGCCGGGCAAGACGGTGGCGGCCACTGGCGCGAAGTAGTAGTGCGAGTGTTGGTTGAACGGCATTTGTCATTTGATATTTGGCATTTGTGATCTGTCATTTTTAGGCGGCTTGCGGGTGGTTCGGGGGTGCCGGACGCCGTTGAACGCGGGCTGAAGAATGTTTGTAGTACCGCCTTTAGGCGGCAGCGCGTTCGGAGAAGATCAGCACGCTGGTTTCAATCAACGGTTTGCCGCCTAAAGGCGGGACTACGAACGAAGAGGCGCGAAAGCGCGAAGGTGAGATGGTATGAGTCATGTATCGCGGTCGGAACGGCGGGTGCGCAAGCATGAGCGGGTGCGCAAAAAGGTCGAGGGCACGGCGGAGCAGCCGCGCTTGAACGTGTACCGTTCGTCGAAACACATTTACGCTCAGTTGGTGGACGACCACATCGGCCAGACATTGGCGACGGCGTCGTCGTTGAGCAAGGAATTGGACGGATTGAAGACGGGCGCGAACAAGCAGGCGGCTCGGGAAGTCGGCAAGTTGATCGCGAAGAAGGCCAAAGAGAAGAACATCGCGAAAGCGGTCTTCGACCGCGGCGGGTATGTGTACCACGGGCGGGTCAAGGAATTGGCGGACGGGGCGCGCGAGGGCGGGTTGAAATTCTAACGGCGGAATGTGGAATATGGAATTTGGAATTTGGAATGTATGGCTTCCATATTCCACATTCCATATTCCATATTCTTCAGGAGAAGACAGTGGCAAACGAACGAATAGATGCGGCGGGGTTGAATCTCGAAGAGCGCGTGATCGACATTTGGCGCTGCGCGACGGTGGTGAAGGGCGGCAAGCGCTTCTCCTTCGCGGTGATGTCCGTCGTGGGCAACGGCGCGGGCGTGATGGGCGTGGGTTATGGCAAGGCGCGCGAAGTGCCGAACGCGATCGAGAAGGCCGTCAAGGACGCCAAGAAAAATCTGATCCGCGTGGAGACGTTTGGGAGCACGATTCCGCACGAAGTCCGTGGGAGCTACGGCGCATCCACGGTCGTGATGCTGCCGGCTCTGCCTGGTACTGGTGTTATCGCGGGGACGGCGGTGCGGTCGGTGCTGGAGTGCATCGGCGTTCACGACGTGTTGTCGAAGTCCGTGGGCGGGTCGAACAACAAGAAGAATCTGGTGCGCGCGGCGATCAAGTGTCTGGAGCAGTTGCGCAACCGCGAGATGACGGCGATGCTGCGCGGGATTGAGATTCCGCCGGACGCTCAGTTGGCGGTGAGTTTGACGGCGGCCAAGCCGAAGCCGCGGTTTGAACGCGAGGAGCGCCAGCGCGGCCCGGATCGTGGCGGACGCGGCGGAGGCGGTGGTGGTCGCGGCGGCGGTGGGCGCGGTCGCGGTGATGGTGGTGGCGGGCGCGGTGGGCAAGGCGGCGGCGGTGGGCCGGGGGCTTCGGGGACGCAGGTGGCTGTGCCGGCTGTGGCGGTTGCCGCGGTGGCGGCTGAGGAAGCGAAGACTGAGGCACCTGCGGCAGAGGCACCGAAGACGTAACGGACCATTTGTCATTTGTGATTTTTCACTTGTAATTTGTCATTTGAAGAGGCGGACGACATGCAACTGCACGAGGCTCGGCGAGCGGATTTATCGAATAAGAAGAAGGTGCGCGTGGGGCGCGGGCCGGGGAGCGGGCTGGGCAAGACGGCCGGGCGCGGGATCAAGGGCGCCACGTCGCGGTCCGGTTACGCGATGAAAGTCACCTACGAAGGCGGGCAGATGCCGCTCTTCCGCCGCCTGCCCAAGCGCGGGTTTGGCAATGGGCGGTTCATGGTCACGTACACGGCGGTGAATGTCGGCGATCTGTCGATTTTTCCGGCGAACAGCACGGTGGGAATTAATGAGCTGCGCGAAGAAGGATTGGCGCACGGGCCTCGGCACATGCCGGTAAAGATTCTGGGCGAAGGCGAGTTGACGGTGGCGCTGAATGTGTCGGCGGATGCGTTCAGCAAGAGCGCGATCGAGAAGATTCAGAAGGCCGGCGGGAAAGCCGAGTGGATTGGCGGCGCGCCGAAGAAGAAAGCGCCGAATTTCAAACGCATCGCGTCGGATAAGAAGATCGCGGAACAGAACAAGGCCGCGGCTGGAAAGGCTGAAGGCAAACCGGAAGCGAAGGGCGGGGAAGGGAAGCCCGCGGTAGAAAAGCCGAAGGGCGAAGGCAAGCCGAAGGCGGAGGGCGCTGGCGCCGACGCCCAGCGGCTCGAGCTCGGCATCATCAAGGACTGGCTGGTTCTGGGCCCCTTCCCGGCGGACATGCCGGAGCAGGACATCGACAAGCCGTTCATCGCCGAGGAGGCGGGGCTCAGGCCCGACGACGGCGACAAGGTCGGTATGCTGGCCTGGAAGCCGCTGCATGCCTCGATCGACACCCAGAGCACGCATTATACCAATGAAGGCACCTGCGAGGACTACAACGTCGATTTCGTCTTCCTCTATGGGCAGCTCAAGCAGCAGGTGGCCTACGCCCATACCTACGTGTATTCGCCTGCCGGGGGAGCCGCCCAGCTCGCGCTGCGCCATTTCTCGACCGCGGCGAAGATCTGGCTCAATGGCAAGCCGACCATCCTCGATCCCAAGGATCCCTATGGCTTCCATAAGGCATCGGTGACCCTCGACAGGGGATGGAACCGCCTGCTGGTCAAGCTGAGCTGCGCGGA
>Ga0209579_10002505_pt1 | contig 13962 bp, 9 predicted proteins | sample Coa_R1_2_FD_187152 | JGI IMG/M metagenome (GOLD analysis project Ga0209579, IMG submission 187152) | Surface soil microbial communities from Centralia Pennsylvania, which are recovering from an underground coalmine fire - Coalmine... | ecosystem: Environmental > Terrestrial > Soil > Unclassified... | reverse complement strand
ATTAATATTTGTCCTTTTTTTACGTGCGAACCGATATCAACTGAAACCGTTTTCACATATCCATTTACCTTGGGAAAGATGTCCACTTCCTGGAAGGCAGCCAACTGTGCAGGCAATTTTAGTTGCTCCGTCACTGTTGCTTTTTCAACTTTTGCCAGAATGTATTTTGGTGCAGCATGTTGAGCCACAGGCTTTTTTTCCGGATCCTTATCGTTTGAACATGAATAAAAAAGAATGATTATTGAAATGATTGGTCCGATAATTTTGTTGTTCATAATTTAATATTTAAACATTTTTTAGCCATAGAATCACAGGCACATTTTTGAGTTGGATTATCTTTTTTTTGATGCCAGTTGACTTGCATGGTAAAATGGTGAACTGCATCGTTGTATGTTTTATTTTTATTTTACCATGAATGCAAATCTCTGATTCTATCAATCCAAAAAATCATCCAGTTTTAGCCAATTTCGTCTTCCGGCAACAATGAAACCGTGCCAAAAGGCTTTTTCTGCTGAACCCATCCGTAAACCAACGGAACAATATATAGGGCAGCAAATGTCGATGCTGCCAAACCGCCGATGACGGCGCGTCCCAATGGCGCTGATTGATCACCGGATTCACCCAATCCGCTTGCCATCGGGATCATCCCGGCGATCATCGCCATGCTCGTCATTAATATCGGGCGCAGACGAATGCTCGCTGCAACCGTTGCCGCTTTGAATGGATCTTTGTATTCGAGTCGCAAGTTTTCTGCATTCGTTACAATTAAAATTGCATTGGCAACAGATACACCGACTGCCATAATGATCCCCATGTACGATTGCAGGTTGAGTGTTGCACCAGTGAGCAATAACAAGATCATTGATCCGGATAAAACCGCTGGAACCGTAGCCAGTACTGAAACTGAAAGCCCGAAGGATTGGTAATTTGCAGCGAGTAATAATAAGATAACAACGATGGCCGCGAGCAGACCACTTTGAAGCGAACCCAGTGTTTCGATGAGTAATGATGACATACCTTTTATTTCCGGCACTAGACCCGATGCCGGCTTACCGAGTCCATCTATTGCTTTTTGGACGGCTGTTGTTGCGGAGCCAAGATCTCTTTTATTGATATTGGCACTTATTGTTACAAATCTCCGTGGACCGCTTCTGTCGTATTCTCCGGGAATTGTATCGAACGAAAGTGTTGCGACATCCGCCAGCACCGGCCGCATCTGGCCGGTTACTAATGGAATAGATCTTAATTGTTCTGTGGAGTTCATAATGTATTCCGGAATAAAAATTTGCGTTTGATAAGTGTAAGATGTTTTATCATCCAGCCATAAATTTTTATTGGTAAATCGACTTGAGGAAGTTGCGTCCGTTATGCTTTTAGAGACATTATCAATAGTGAGATTCATCAACGCCAGCTTTTGCCTGTCTATGGAAATGTTGATGACAGGTTCTCTTAGCGGTTGTGCGATTTGCACATCTCGCAAAAATGAAATAGATTTTAATGATTCAAGTAACCGCGAAGAATAATTTTCAATGTCATTCATATTCTTCCCCGCAACGCGAACTTCAATGGGCGTGGAGGCGCCCTGTGCCATTATCTTTTCTGTCAGTTCGATCGGTTCGAAGGAAATTTTTATATCGGGATATTTTTCTGCAATTCGCTTCCGCAATGTTTCTTTCAGCTCATCCATCTTTACTTTGAAGCTTTCACTGATATTCACCTGAATTACCGCTTCGTGCGTTCCGCTGGAAAAAATATATAAATTACTCGCGCCGAAATTACTTGGTATAACACCAACATGCGCTGAGCTAATTGCAATGTTGCCATCAACCGCTGAATCAATAATATCCAATATATTTTTCGTAGCTTCTTCGGTTACTTCAAGTCTCGTTCCGTCTGGTTCGCGAATGCGCAATTGTAGCTGACCGATATTGCTTTTCGGCAATAGATCTTTTCCGATAAAGAAAAAACAAAAAGCAGCTGCTGTGAATGCCGCAATCAAATAAATAGTGACAATAATTTTTCTTCGCGGCATCCATTTTTCTAATCGCTTTGCAAGTCCAACTTTTATTTTTTGAAAAAACCGATTTTGTTCAGGATATTTTTGGTCTTCCCTCGTATGTTTATTTATTTCATCATTTTCATTTTCGTCCAGCGCCAGGCCGGCATGAGCGTGTGATTTTGTGTGATCGTACTGGAATTTTTCAGCTTTCAATAACCAGTTTGATATCACCGGCACCATGGTTTGGGCAGCAATAAAAGAAATAATCATGGCAAATGCGATTGACAAGGATAAAGGGAGAAACATTGCTCGGGGAACACCATTCATCACAAACGACGGGGCAAATACAGCAAGGATACACAGGAGAATTAATAATAGTGGAAATGAAATTTCAGCGCATGCATCTAGTATTGCCTGCTTTTTATTTTTCCCCAATTCCAAATGCTGATGAATATTTTCAATGGTAACAGTCGCCTGATCCACGAGAATACCAATCGCAAGTGCCAATCCGCTCAGTGTCATAATATTAATTGTTTGACCTGCGAGATTCAAAAAGAAAACCGCGCTGAGAACTGAAACCGGAATAGTAATGATAACAACCAAACTACTTCGCCAGTCACGCAAAAAGAGTAGAACCATTAAGCCTGTTAAAATGGCGCCGAGAATTCCTTCTGTCATTAGACTCTTTGCCGCGTTAATGACAAAGATCGACTGATCGAATTCATAGCTGAGGTCAATATCCTCCGGCAAAAGTGATCTCATCTCGGGAAGTTTTTTCTGTAAAGTATTGACCACATCTAAGGTTGAAGCATCGGCCGTTTTTACAACCGGGATATAAACCGAACGTTTTCCATTCACCAACGCGTAATCGACAGTAACATCAGCAGCATCCGCAACGCGCGCTACATCTTTTACAAATATTGTCGTAGCGCCGTTGCTTTTTATAGGTATATCATTAAATTGTTGAACACTGTCTTCCAAAGAATTTATCGTAGTGAAATACATTGTACTGTCAACGCGCAGGTTTCCGGCGGGAGTGATGGCATTATTTTTAACAACTGCTTCAACAACTTCATCGGGAGAAAGATTAAATCTTCTTAATTTTTCCGGATCTACATTGATCACAACGGTTCTTGCATTAGATCCGAATGGCGGCGCTGAAGACATACCGGGCACTGTCGCAAACAAAGGCCTGATGCGGGTTAGCGCGATATCAAAAATGTCCTTCAAGGATCGTGTCTTGCTGTAAAAAACCAATTCGCCAACCGGTAAAGATGAAGCATCAAACCGAATTACCTGAGGAGGCAATGCTCCTGGAGGAAAAAAAGCAGAAACGCGATTAACCTGCAGCGCAAGTTGCGCCGACGCTTCTGCCATATTGGTGTTTTCATAAAATGTAACTTTGATCAATGATAAACCTTGTACATTTTTACTTTCAATATTTTTTACACCATTGATATATAAAAACTGATCCTGCATTCGCGTCGCAAAAAAACCTTCCATCTGTTTTGGCGACATGCCCCCATATTGTTCAATTACATAAATGGTCGGGAGATTCAGTCTCGGGAATATATCAATAGGTATAGTTCGAATGGCAATCACTGAAAACAACAAAAGACCCATAAACAATACGAGCACTGTTATTGGTCTTTTTAATGCTGCACGTACCATGAATTATTTTTTTATAGATTGAATAAAGAGATCAAGATTATAGGTGGCGGCAGCTTTATCGAGATTGGCAAGCAACCAATCGCTAAGTGTTTGTACGTAATCGGATTGTGCGCGATATAAAACGAATGAAGCATTCGTCAGATCAATCAGGTTGATTATTCCCGCTTTGTACTGCGCCGTTTTTTGGTTATATCCGTCTTGGGAGGCTTTTATCTGGACAGGAATTTCAAATAAATTTTTTTCTGAAGTTTTAATTGCTTCTTCAGCCTGGTTATTTACATTTTGCAGTGCCAGCTGCTCCTGCTGCAAATCATAATCACTGGCAACAGTGTTGAAATGAGCAATTGCCAATTTATCCTTCCTGTGCACTACATTAAAAAGATCGTATACTAAGGTTGCGCCAACCATATAGTTGAAACGTTGATAGCCCAATCCTTCGCCCAATGATTTATAATCTCCGTTGTAATCAATACTTGAACCCCGGGCCCAACCCGTTGCATTCAAAATTATTTTTGGCAGATAATTCTTCTTAACCAGATTTTCGGTTTGCTTGTTCAGCAATAACTGCTTGGTGTAGAAATCAATCATTGGGTTATTTGAACTGTCTGGTTTATTTCCTTTTGAAATAAAACCCAATGCATCCTGGTAGTTTTTTATTTGCGTTGTATCTATTGAGAAATTATTTATGTTGATGCCTGTTAAATAAGAAAGTTGTTGTTGCAATTGTCTTATTTTCCCTTCTGTTTGATTGTAGCTGATCCTGCTTTTAGATAACTCTGCCATGGCTAAGGATGAATCTGCTCCGGCTTTGATGCCGCTTAATGTTACTGCTTCAATCACTTTATAGACTTCTTCATAACGGGTTACATTTTGCCAATCAATTGCGAGTTGAAACTGGTTTTTCATTTCTTCAAAATACAATTTCCCAACCCGCCATTTCAGCAAATACTTTTCCCGGTCAAGATCTGCCTGAGTAAGATTTGTATATGCGTTTGCATTATTAATTTTTGCTTTTTTCAAACCAAAATCAGCCAGTTCAAACTGGCTTTGAAAAATGGCAATATTCCCTATTGCGGATTGGTAATTGTTTGATAGACGTATTCCATTTGAGGTTGACGGGATTATTCCATAAGATAAATAAGAGCCAGGCAGAGAATTATCTGTACCCAAATTTAACTCGTCTCCAACAAAAGCTGTTGGCAAAAAAGAATGTCGTGCGTCGGTAACGCCGGCTTTAGCCGCATTTACCATTGCTTCCTTTTGTAATAACGCAGGCATATGAGCCTCTGCCGAGTCGACAAAATCGGATAATGAATAATTTCTTTGCTGTGCAATTATTGTATTGGAAAACACCAGAAATATACAAACCTGAAATCCGATTGTTTTATGTAACGAAACAACCATGAAAAAAAATTTAATAAGTGGAAATGAATGCTTAACCGATATCATCAAATAGTAGGTGGTCCGCGTAAAGTGGGTGCGTGCATTTTTAATTCTGCAACACGATCGTCAACGAAATAAAATTTCTTGGATCGAATTGCATCTGAATTTTTGATTTGAAGAGCAAGGTCAGGAAGAAAGAGATTATTTTCCGGATGAAATCTTTTATTCAGGTAAGAAAGTGATAAGCTTCTGGTGCGGTCATCCTTCGATAATACTGTTGTTGATGACAATGATTTTTCAGTAAGGTTTTTTTGATAGCTATCGAGATCCAAGGACTGTTGTGCATGACAAGAAGAATACCGCAAAAAAAGTTGAACAGTAAAAAAAACAAAATAAACTGCCAGTAAGAGCAATTTAAAAATGAGCTTGGTATATTGTTTTTCTTTACAATCCATTCAGGAGTGAAGGTAAAACTAAATCGCAACAATTGAGGTCTGAGGGCGAAAATTCTATGTTAAGAGATATCAAGGGAAATAGAAATTGTCAAAAAAGTTCGTGATAAAGACCGTAAGCAAAAACCACATGACAAATACAAATAAAGAGCGATCCCTTTCAAGCCTGTAAAATGAACGGCGTCAGAAAATAATTTCGTTCTTCTTTGAGAGCAGCGTTGAAGGCTATATTCAAAGACCAAGGCGCCGCTCCTCTTTCAAGCCAAAAAAATCATTTGAAGTGGCAACTACTGCTGGAATGGTGCATTAAAAAATCAATCCGTTACCAGTAATCACGATACGTATATTTATATATCTTTTGTAGTAAAAGGGGTAAATTTGGATACCAGAACGCTTGAAGAGAGATAAAACTGTCCTTTACCCACATGCCTGCTAAAAAAAAGCAAGGAAAAGTGCTCCCTCTAACAATCGCTTAACAAATACTTCAGAATTTAAACAGAATCATTTATATACCTTCAATTTGTATAATACATGGCATTACTCTTCACAAAGAATAATGCTATTTTTTTTGATATCTCGCACCGGATAGTTTATGGATGAACCTCGACCTAATATTAATAAAACTGAACGACTAGTAATCATAATTGCCGGAGTAATCGTATTAAGCATCTTGCTTTACTATTGTACAAATTCCCTTAATACAGCCTGAATATTTATCACCTGTGGGTATTTTTATTGATAGCTATTACCCATTGCCGGAGGAATGCATTTCCTAGCCTCATTTTGTTGGAAGCTAGCGGGAGTGATGGTATTCGCTGAAGGTAAGGTTATTTCAGACGATACCTAAGAAGATCGTTTCTGGTCCGATCAATTTTACATTTTTTGCATGTTACGTTTTGTCCGAAATGGGGCTATCTAAGGAAAGAATGAAACGTGTCCCGGCTCCTTCCTCAGATTGGACGTCCACATGGAAATGGTTGGCACGCAGAATGTCCAGTGATGAGGAAAGTCCCAGTCCCATTCCCCCGGGTTTAGAAGTGTAATAGGGAGTAAATATCTTTTTCATATTCTCTTTGCTGATCCCCGAGCCGTTGTCCTCGATCTCGACGACGCATTTTCCGCTAACCAATTTAGTGATGAGCTTTAATTCGCCTTTCTCCGAAGACATTGCCTCGACAGCATTGATGATGATGTTGGTTAACGCAATTTTTATTTTTTCTTTATTCAATAGCAATGTACAATCAGGGGTCGAATAATACCTTGACACTTTTATATTCTTCATACTCAGTCGATCGCCGATCAATATCAGCACTTCGTCTAATAACTGATCAATGGAATATTTTTGTAACCTGATCTCATTAAGTTGGTAGGAACTCAGCAAATCGGTCAGCAGATCATTAATGCGCAAAGAATTTCTCGTAATAATATCCAGGCATGTTTTCTTTTCAAGTTCGTCATTGGTAAGTTTGAGCATGTCAACTGCCAGGTTAATGGTGGATAATGGATTTCTTATTTCGTGGGCCAGGGTATAAGTAAATTCGACGGACTCGGTATGCTTCCTGACTTCCGTGACGCAGGTATTAAATTTGTTTTCTGCCGGTGCTATATTCAGCAGGCTTGGACCGTGTCCGTTCTGTGCGGGGTGGCTCATGTTTGAAATTTAAGGTGTCCGAAAAATTAAAATAGGGTTTACACAAAGGTTGATTTATTTTATCCTACATCAGTTACACCTTTATTTGAATTTTTTGTATAATTCGCAGGTTTTGTTTTTTTGCAATGCACGATCGATTAATAACATTCATAATTATTTTGTAGAAAACCAGGTCATTTCGATAAATTTCTCTACGGTATTTGACCAGTACAGTTTAATTCCTGGTATAAAAAAATGTGGGCTCTTTTTTGATGGACAATATAAAACTCCAAAAATGATTCCCATAAGAAATTATCAAAGAATCCTTATCCTAGAAGATGAAGGAGACTTGTGTTTGATCCTTGAAATGGTCCTCTATAGAAAACACGTCGTTATTGATCTTTTAGAGAACGTGGCTGCTGCAACAGAATATATAAAAGATATGCACCGGATCTTATTCTTCTCGATAACAGGCTTCCTGATGGGTTAGGCATAGATTTTATCCCTCTGGCCAGGCACCTGCATCCGGATGTTAAGATTATCATGATCTCTGCTGAAACTGGTGCCGCTAAGGAACTTGCATTTTTTAAGGGCGCAGACCTCTTGCTAATAAAACCTTTTACCAGATTGGAACTTCTCCGCTGTGTTGACAGCTTGCTTGATACATTGTATGAAACTGCAAGCTGATGGCGAAGTGCTCCATTTTATTGTTTTATCAGGTCCAAAAATCCCGATCCGCTGAAAGGATCAAAAATAGAAAATCTTCCTTCCGAGAGAACCACGAAATGGTTTTACTGAAAAAAAATATAGCCACTTGTAATCCAATCCAGAATTCATAAACTATATGTTTTGGCTAAAAGTGTGAATGATGTAACGAAATTATAGAATAGCGTAACACTTAATTACGCAAAGTCATTCAGCTTTGCATCGCTATTAACGAGACGATTTATTCAATTATCATCTATTCGTCTGCATACAAAATAAGATAAAACCAAATTAAGGTTTATTGGTGTCTAATAAGCAAATTAAAAACAAAAAGTAAATGAAAAAGAATTTTCCCCGAGTGTTGATGTATATGGTAATGTTTATGGCCGAATTCAGCAGCATGGCACAAGCACAAACAACTTATAAGATCATTGACTCAAAAGATATTGATATGAAATTGTCAGGCACATCCACCCTGCACAAATGGGCGATGGATGCAAAAACTTTTTCCGGAGAAGCTCGATTTGGTTTTAAGACTGGAAGTAAGAAAGAGCTTGCATCTATTGAATCTTTAGATTTCTCCTTGGAAGTGCAGAACTTGAAAAGTGGTGAAAAAGGTTTAGACAAGAATGCATACAAAGCGTTAAAAACGTCCAAGTATAAAGACATTTTTTATAAACTCATATCCGCAACCCTGACAGCGGATGATAATAATAAGTACCTGGTTAAAACCAACGGCAGCCTCACTATTGCAGGTGTTACCAAAGAAGTAACCATGGATGTTTATTGCTTGGTCAACAAAGACGAGAGCATTACCTGCAACGGTTCAAAAAAACTAAAGATGACCGATTACCAAGTTAAGCCGCCTACTTTTATGTTGGGAGCAATGAAAACAGGGGATGCCATCACACTGGATTTTGTTTTGGTCTATAAAAAATAAAAGTGGAACTGACAGCATTTTTTTCAATCTTAAAAACCACAAATGAAAATCAGGATACTTATTCTTTTTTGTATTGCATCCGCAGCTTTGAAGGCCCAGGAGCCAATGCAATTTTTCCGTCCAAATAATAAATTGGCGCTAAATATTTTTGAGACCACTAAAACAGACACTACAGCTTTTACAAAACTTAAATTGAAAATCGGAGGAAATTTCACGCAGGACTTTCAGGCACTCAGCCATTCCAATAATGCAACACCTGTTATCGTGGATGGCGTTAACAGCAATCAGCTCATTTCGCTTACCAACGGTTTTAACCGGGCGATGGCGAATTTCAATATTGATGTTCAATTAGCTGACGGCGTAAGGATGAACCTGACCTTGTATTTATCTACGCGCCATCATGAAGATACATGGGTAAAAGGTGGATATGTACAATTTGATAAATTACCTTTTTTAAAAAGCGAAGTGATTGACAACATCATGAAAAACTTTACGATCAGGGTGGGGGATTATGAAGTTGATTATGGAGACCAGCATTTTCGCAGGAGCGATGGTGGGAATGCCATTTTCAACCCTTTTGTAGAAAATTATATAATGGATGAATTTGCCACAGAAGTCGGCGGCGAAATTTACTATCATCATAAAAGCGGTTTATTGGCTATGATTGGCGTTACCAATGGAGAACTTGATCCCACCGTTCTTGCGTCTACCCAGAAAGATTCTGCAACCGGAAAACTCAATGTTTACGATCCTGCATTTCATGGAAAGATCGGATTCGATAAACAATTTAACCAAGAAGTCAGATTCAGGATCACTGGTTCCTTTTATATAGATAAAAGCGCAGCCAGCAATTCACTCTTTTTTGGTGACAGAACTGGCTCGCATTATTTCTTTGTGATGGAGAATACGGTAGCAACTTCGGATGGAAATGCTTGGTCCGGCAGATATAATCCACAATTCAGTGAACAGGTAGTTACTTATATGATCAATCCATTCCTTAAATATAAGGGACTTGAAATATTTGGCACTTATGAAATGTCAAAAGGAAGAATGATCACGGAACCAGATATGCGGACAGCAACTCAATATGCAGTAGATTTAATTTACCGGTTCACTGCGCAAAAAGAAAATTTTTGGTTTGGTGGCCGGTTCAATTCAGTAAAAGCTGAACTTCCCTTGAACCCCAATGATATAAGCATAAATCGCTTTGTAGGATCTATAGGTTGGTTTCTGACAAACAATATCATGATTAAAGGAGAATATGTGAACCAAGTTTATAACAATTTTCCGACAACTGATATCCGGTCTTCGGGCAAGTTCAATGGAATGATGTTTGAAGCGGTAGTTGGATTTTGAATATTTCGTTTATACGTATTCTTTTATTATTCTTAAAAATTGACTGATCAATCCGTTGAGGATAAATAGAAAAAAAATTAATCATTAACCTTATTTATAATGAACGTATATGATTTGTGAGCTATGCTCAAAGATAACTGTCCATGCCATGATAAAACTGCTGGAAGCGATCCGGTTCATGGATGGGTACCGGGAAAACCCAATGGGAAAACTACTGACCTGCCTTTTGCCTCTATTGATGATCATTTAAAATTTACCCGAGTCTCTTCTTAAAAGTGTGAATTGTGTAACAATCTACAAAAATCGTGTAACAAGTTTTAATATTTCACGATTTACATTTATTGTATAAAAATGATCTAGTGAAATGCCGCTCAGGCACATTGATTAAAAAACGATCATTGTACAATTATGCTAATCGATTCGAGAGAGCGCATCCAACAATTGCATGAGGGTGATATTATTTTGCAACCAGCGAAAAATGAAAATTATCTGATCGATGCCATCGGAGAAGATTTTTTGCTGCTTTCGGACTTTAAAGCACGCCGCACTGTAAGGATAATTTACTTTTCAAATTTAATAAAAGAAAAATGGCAGATCCGAACTAATGTTTTACGTCAAAATAATTTCGGATGAGTATTTTTATCACAGATAAGATCCCTTCAGTCAACAATCCCCATCCTTTCAGATGGGGTTTTTAATTTTCCTAAATTAAAAAATCCGCAAACGCGTAATTGCTAACCTGTAAATCATGTAATTTATTTGGATAGTTGTGTAACAATAACGAACAAAAGAAAATTAATTTTACCCTCATGACTTGAGCATTAAAATACAGTACGTCCAAATAGAAGTAGGCTTTGATTGAGCCCCGTTTATTCGGGGCTTTTTAATTTGTCCCAAAAATGTAAATCATCTAATTACTGGACATTAATTTAGGCGAATCGGTTTTGGATCTCATGCTGTTTTTTGAGCTTATAAGAAGATGGAGAGTACCCGGTAATTTTTTTGAACTGGTTTGATAAATGCGCGACATTACTGTATTCGAGATCATAGGCAATCTCTTTTATGCTAAACGGGGTTTGTAAGAGCATCACCTTAGCTTTTTCAATTTTTTGGATGATGATGAATTGCTGGATGGTTATTCCCTTTATCTCCGAAAAAATATTGGAGAGATAGGTGTAATGATAATTTAATTTCGTACTGATGTACACGGAATTTTTTACTTTGTTTTCCCCACCAGAATGATCCATTTCCCGGATCACCTGAATAATCTTTTCGATCAATGTACTTTTAAAATCGCTACGTTTTTTTTGAAGAGTTAGGTTTGTCAGAATAATACTTAAAACCAAACCATCTTCTAATGATAGCGTATTTACCGACATTAGTACACTGGTTGTAATTCCTTCACTGGTAATAATGTCAATTTCATTTTGAGAATATTCTTTCCATCCTTTTTTGAACAAATGAGCATATATCATTTTTGTAGGCTTGCTAACAAAATTCATGAATCTTGTCCCGATCACCTTCTGCAGAGGAAGACCAACCAAACTGGCAAAATAGGAATTACAATAAAGGATGATACCGCGCCTGTCAAGATTAACTGCTCCTTCATGCATTTTCTCGACTAAGATCCGATATGTTTTATCTGCAGTTTGCTCGGTAAAGATCTTTAGCGATCTTTTATGGGCAACAACCAACGCATCTATGTTACCGCTTTTGATTGCCGCAATGGTGCGTTTGGCTGCAAGTAATTGCTTCCGGAGTTCTCGTTTTTCTTTATTAAGGATCTTTATCTCCACTAAAAATTGTGAGGCACTTTTCATTTACGTTTTTAGACTTGGTCAGGCAAGTCGGAGTCCTTTGAGAACATTTTCGTTGTCAGACAGGTCTCCAACAAGTCGTTCCTCGGGTAATGGAAATTTCTTGATCAGTAGAGGTGCGGCGATAATGTCTTCTTTTATAGCCTGCGCAGGTTGCTGGTAAATATCAATTATCTCCAGATCATACCTTCCCCGCAAGTGTTTTCGGCATATGGCTTTAATATTGATAATTGCGCGGGATGAGTTGGGCAGATTTCCGGTAACAAATAACTTTAGCACATACTTTTTCCCAAAGGAGGCCTTGATCACTGGCGGAACCTTACTGTTTTTCCGATCTTTTTTGGACATGGCATCTAACTATTTATCAATTAAATATTGAATTCAATTACCCCGAGGTGCGGTCAGCGTGTTGTCTCTTTAAATTCGCCCGGTTCCCTATATGTAGATAAATTCCTATTTTCCTTGGCTCTCCTTTTGGCACCGGATACATTTTCTTTTATCCTTCTTATGATCGGACTTAATGTAATTCCTTTAGATGAAATATTAAATTCTCTTACTTTGTGGGAATGAGGCATTCCTCTGGATTTCATGATACATAGACTTCGAGTCCGCTCTTCTTCCACTTCTATATCTTGCACCATCATCCACGTATCGACCATGGAAGAAATTCCTTCATCACTAGGATTTCGTTCGATTGAACCCACGGTAATTGCGGCAGTGAACAAAACGGTTATCTGTTGTGTCTTTAAAAAATCAACGAACCTGGTGAGCATGGAGCGTATATCACTGTTTGGGCCTTCAGTCATCAAATTAGTTATCGGGTCAAGAATAACAACCGCAGGTTTTAAATCCTTGATTAATTTTTTAATAGCGATAAAATGTAATTCCAGGTTTTGTAATGTTGGTCTTGAATAATAGAAGGTCAATATTCCCGAATTGATCAAAGGCGCCAAATGAAACCCGATGGAACGCATATTCCTAACCACCTGATTTGGGGATTCTTCAAATGCGCAGAAAAGGCAACGTTTTTTATTTTTGCAAACGCTATAAGCAAAAGAGGCGGCAAGACTTGTTTTGCCAGTACCGGCAGTACCAGAAATAAGAATACTACTGCCGGAATAAAAGCCTTTCATGTCCAACATCAGGTCTAAGTCGCTAATGCCGGAAGATATCCTGTTTGAACTTGATCTCTGCTGAACCACCATGCGGTCAACCGGGAACACCGTAATTCCTTTTTCGTCAATGATAAAAGGATACTCGTTGTTGCCATGAAGGGAACCGCGGTATTTAACTACCCTTAATCGCCTGGTTGATACTTGATTGGTTACCCGGTTATTCAATACAAGGACGCAATCAGCAATATATTCTTCTAATCCATGCCGGCTTAAAAAGCTATCGCCTGCTTCGGCAGTAATAATGGTGGTTATTTTCTTTTTTTTTAACCAGCTCAGCAGCCTTTTAAATTCAGTGCGGAGTATCTGGGGATCCAATCCAAAAAAAAGCGCATCAAGTGAATCAAGCACCAGGCGCTTTGCCTTAGTTGTATTGATAGCCAGTTCCAGCCTGACAAACAAGCCTTCAAGATCGTAGTTTCCACTCTTTAGAGTTGTCCCAAACCTATTGATCTGCAAATTCTCCAAGTACATTTTGTTTTCATCAACGAGTTTCTCCAGGTTAAACCCAAAGGAATTCGAATTCGTGACCAGTTCGTCCGGTTTTTCTTCAAAAGACATGAATACCCCAGGCTCATTAAATAGTTTAATCCCATTTATCAGGAATTCCATGGCGAAAATGGTTTTTCCGCATCCGGCATTACCCAACAGTAATGTAGTACGACCCTTCGGTAATCCTCCAGTTGTAATGTCATCAAGCCCTGGAAAACCAGTTGGAGATTTGGGGAATTTAATATGATTTGATTTTAATGAGAAAACACTTTTTTGCTTCATATAATTAAGGGGATAAAATGTAGAGCTGAACATATAGTGGTCTGAATTCTTGCATAGATTTTG
>Ga0209579_10002504_pt1 | contig 13982 bp, 14 predicted proteins | sample Coa_R1_2_FD_187152 | JGI IMG/M metagenome (GOLD analysis project Ga0209579, IMG submission 187152) | Surface soil microbial communities from Centralia Pennsylvania, which are recovering from an underground coalmine fire - Coalmine... | ecosystem: Environmental > Terrestrial > Soil >... | reverse complement strand
CGCCGAGCGACGCCGCCTTCGCCAGCACGCCGAGCGAGCCCTTCTGCGGTGCGCCGTCGTGATGCTCGACGAAGACGAGAACGCTCATATGAGGCGCTTCTCCGCGAGGAAGTCGACGATCGCCTGTGCAGCGTCGCCGTCGCCCTCGATCTTGCGCGCGTCCCCACGCGCGGGCGGCGCTCCGAGCGCGAGCACCTCCGTCTTCGAGACGGCTTCGACGCCGATGTCGGCGAGCGACAGCGTGTCGAACGGCTTCTTCTTCGCGCCCATGATCCCCTTCAGCGACGGATACCTCGGCTCGTTGATCGCGTCGCTCACCGCGACGACGGCCGGCAGCGGCGCTTCGATCACGTCGTAGCCGAACTCCGTCTGCCGCTTCACGCGCACCGTTCCGTCGGCGACGGTCACGTCCGCCGCCTGCGAGACGACCGGCCGGCGAAGACGCTCGGCGACCGCGGCCCACAGGACGGCGCCGTCGGCGTCCGACGCCTGCTGGCCGAAGAGGATGAGGTCGGCAGACTCGCGCGCGAGCGCGCCGGCGAGCACCTTGCTCGTGGCCACGAGATCGGAGCCGGCGGCGGCCTCGTCGGAGACGAGGACGGCGCGGTCCGCGCCCATCGCGAGCGCCTTGCGCAGCGAGTCGGCCGCCTTCGCCGGCCCCATCGAGACGGCGACGACCTCGCCCTCGCCGTCGCCCTTCAGCCGCAGCGCCTCCTCGACCGCGTTCGCGTCGAAGTGGTTCAGCGACCCCTCACCCGACCGGTCGAGGCGCTTCGAGCCGGCGTCGATCCGGCCCGCGCCCTCCGGGACATGCTTGATGCAGACGGCGATCTTCACGCCGCCGGATCCTAATTACATGCGCGTCTGCAGCGCCTCCACATCGGAGACGAACGTCCGGCTGACCTTGTAGACGCCGATCTGGCGCACGGAGCGCTCGCCCTGGTACCACGCCGCCAGCGCGAGCCGCTCGTTGCCGCCGAACACGGAGAGCAGGTGATGGAGGAGCGTGACGCCGACCTCGACGTTGCCCTCGGCGGTGTGCGGGACGCGATGGCCGAGGAGCACGTTCTCGACGTACTTCCACGTGGTCGGCAGCAATTGCATGACGCCCTGCGCTCCGACGGAGGAGACGACGTCGTTCTGATAGCCCGACTCCATCCACGCGAGCGCGCGCGCCAGGCTCTGGCTCACGCCGTAGTGCGCGGCCCAGTAGTCGAGCGACGCGCGGATGGCGGTCGCGTCGGTCGCCGACACGGACACCGACTTGACGGCCGTCGGCAGCCGAAGCTTCGTCCCGATCAAGAGGTACCGACTCGCGTCGAGCTTGTTCAGCCGGGCAAGCATCGCGACGGTCGTGTGCTCGCGCCGCGCGATGAGTGTCAGCGAATCTCCCGGCTTGACGACGTAGCGCACCGGTACGGCGCGAACCGGAATGCGCGTCTGCAGTCCGAGTGCGGCGAACGTCCTCTTGCCCGCGATGCCGTCCGGCGCGAGGTGCAACTCGCGCTGGTAGCGGCGGATGCCGCGCACGGTCGGCCCGTCGACGTAGCCGTTGACAGGCACGCCGATCCCGTGCCGCACGAGCAGGAACTGCAGGACGGCGACGTCCCAGCCGAACTCGCCGCGCGAGATGGTGCGCGCGCCGAAGAGGGGCGTTCCGAACGGGCCGAGGTCCTGACGCATGCGCGTGTCGGCGATGCCGGTGATCCGCAGCCCGTGCGTGCGCTGGAACGCACGGATCCCTGCGACCGTGCGCGGGCCGACGATGCCGTCGATGGGGCCGTCGTACAGGCCTTGCGCGCGCAGCGCGACCTGCAGGCCGGCGTGCTGCGGATTGAGCGCACTCGCGGCCGTGGGCAGGGCCAGCCCGGCCGCCAGCGCTCCAACGAGGACCCCCCGGAAGCGCATGGGAGATCCAATTACGCCGCGCGCGGCAGCAGTCCTCCCGGATTCAGCCCGTAAAACGCGGCGGTCGCTTCTCGACGAACGCCAGCAGGCCCTCCTTCGCGTCCGCACCGCCGAACAGCTCGCCGAAGCCGGCCACCTCGGCCTCGAGCGCGTCCGGCGCCATGTTCACGAGCCGCTTCGCGAGCGCGAGCGCGGCCGCGCTCTTCTCCGCAAGCGAGTGCGCGACCTGGACCGCGTGCTCGAGCACGGGATCGGCGATCGCGTTCACGAGTCCGACGCGCAGCGCCTCCTGCGCGTCGATCGTGCGTCCCGTGTAGATGAGGTCCTTCGCCACGCCGACGCCGCACACGCGCGTGAGCCGCTGCGTTCCACCCCAGCCGGGGACGATGGCGAGGTTGATCTCCGGCTGTCCGAACTTCGCGTGCGCGGACGCGAAGCGGAGGTCGCACGCGAGGGCCAGCTCGCAGCCGCCGCCGAGCGCAAAGCCGTTCACTGCGGCGATGGCGGGCTTCGGCATCAGCTCTAGCAACGCAGTCGTCTCGTGTCCGAGCGCGCCCCACGCTTTCGCCTCCGTCACGCCCAGGCCGCTCATGTACTTGATGTCCGCGCCGGCGGCGAAGGCCTGTTCCCCTGCTCCGGTGAGCACGATGACGCGCACGCTGTCGTCCTCCGCGAGCTCGGCGAGGCGATCGCGCAGCGCGGTCAGCGTCTGGGCGTCGAGGGCGTTGCAGGCTTCCTTCCGGTCGATGGTGATGACGGTGACCGGCCCGTTCTCTGTGCGGATCACCGGCAGTCGCTGTCAGGGGTACTTGGACGAGTATTTCGGTGCTTTAATGAAAATTTCATGGGTTCTCAGTACTCCCCGGATCTACCGAGGCTGGACGTGTCGGAGGTGTTTGGCCGCGGCGACGTGCGCGAGGGATACATGTCGGAGTGGTCACTGGACGACGGTGCACGGTTTCTCATTTTCGCGACTCCGGCGGATGATCATGTCGCGGTTCGAACCGCGTTGATTGCTTTCCCGAGCGGCAAGAGCTTGGAGCGCCGCGACGGTGACGTTGCAGTGACTTTCCAGAACCTGCCCCGTGGTGGCCGGCGTCGCTACTTCGTCTGCCCCGCGTGCGATGGCCGCTGTCTCGCGCTCTTCTTCGACATCAGTGACCCCGATCCCCTGTGTCGCAAGTGCGCCGGGGTCTCCTATGTGAGTCAGAGGGAGACACCGTTAGAGCGCAAGCTTGCACGAATCGCGAAGCTGAGGCTCCGGCTCGGGTCAACCACGAGCTTCCGGGAACTGCCACCGCGCCCTGCGGGGATGCACAGCGTCACCTACGAGGGCCTTGTTCGGGAAATCACCCGGCTTGAACTTGAAGCGATGGCCATGGCGTCCAATCGCAGGATGGGAGGGCCGTATCTAAGAAGGAGCATCGAGCGCCCGCCGCCCCCAATCGAGGATGCGGTGCCGCGCTGGACAGTGGCAGAGGTCTTCGCTGCGGCCGCCCGCGCGAAGGTAACGGCCAAGGCGCGTAAGGATGGAGCGGATACCGCCTAGGTTGGGCTTGCTTTCAGCCGCTTCGACCGGCGCGTTCCGCTTGTAGCCAGTCGAAGAGCTCGTCCCTGAGCTCGGGGTCGCTGCGGATCTCTCCGATCACATAGCCCTCACGGGCTTCCGGGAAATAGTCCGCGCCGAACCCAAGCGCTTCGCCGGTGCGCGAGGCGAGCTGGGCGCTCACTCGCTTGTAGTCGGCCTGACGCAGCACCCGCGAGAGATGTCCATCGGTCACTCCTAGCTGCCGCGCGAGCGCGCGGATACTCAACCCCCGCTCGGCGAGAAGACGCGGCAACGCCTCGACGAATGGTTCGTTCGTTCGCTCACCGGCCACGAGGGAAGTATCTGCTCTGCGCCGGTCAGTGCTGTCCATGTGGACTTGACTGTGGTACGATGTCCATATGGACAGCGAGTCGAGACGGGCCGAAGAAATCCTCGCGCGCCTCGCGGAACGCGACGTCGGCTACGGCCATTATCCGAGGGGTGTCGTTGGCCTCGAGGATCGGCGGCGCTGGAACCAGGCGGTCTTGGTCAGCCTTGCCGCTTATCACACCTATGTGCCGTCCATGCTGCCGGGCGAATACCGACAAGAGCGGTTCTCGCTCGCCCTGTCGATCTACCGCCAGGACCGCGACGAGCTTCCGACTGGAACCGAGGAGGAGCTCCTCGACGAGATCGGAGACGCACTCGGGCGAGGCTGGCTATGAGTGCTGACATCGTCGCCCCGGCGTCAGGAGGCGCGCCCTCATGGGGCCACGGTAACGACCCGTCGATGTCGAGTCTCGGGGCTGTCATCCAGTCGGGCAGCCTGGACCGGCCGTTAAAGCAGTCGTTGGTGTTTGCGGAGTTCGCTGAGCAATGGCTCGCCCAGGAGAAACGCCGGTTGCGGCCAAACAGCTTCCGGATTTATCGCTCGTATTTGCGTCACCACATCATCCCGTTCATGGGGGCTCGCATGATCGAGACCATCACGGTCGACGACGTCGCCGCTCTCGTCGGCGCGATGGCGGCGGGAATCCGCTACCGCCCCTGTGCCGGCGGCGTCGAGCGCGTGAACGGCGATCCCCTCTCCCCCACGACGATCGCGTGCGTGCTCACCGTGCTCGGCCGCATTTTCGGCCGCGCGGCTCGGTACGGAATCATCGACGGAAATCCTGTGCGCCGGCTCGAACGAGACGAGGTACCGAAGAGAGTTCGGCGACGCTTTCCGTGTCTCGACCGCGACGCGATCGGACGGTTGATCGCGCATACGCCCCAGCGTTTCCGTACCCTGCTGGCCCTTTCCGTTCTGACCGGTATCCGTCAAGGCGAAGCGCTCGGCCTGCGCTGGCAAGACATCGACATCGAGTCGGGCGTGCTGTATGTGCGCTTCCAGCTCACCCGCACCGGCGAGTTGGCGGAGCCGAAGACTGCGGCATCCAGGCGTGATATTCCCATTCCGCCTTCCCTCGGCCGCCTGCTCGCCAAGCACAAGGAGCTCGCCCAGGGCCGTGGCCGGGCAGGACCAACCGACCTCATTTTTTGTTCCCCGACCGGGCAGACGCTCGACCGAAGAAATGTCGTCCGGCGTGGACTCGAGCCTGCACTCGCGGGTGCCGGAATTCCGCACCTGACCTGGCACGATCTCCGGCACGTCGCCGCATCGGCGCTGATCGCGGAAGGAGCGAGCGTTCCCTATCTCGCCCGCGTGCTAGGCCACTCCAGTCCGGCTGTCACGCTCGCGATCTATGCACACGAATTCGCGCGCGCGGAGCATGCCGATCGCACGCGGGATCGAATGGAAGCCGCCTTCGGCGATCTACTCGCCTGAACGGCCAGGGGCACGGCCGACCGAGGCGAGCAACCCTGCCATGCCGGATCGAGCGAAGGCGCGGCGGTCCTCGGCGGTTTGGCCAGACGGCGCTCTTTCGATGCGAATCGGCTTACTCGAGCTTGAAGTCGCCCTCCGGCGCCGTGGTCGCAGGAGCGCCGGCCGCCGAGGCGTTCTCCTCCCGATGCGCAGTGATGTCCACGATCAGCTGGTCGACGTCGGCGCCGCCCGGCGCTCCCGTTCGCTCCGCGTAGACGGCCGCTCCGAGATCGCGAAGCAATGCGTCCTCCCGACGCTTCGCCTGGGCCTCATCCAACTTCGCCTGACCTTTCTGCGCAGCTTCCTGGGCCTTCTGGGCGGCCTGCGAAGCTTGTTCCTTGACCTTGTCGAAGAGCGGCATGGTGAGATCCTTTCTAGAGCTGGCTGAGCACACTGCCGGCGAGACCGGGACGTTCGGTCTCGCGGTCGTCTTCGGCGCGCAGGGTGCCGTGAAGCGTGGACTGGAGAAGCACGGTTCCGGTTCCGGAGAGGGTGACGAGGTACAGGCCCTGTCCGCCGAAGACCGCCGTCATGGCCGTCTGCGCGTTCAGCGCTCCGACGCGCTCGACGTCGAAGCTCACCGTGTCGGTGAACGCCGCCACGGCGCCGGCGTGAACCTGGATCTTTCCACCGTACGCGGCCGGATCGATCTCGAGGAGGTTGCCGCCTCCGCCGACGAGGAGCGTCCCGGAGCCGGTGAAGTGCTGGAGCACGAATCCCTCGCGGGCGCGACGCCCGAGAGCGAGGCCGGTGAAAGCGATGTCGAAGGCGACGCTGTCCTCTGCACAGACAAATGCGCCGCGCTCCGCGAACCAGCCCACGGAGCCGTCGAGCTCGAGCGCACGCACCTGGCCGGGCATCTCACCCGCGAAGGCGACGAGACCGGAGCCGCCTGCCGGACGGAACCACTGGAAAGCGAGGCTCTGCCCGGCGAGCGCCCGCTTGCCCACCTCAGTCGCCGTTGCGAGCGCCGATCCCAGCAGTCCACCCTTCTTCTCGGGCTGGGCTGTCCCACCGGGAGACGACAGGCGCGTTTCGATCGAGACATTCGTCGTCTTCCAGCGGAACTTCGACGCGTTCGCATATACCGCCTGCTCCGCATCGAGCTGGCACGTCACGAGCTGCGTCAGCTCTCCCGCGATCTTGTGCTTGACAGACACTGCGCTCCCGACCTCGTGCTGTTGCCCGCGCCCGTGCGAGTCTTTCACCTCGGGAGGCAACAATCCAGCACAGGAAGGCTTACGACGTCGGAACGGCGCCGGCGAGAAAGCCGACAATCTCGAGCGTCGGCGCGCCCGGGCCGAACACCGCGGCGACTCCTTGCTTCTTCAGCTCTTCCGCATCGTCGTCCGGAATCGTCCCGCCGAGGACGACGAGCACGTCGTCGGCCCCGTTCTCGCGCAGCAGGTCGAGGATGCGGGGGACGAGCGTCATGTGCGCGCCGGAGAGAAGCGAGATGCCGACCGCGTCCGCGTCCTCTTGGATCGCGGTCTCGACGATTTGCTCCGGCGTCTGGTGTAGACCGGTGTAGATGACCTCCATGCCAGCGTCGCGGAGTGCGCGCGCGACGATCTTCGCGCCGCGGTCGTGACCGTCGAGGCCGGGCTTCGCGACGACCACGCGAATCTTGCGTTCCATGTCGGGAAGCTTAGAAGACGGGCGTCTCGCGCCACGTACCCCATACGCGGCGCAGCGCGTCGCACATCTCGCCCATCGTCACATGTGCGCGGGATGCGTCGAGGAGCGCGGGCATGAGGTTGGCATCCGATGCCGCGTCGGCCTCGAGCCGCCGAACCGCCGCCTCGGCGGCGGCGGCGTCTCGCCCTTTCCGCACCGCTCGCACCCGCTCGACCTGCTTCTGCTCGAGCGTCGGATCGATGCGAAGGATGTCGAGCGTCGCCTCGTCCTCGATCTCGTAGGCGTTGACGCCCACCACGAGCCGCTCCCCACGCTCCACCTCCGCCTGGTAGCGAAACGACGCCTCCGCGATCTCGCGCTGCTGAAAGTTCTCCTCGATCGCGGCCACGACGCCGCCGAGCTTCTCGATGCGCTCGAAGTAGTCGTACGCCTGCTGCTCCAGCTCGTCTGTGAGGTGTTCGAGATAGTACGAGCCGCCGAGCGGGTCGGTGGTGTTGACGACGCCGGTCTCGTGCGCGATCACCTGCTGGGTCCGCAAAGCGAGGCGGACCGCGTTCTCCGTCGGCAGAGCGAGCGCCTCGTCGAACGAGTTCGTGTGGAGGGACTGGGTGCCGCCGAGAACGGCTGCGAGAGCCTCGATCGCCGTGCGGACGATGTTCACCTCGGGCTGCTGCGCCGTCAACGACACCCCGGCCGTCTGCGTGTGGAACCGCATCAACCAAGACCGCGGATCCTTTGCGCCATAGCGGTCGCGCATCCGCGCCGCCCAGATGCGCCGGGCAGCGCGGTACTTCGCGATCTCCTCGAAAAAGTCGAGATGCGCGTTGAAGAAGAACGACAGTCGCGGCGCAAACGAATCGACGTCGAGGCCGCGTGCCACGCACGCCTCGACGTATGCGAAACCGTCGGCGAGCGTGAAGGCGAGCTCCTGCGCCGCGGTCGACCCCGCCTCTCGGATGTGGTACCCCGAGATCGAGACCGGATGCATCAGCGGCATCTCCGCCGCGCACCACTCGATCATGTCCACCACCAGCCGCATCGACGGCTCCGGAGGGAAGATCCATTCCTTCTGGGCGATGTACTCCTTGAGGATGTCCGTCTGCACGGTCCCGCGCATCGACGAGAGCGGCACGCCCTGCTCCTCGCCCACGCACGCATAGAAGGCGAGGAGCATCGCCGCCGGCCCGTTGATCGTCATCGAGGTCGAAACCTCCCCGAGAGGGATCCCGTCGAACAGCGTCTGCATGTCGCCGAGCGAGTCGACGGCGACCCCTTCCCGACCGACCTCGCCGAGCGAGCGCGAATGGTCGGAGTCGTAGCCCATGAGCGTCGGCATGTCGAAGGCCGTCGAAAGCCCCGTCTGCCCGTGGTCGAGCAGATATCGGAAGCGCTCGTTTGTCTCCTCCGCCGTCCCGAACCCGGCGAACTGCCGCATCGTCCACAGCCGGCCCCGGTACATCGACTTGTACACGCCGCGCGTAAACGGAAACTCGCCTGGTCGTCCGAGATCGCGCTCGTAGTCGATCTCGACGTTCTCGGGCGAGTACAGCGGCTCGTTCTCGATGCCGGAGATCGTCGAGAGAAGCTGCCGATCCTCGGCGGGCGGCCTCGTCGTCGCCACGTGTCGATTGTACGCGGCATGCTTGGACGGCCGCGCAGCAAGTGTGCGCAAGGGAAGCACGTCGCTAGCATCCGCCGATGCGGCTCGCGGCCCTCTTCACCATCGCCGGCTTCGGAGGCGCAACGGCCGCCGTCCACTTCGGAGTTTTCAAGAGCCTCGACCAATGGTCGATCGACCACCTGATGCCGTGGTTGTCGCTCGAGCGCCATCGAGAGACGTTCCTGTCCGAGATCCTCCCGTTCACGAAGTACACGCCGCGCTCCGAGATTCCGGCAGAGTTGTGGCTCTATCCCGCCTCGGTCCTCGTCAGCGGCCTCGTCACGGCGGCCTGCTGTTTCCGCCTCTGGCGGAGCAGCCTCCGGCTTCCTGCATTCGGATGGGCCTCCGCCTGGCTCATCGGCAACGCCATCGAGGTCGTCGCCAAGGCGACCGTTCGCCGGCCGACGCCGCACCTCGGGTTCGCACAGCTCCCGACCTTCGTCAACTCCTTTCCGAGCGGACACGCCATCCGTGCCTTGCTCCTCGTCGCCGTCATCGCGACCGTCTTGCCTCGACTGCGATGGCCGGCAGCCGTGTGGCTCGCGGCGTCGCTCGTACTGCTCGTCATCACCAACGCCCACCTCCCCTCGGACCTGATCGGCGCTGCATTCGTCGGCGCGGGATTGTCACTCGCGTGCCTGCGTTTGACCCAGCGGGCAGCGGGCTTAGCCGCAAGCGACGCCACCGACGCGGCGTAAGGCCCCGTCCCCGAGCAAAACGCAGGAAGTCGAAAGGAGCAGAGCCCAAGGGAGAGCCCCGACCTCGCGGCGACGATCCTACACATGTATCTGCCGATCAGCCGTTCCGCCGCCGAGCGTCCATAGCTCGATACCGTGCGAGGTCATCCCGACCTCGGGCCGCAAACGCAGGAAGCCGGCCACCTGGACTCCGCGCGTGAAAAACGGCTGCCCGCGGCTGACTTCATCCTCTTCTCGGCGATGCCGTTGCCGACAAGGGCATCGACGTACCCGGGAGCGCCCACGCGCTCCTCGAGTCGGCGCCGCCCTTCGTGATCATCGGCAGATCCGAGGACGTCGACCGTGCGTCTGCCTCCAACGTCACGCTGCGATCGGATACGGAGCCGCTACTGCTCAGGGTGTCGGCAGAAGTCGCGAACCTATTTATGGGTGTGCTCGCACTCTCGGCTCGCCCGATGGGGCCGTCGACTCTGGCGGCCCTGGCTTCCTCGATGCCCGCACGAGCAGCCACGCGATGACGGCCCAGCCGAGGACCGGTCCGCCGATCCCGAGGATGTAGGCAAGAGACGCCATGCCCTGTAAGGAAAGCCTTACACCGCCAGCTCTTCAATCCCCGGCGGTCTAGGCTTGTGTTCTACGGCTCAATCGTCGGCACAATGGCCCGCAGCGAATCAGGCGTTGCGGGAGTACTGACCAATGACGCGCCATGCTCGGTCGATGTCCGAGAGCTCCCCGACGGCGGCCTCGTAGGGCGCTTGGAGGAAGTGCTCGACGATCTCGCGCGCAGTCTCGTCCGACGGATCGGCGAATGCGACGCGAACCCGGCCGCCGATCATGCTTACCGGGATGGCGGCAGCCCGACGGCCCTCCTCGGGCGGAATCATCCGTGCCACGCCGGCATCGACTCCGACGACGTGGAGGTTGACGTACGGGAGATGGAGCTGCTCCGCGAGCGTCCGCGCCAGCTCGTCCTCGAAGATAGTCCCGCGCCGGATGAGGACGCGGCCGAGGAGCTCTCCTGAGGTCTGGCTCTCGGTGAGTGCGTCCTCCAGCTCCTCGGGCTTGATCAGGCCCTTGCGCGCCAGGAGGTCTCCGAGCCGAGGGCGCGGGAAGTAGCCATCACCTGCTAGGCGCCATGCCTCCATTTAGTTACCCCGTTGGGTCGTCATTACCTTCGCCTCATCGGCAACGCACCGGGAGTAGCACTCCCCTACTTTGGGGAACCGCAAAGAATGATCGGCATCCGATTCCCTCCAACGCCGCATGTCCCTGCGGCCGAAATCTCAGGCCCGACCTGAAAGCCTCCGCGCGAGATCCCTAGCTGTCCTCGGTGCGCGCGCTCAGGCCCTTTGCCCTGGCTTTGACGGCCAGCGCTGCCGCGCCGGAGAACGTCTTGAAGCCGTTCAGCGCGACCTCGTAGACGCCGGCTCCGTTCGAGCAGCGAACGTCTGCCTCAATCTTGAGCGGTCCGAATCCGAGCGCCGCGGCGCGCTTCTCGGTCGACTGCGCCTTCGCCATCGTCGGCTCCGTCCCGAACACGACCTCCCATCGCTTGTGCGCGTCTTCCTTGACGACGCAGTGCACGGCAGGCCCCTCGCATGCCGACCGCACGCCGACCGGAAGCTCCGTGCATGGATTCCCCGCCGGCCTGGCTATGGCGGCGCCTGCGCCGGCGAGAAGGCACGACCCGAGCGCGAGCACGATCTCTATGTGACGCGTTGCGCGACCCACGATGCCGCAGAACCTCCTCATGAATTCGGGTGCGACGTCGCCTGAGGCCGTTGAACCGTTGACCGCCGTGAGGAACCGAGTTTGACTCCGGGCCGAAATAGGTCAAGTGCGAATTTCGGCGGAATCGTTTTCCGATGTGGTGGGGCGGCGCGGGCGGCACGTCCGTCCGCGCGGAGGCAGAGACTCCGTCCTATGAATCGCGGCGATGTCGCCTTCTACGGACTCCTCGCCTCCGTGTCGATCGTGGCCGTGGCTTTCGGCCTCTGGCATCACAACCATCGTCCGGCGGCGACCACGGGAACGAAGGTTGCGACGACGACCACGGAGCGTCGCACCCCCTCCACGAGATCGGCCGGCCGATCCACCCCTCGAAGGAGCCGAACACTCAGAATCCGAGCGTCTCGAGGCCCGAGCTGGATCACGATTCGTGCACGATCGTCGAGGGGGCCGGTCCTGTATCGTGGCGTCCTCGCACAGGGGCGAACAGTCGAGGAGCACGGGACGACGTTCTGGGCAGAGGTTGGCGCGGTCGACAATGTCGACGTGCGCGTCGACCGTCGGCTCGTTCCGCTCGCCAGGTCGGCTTTAACGGGAGTGCTCCTCGGTTCAAAGGATGCTGAGGCGGGGGCATCGCGACCATCAGGCGTCATCGGCTCCTGAGTTCGTCCAACGCCGCCGTCACTAGCCGGCTGGCTAGTCGATCGGGGAGTGCAAAGAACGTGTTTCATCGCAAAGATCAGATCTGATGGAGTCCGTGGAGTCGCGGCCACCTGCGGGCTGCGGTAGGCGTGCACTGCTGCGAGTGCTCACCACCGCATTCGTGGTCGTAGTCGTCGTCATTTGGGCCCCCACGGCCCTCGGCGCCAATGCGGCGCCGGCGACGGCCGGCTCACTCGCGAACGCGACGAGCTTGTCGGGCGCCGACGCAGTGGCGATCTCCGGTTCGTACGCGTACGTCACCGCCTACAACGCCGGCACGCTGACAGTCGTCGACATCTCGAACCCCGTCTCGCCGCAGGTCGTCGGTCAGACGGCGTTCGCGAGCTCCCTCCTCAATGGCACGAACATCGCCATCTCCGGCTCGTACGCGTACGTCGTCAGCAAGAACCGGAACGGGGCGTCCGGGTCGAACGTCAACGACGACGGGTCCGGTAACAGCCTCACGATCGTCGACATCAGCAATCCGACTACGCCGACGATCGTGGGGTCGTTGCACGACTCCGTCAACCTCTTCGGCGCCTATGGCGTCGCCGTCTCCGGGATGTATGCCTACGTCGCGGCGCAAGGCTGCCTGACCAACCAGCCCTGCAAGAACCCCAACGTCGGCGACGACTTCGCGGTCGTGGACGTCTTCGACCCGTCGAATCCGGCCCTCGTGGCAACGATCCACAACCAATCACTCCCGTCCCCCTGGACCGGCAGTGGAGCTCTGAAACATGCGACGTCCGTCGCCCTCATGGGCGACTACGCGTTCGTCACGGCGGCGTACACGGACCGCCTGACGGCCATCGATGTGAGCGACCCGGCAGCGCCGACCATCGCCGGCTCGATCCAGGACACCAGCCAGCTCGAGTTTCCCGTCGACGTCGCGACGAGCAACGGGTACGCATTCGTTGCCGATCAGTTCCAAGGACTCGGCCGAGTCGCGGCCGTCGACGTCCACGATCCGACGTCGATGCAGATCGCCGGGTCACTGACGAACCTCAGCTACCTGAACGGCGCATACAGGATTCGCGTGCGGAATGCGTTCGCATATGTGGCCGGCACCTATGCGTCGTCGATGGCAGCGATCGACATCTCCGACCCGACGCAACTCCGGCTGGCGGGCGGAGTCAAGAACACCGTTCTCCTGAACCGCACGACCGGCCTCGATGTCGACGCTGCCGGCAAGTACGCGGTCTCGGTGTCCCCACTCCTTTCGACCGAGAGCTCAGCGACGTTCCCGCCGTTCCCCCTGCAGTCCGGCGGTCCGGTCAATACGGGAACAGTGCCGGTGTTCACGCTCGACCCCGTCCCTGTGGGTGTCGCCATCACGGCCTCCTCGGAGCCGCCCTCGACAACCTTGCAGACGACGGCCAACTTCAGCTTCACCCTTGCCGATGCGATCTCGACGCCCCGATGCAGTCTGGACGGGTCCGCGTTCGAGGTCTGCAGCACGCCGACGACCCAGACCTATAACGGGCTCCCTCCGGGCTTCCATACGTTCACCGTGGAAGCAGTCGACGCCGGGGGCAATACGGCGACCGCGAGTTACAGCTGGACGGTGACCGTGCCGCAGCCGCCGGCGAACACCACCTTGCCAACGATCTCGGGACAGCCCGTGCCGCGGCAGTTGCTGTTCGCGACGCAGGGCAGCTGGACGGGCACACCAGCCCCGACATTCACGTATCAGTGGGAGGACTGCGATCCCTCGGGCAACGATTGCACCCCGATCCCCGGCGCAACGTCGGCTGAGTACACAGTGACCAGCGCGGATGTCGGATCGACGTTGGACGTGGTGGTCAGCGCGACGAACAGCGCCGGCACTACGCCGGCCAGCTCGAGTCCCACGGCCGTCGTCATTGCGCCCTCGCCGCTTGCGCCGGCCACGCCGGTCCTGGACGGGTTCGACCGAGCGAATGGCGCGGCCGGCTCCAACTGGTCGTTGATCAAGTCCAGCGGGTTCGCGGTGATGAACGTCAAGAACGACGCTGCGGTGGACTCGTCCGCCAGCGCGTTCACCTGGGACTATTGGAACCCGTCCGGCTTCGGCCCGGACAGTGAGGCCTACGCCACGATTGCCAACTGGGGGGCCTCCGACGTCATCCGGATTGGCGCCCGCGTCGTCAACGCCGGAACGACGACCTACTCCGGCTACTTCGTCGCGATCAGCGGAACCGGCGTCTGGTCGATCCTCCGCGTCGACAACGGGTCCACGAATCCGACAACGCTCATAACCGGTCCGACGCAACC
>Ga0209579_10002502_pt1 | contig 13993 bp, 13 predicted proteins | sample Coa_R1_2_FD_187152 | JGI IMG/M metagenome (GOLD analysis project Ga0209579, IMG submission 187152) | Surface soil microbial communities from Centralia Pennsylvania, which are recovering from an underground coalmine fire - Coalmine... | ecosystem: Environmental > Terrestrial > Soil >... | reverse complement strand
AGAGCAAAGTAAAATCAAGGGTTATTTTTACTCCTCAACATGCAAAACGCTTTATGAAAGCATTGACGGAAAATATTTCCCGTTTCGAATCTGCAAATGGCAAAATACAGGACTTAGAAGAAGTGCAACTCCCATTGAATTTTGGTGGACCTACTGCGCAAGCTTAATAATGTATTCGTGCTTTTAAAAGGCACACAAAAAGAATAACTACTTTCATTTTTAGACGTATAAAAATAAGTGAGTAAATTTATTTTAATATTAGCAGCACTTTTTGCAAATCTTTCCAGTTTGAGCAGGAATTGTTATTCAAATGCTTTACTCATTGAGGATGGAAAAGGGCGATTAATCCATGGAAATACTGGCGACACTTTACCTTTTAAAGTCAATGCCATAGCCCCTTTCATTGATTATTTTAACGATGCTAAGTATTTATTCAGTAAATGGGTGAAAGGAGTGGTGGTCGCGAGCAACAATGTGGAAATCGCCAACGACACGTATTTTTTCAATTACGATAAAGTGTCTAATAACTTATTGCTCACTATCGATTTAAAACAAATAATCGAAATTGATAAAAGAGAATTTAAGGAGTTTGTTCTGAAAGATGGATCTCATGAATACCGCTTTGAGCATATGCCGGTAATTGATGATAAAAAATTTTTTCAGGTTTTGGTAAAAAATGATAAATATTCTCTTTACAAATGGACATTTACAAAACTTAAAAAGACAGAAACCTACTCCTCTTCCTTTTGGGAGCTGGTTGACATTTATTTTTATTATGTGGTATTTCCAAATGGTCGGTTTTACAAAAAGATTAATTTGAAAAGAAAATCAATTGAAAAAAATCTTGCCATGGAGCCTGAAAAAGTTGACGCTTTTTTTTCATTGCATCGGAACAATGACATTGATGAAGCCCTTTTGGTTGACCTGATCAACTACCTGGATAAATGATTCATTTAAAGTATTCCTTCATCAGCAAAACTGTAATATCCTTCTTCACTCACAATAATGTGATCCAGAATCCCAATTTCGAAATATTTTGCAGCTTCTTTTATTTTTAAGGTTACCTGCAGATCCGCGCGACTTGGTTTTAAATTTCCTGATGGATGGTTGTGGCAAAGAATAATACTCACCGCACCTTCTTCCAGGGCTTTTTTTAAGATTATTCTTGGGTCGGCGACAGTTCCGGTCATGCCTCCGCTACTGATGATTTCAAAATGATTGATTTTATTTGCCCGATTAAGAAAAACAACAGCAAATACTTCATGGTGAAGGTCCCGAAGCATAGCCTGCAGGTAATTGGCAATTTCCCGGCTGTCCTTTACAACGGTTTTCCCGAGCGAGGTCACACCTTGTCTTCTTCTTCCTAATTCAAGAGCAGCTGCGATGGCAACAGCTTTAGCCTCGCCTATCCCTTTGATCTTCATTAGTTCTCTTACGGATAATTTCCCCAGCTGAGCGAGATTGTTCTTTCCCAACTCCATAACCTCCCTGGCCAATTCGACCGAACTCTTATTTTTAGTGCCATTATTGATTAAAATGGCCAGAAGTTCGGAATCGCTTAAAGCCATAGGGGTTTTACTAAGCAATTTTTCCCGCGGACGGTCATCTTTAGCCCAATATTTAATTGAGTGTTTTTGCTCTTGCATAGAAAAGGATTTGCAACTATTTTCAAGGTATAATATTAATGTCATTCTATAATAATTATATAGACTAATCGTTAATAAATTGTATCCGTGAAAACTAAATCCATAATCCAATGAAACCAAGAACTTTCAGCGCTATCGGTGGATGGCAATCGCTTATGTTTTGTGTAGGCATCTATGTTGTTTCTCTTTTCTTTTCAATTTTTATCTGTTCATCCGTTTTCTATGTAGTCAATTCAAACGGAACAGGTTCCAAAGCCAACAATGTGGCAAAGGCAGTGGCTGCGCCTAAGATTGACAAACATGTACTGGCGTCAGTAACGAAATGATTGAATTGAAAATAATTGGATTTTAACTTGTTTGGTTTTTATTTAAAGCCAAAAAGACTTGAAATGCACCTGAAATTCAAGTCTTATTAACATGATCAGTTGATAATTTTTTCCAACTCCCTGTTTCGTTTTTTCTTTTTGGTCCTATCTTCGCGCCACACAAATTTCATATGGATTCCAGCGCCAAGATATTTTCAGGTACCGCGTCTCAGTATCTTGCTGAAAAAATAACCCAGCAATTTGGTAACATACCCGGAAAAATAACCATCCAGCATTTCAGCGATGGTGAAATTCAGCCAATTTTTGACGAGAGTATCCGGGGAGATATGGTTTTCTTAATTCAAAGCACTTTTGCCCCCTCTGATAATTTATTTGAATTGTTATTAATGATAGACGCAGCCAAACGTGCGTCTGCTTATAAAGTTGTCCCCGTAATTCCATATTACGGCTATGCGCGCCAGGATAGAAAAGATAAACCCCGCGTAGCGATTGGTTCTAAATTAGTTGCCAATATGCTCGTTGCAGCAGGAGCCGACCGCATCATAACCATGGATCTGCATGCTCCGCAAATTCAGGGGTATTTTGATATTCCGATGGATCATCTCGATAGTTCAGCTATTTTCATCCCTTATATTGAGCAACTTAAACTGGAAAACCTTACCTTTGCCGCCCCCGATGTGGGAAGTGCCAATCGTATCCGTGAAATCGCATCCTATTTTAATGCGGAAATGGTCATTTGTGATAAACACAGAAAGAGGGCAAACGAAATTGCGAGCATGGTGGTGATCGGCGATGTTGAAGGAAGAGACGTGATTTTAATCGACGACATTTGCGACACCGGAGGCACCCTGGCAAAAGCGGCAGGCCTGATAAAAGAAAAAGGAGCTACGAGTGTCAGGGCATTGTGTACCCACCCGGTGTTGAGCGGTAACGCCTATGCAAATATTGAAAACAGCGTTTTAGAGGAATTGGTAGTTTGTGATACGATTCCTTTGCGACAGCAATGTTCGAAAATAAAGGTGTTGAGTGTGGCGGAGCTTTTTGCAGTGGCGATTCGTAATGCTTACGAAAATAAAAGTATCACGAGTTTGTTTATTCATTCCCAGTTAAGAAATAAATGAGAGAGTAAATTTTAAATAAACATAAATGAAGACAATTACAATCGAAGGACAACTCAGGACCGAACACGGGAAAGCAGCCGCCCGCCAAATTCGCTCTGAGGAAAAAGTGCCGGGTGTAATTTACGGGGGTGCAAAGGAAATAAATTTTTCAGCTCCGGTAACGGCATTCAAAAATTTAGTTTACACACCGGATTTTCAATTGGCACAGGTAAGCCTGGATGGTAAATCGTACCATTGCATCATGAAAGACATCCAGTTTGATAAAGTGACTGATGCGCTCATTCATATTGATCTGCTTGAATTGGTTGAGGACAAGAAAGTGATCGCAAACATCCCGTTAAAATTTACCGGAGTTCCCGAGGGGGTTAAAGAAGGCGGGAAGCTTGTCATTAAAATGAAAGCACTAAAAGTTAAAACATATCCGAAATACTTGCAGGAAAATATTAAGGTAGATCTTACCGAATTAAAACTTAACGGCAATATCCGCGTGGAAGATGTGAAAATAGAGCATTACGAAATACTCAATTCCCCACGAATTCCCGTGGCTTCTGTTGTATTGACGCGTGAATTGAAACAGGAAGAATCAACAACTGCGGTTCCTGCTGCGGCAACCCCTGGGGCTACAGGCGCAACTCCGGCTGCAGGCGCACCCGCTGCCGCACCCGCTGCCGCAAAGCCTGCTTCTAAAAAATAATTATTGGATTAAATTCATCCAAAACCCGGCTTTAGTCTGGGTTTTTTTATCATTTGCACTTTAGGTTTTGAGAGATTTATTCGGACAGCCAGGGTTTACCCGGCAGGCCAAATTCTGCTTCTCAGGATAAGACTACCCGGCAAGATCATGTTTTTCGGAGTGCAAGAACAAGAGATAAAGCAGATATCAATTCAAAAATATTGATTAAGAATAAAATTCGCCGTTTCTTCTCTATGTGCAAAAGCAGATTGGGGAGGAGATTCAAACAGAAATTAGGTGCTTGTTGCCGTTAGGGTGTCATAAACGGTATCGCGCCCAGTGCACAGACAGTGACGAAAGAGTGGTGGACAACGAAAAGAACCGGACTCAATGAAAAGTGAAAGATTGAAAGTAAATGTGTCGATCAAATTTTTTAGTTTTAATTTACTTTTGAACTGCCATGAATAAATTTTTAATTGCCGGTCTTGGGAATGTGGGCGCTGAATTCGCCGGAACACGCCATAATATCGGATTTGATATTGCCAATGTTTTTGTTCATAAATATGGTGCCAGCTTTAAGAGCGAACGGTATGCCGGAGTTTCGAAAATAAAGGTAAAAGGTAAACCGGTAACCTGCATAGTGCCGACAACTTATATGAATTTGAGCGGTCATGCTGTTAAATATTGGCTGGATAAAGAAGGAATAGCGCTTAGTAATTTATTGGTTGTTGTTGACGATATTGCTTTGCCACTAAATAAAGTAAGGTTACGACCTGGCGGCAGCGATGCCGGTCACAATGGATTAAAAAGCATTCAGGAGGTGTTAGGCACAATTGACTATCCAAGGCTAAGGTTTGGAATCGGCAATCATTATCCAAAAGGCATGCAGGCTGATTTCGTTTTAGGCAGATGGTTTGAGAATGAAATTCCGCTGGTAAAACTTAAAATAGAAAAGAGTGTCGAGCTCTTGGAAAGTTTTATCTACGCTGGCATTGAACAAACTATGAACTTATATAATAAATTGGAAATAACGTTATGATTTGTAAATCGGAATCATTATTTTCGTGAATCATTAAACCTGCCTTTACCTATTTATTCAATTTCCTATAGTTAGCCGTAAGTCGTTCCCCCCGGTCTTTTAGTCCGAATGAAAATTTAAAAGAATTTTCTGTTTAAACCCTTATTTGGATATGAAAATATTTTGTCTTGGCCGTAACTATGTCGCTCATGCAAAAGAGCTTAACAATGAGATCCCTGAGGAGCCTATTGTATTTATGAAGCCTAAAAGCGCTCTGCTTCAGGCGCATACGCCATTTTATTACCCGGAATTTACCAACGAGTTGCATTATGAATGTGAACTTGTTCTCCGTATTTCAAAAAATGGAAAATACATCCAGGATCGATTTGCCAATAAATATTATGATGCGGTAACTGTAGGAATCGATTTTACAGCGCGCGATTTGCAAAACGAATTAAAAGAAAAAGGTCTGCCCTGGGAGAAGGCAAAGGCCTGGGATAACTCGGCAGCCATAGGAAAATGGATTCCGCTCACAAATATCAAAAACAAAAAAGACATCAATTTCTGTTTGTACAAAAACAAAGAACTGGTGCAACAGGGAAATTCAGGTTTAATGATCAATAATTTTGATAAGGCGCTTGCATACATTTCAAATTATTTTTCTGTAAATATCGGCGATCTCGTTTTTACCGGGACGCCCGCAGGAGTGGGAGAGTGTGTTGTCGGAGACGAAATTGAAGGTTTTATTGAGGATGAAAGTTTGCTTTCTCTAGAAATTAAGTAAAAATTATTTTTTTGATTTTTTCAGGCAACCATCTTGTTTTACAGGATGGTTTGTTTTTTATAAAGAATCATATCTTTTACATTTGTCACAAAGATCCCTAGTAGATGATCAGTTCAGAAATTTTACTGAAAGCATACCGCCTGATGTGTACTGCCAAATCCATGGCAGAAACATATGAGCACAATCGTCAAATTTGCAGATATGTTCATTCCACTTCACGGGGACATGAAGCCATTCAATTAGCAGCTGCGTTTAATCTTTTGCCTTGTGATTTTGCAAGCCCTTATTATCGTGATGAAAGTTTATTGCTGGGATTGGGTTTCACACCTTATCAACTGATGCTGCAATTGCTTGCAAAAGCAGATGATATTTTTTCCGGCGGTCGCGAATATTATGCTCATCCGAGCTATAAAGGAAATGATAGACCAACAATAATACATCAAAGCAGTGCAACAGGAATGCAGGCAATACCTTCGACGGGAATAGCACAGGGAATTCAATACCTGGAAGCCATTCAATCCCCCTTGTTAAAAAAAGGAAAAGACAATGAGTTACCCGTTATCATTTGTTCGATGGGGGACGCGAGTATTACCGAAGGAGAAGTGAGTGAAGCTTTTCAATTTGCAGTATTGAAAAAATTGCCGATAATCTATTTGATACAGGATAACGATTGGGGGATCAGTGTTACTTCCGATGAAGCTAGGAGAATGGACGCTTTTGAATATGCTGCCGGGTTTTCGGGCATGGACCGCATACGCATTGATGGTAGTGATTTTGAACAAAGTTTTGAATTAATGAATATGGTTATTAAGTCCGTTCGGAAAAATCGCGGACCATATCTTGTTCAGGCAAAAGTCCCATTGCTAAATCATCATACAAGCGGAGTTAGAAAAGAATCATATCGGAGCAAAGTCGATCTGGATAAACATTTTACCCATGATCCGTTGCCAAAATTGAGACAACAATTGAGTGCTTCAGGAATATCGGAAAGCGAAATATTACTGATTGAAAAAGACGCGGAGAAAAATGTACAGGAAGCGTTTCATCAAGCTTCCAGGGCAAGTGATCCTGATATGACTAAAGTCGGAGATTTTATTTTTGCAGAGACTTATGTACAAGAAGAAACCGGAACCCGGTCTGCCGGGGGGGAAAAAATATTAATGGTTGATGCCGCCTTGCATGCCATTACCGAGATTATGGAAGAATTTCCTGAAGCGGTTTTATACGGACAAGACGTCGGAAGAAGGCTTGGTGGGGTATTCCGGGAGACGGCAAGACTTGCAGAAAAGTTCGGTGATCTTCGGGTATTCAACACGGCAATTCAGGAAGCATATATTGTTGGGTCAACGGTCGGCATGAGTGCAGTTGGCATAAAACCAATTGTTGAGGTTCAGTTCGCAGATTACATTTATCCGGCAATAAATCAGCTTGTGTCGGAAATCTCGAAATCTGCTTACCTCAGTTGCGGAAAATTTCCCGTGCAAACTTTGATTCGCGTTCCCGTGGGAGCTTATGGGGGCGGGGGTCCTTATCATAGTGGAAGTGTTGAAACGACATTACTTTCCATAAAAGGAATTAAAATAGCTTATCCGTCAAACGCTGCCGATATGAAAGGTTTGATGAAAGCCGCTTTTCTTGATCCTAATCCTGTTGTCATGCTTGAACATAAAGGGTTATACTGGAGCAAGGTTCCCGGAACAGAAGAGGCAAAAACAGAAGAACCCAAAAGCAATTATATATTGCCGTTAGGAAAAGCAAATATTATTCTGCATGCAGATGAAGATAAAATATTTTCCGGGGAAACCTGTTGTATTATAACTTATGGCATGGGCGTTTACTGGTCAAAAGCGGCAGCAGAAAATTTTGAAGGACAAATTGAAATTGTTGATCTGCGGACATTATTTCCATTGGATGAAGAATTGATTTTTGCATCTGTAAAAAATCACGGTAAATGCCTTGTGCTGACAGAAGAACAACAAAATAATTCTTTTGCTGAAGCGCTTGCTTCAAGAATTTCCAAAAAATGTTTTTCCTATCTTGATGCGCCTGTTGAAGTGTTGGGCGCTTTAAATCTTCCCGCAGTGCCAATGAATATTAATTTGGAAAATGCCATGCTTCCCAATGCCCAAAAAGTCGCCCTCAAAATTGAAGAACTGCTTTCTTTTTAAAATTCTGTTATTACTCGTTTTAAGCTAAGGTTTTTCCAATAATTCTTAAATATTAATCGTATCTTGTCCGCTTTGTAAAACTCCACCATACATGCCTTCAAAACAAGACTTTGTCTATTCTGACCAATGTGAGCCCCATCGCATACGCACAAAGCAAATTCTAAAGCAACATCCGGAAATTCGCGGATTGATCGGCAAAAATCCAAATACCATTTTTGCCATAATCGGAATTGTCACCTTCCAGATCGTGCTTGCATGGCTGGTTTCAAAGCAATCGTGGTGGTTGGTTTTTGGAGCAGCATATTTATTGGGAGCATTTGCCGATCACGCATTATTTGTAATGATTCACGAATGCGCACATAAATTATTATTCAGAAATCAGGTAGCAAATCGTTTATCGGGGATTCTTGCCAACCTTCCGCAACTTTTTCCAAGTTCTGTTTCTTTCGAGCGATACCATATTAAACACCATTCTTTTCAGGGTATCCATGAACTGGATGCCGATCTGCCAAACCGTTGGGAAGCAAGACTCATCAATAACTATTTTATTGGTAAAATAATATGGTTATTATTTTATCCGCTCTTCCAGGTTTTTCGCGTTTCACGTTTGAAAGAGATCAAACCTTTTGATAAATGGATTGCTTTGAATTTTGCAGCCGAGATCATTTTCACCGCTGGTATCTGGCTTTTGTTCGGACCTAAAGCAATTATTTATTTGCTTGCGAGTTTTTTCTTTTCCGTTGGCTTGCATCCTCTTGGCGCAAGATGGATTCAGGAACATTATCTGACCTATAAAGAGCAGGAAACCTACAGTTATTACGGTGGCTTAAATACCATTGCTTTTAATGTAGGGTATCACAATGAGCATCATGATTTCCCTTCAATCCCCTGGAACAAGCTTCCGCAAATCAGGCAAACGGCTCCGGGATTTTATAACACATTGTACTATCACACCTCGTGGTTTAAATTATTTTTCCGTTTTTTGTTCGACAAAGAAATTTCCTTATTCTCCCGTGTTGTCCGTAAAGAACGGGGTAAGGTAGCGCTCTCCGATCAGTCCGTTCCCGATATGGACCTGATAAAAAAATCGGAAGTGGCAACTACGACAGCATGAATATTTTCTTATTCTTAGATTTTGAACTACCGCCAAAGATCTTTCCGGCAACGGTCTGACACATTTCCACAATAATTTTATTGAAAGCTTTCCAATGCATGAAATCCTCTAATTGGTAAATCCGGAAAGGTAATTTATGCGCACAATGCATTTATTTTCTTCAGCAATTGCGCATTGTCAAAAGGTTTGAGAATGAATTCATCAGCGAGTGATGTGGCAATGGTATCTGCTGAAATAACCCCAGCAGAGTATAAAATGACAGGAATGCTCGCAAACTCTTTCAGTAATTTTATTTCGCGGCATAATTCCCTTCCATCAAGCTCATCTAAATAAATATCCATCAATATCAAATCGGGTTTGATCTCCAGTATTGTTTCCTGGAATTTATCAGCTTTGAAGGCAGTATGCACTTCCATTCCCGCCTGGCTAAGTATCATGGAAACCATTTCCAAAAGATCTTCATCATCATCGACAATCAGCACCCTTGGCATTTTGTAAGGTTATTTTTTTATTTTAGAGAACGAAAATACCATTGTAATCAAATTGGAAAAATATTTGTATTAAAACTGTGTCTTAGTTTGTCTGATTACCGGAATATTTTTCTTACCCCGTTAAACACCATGATACTTCATGCTTTTAAATTACGATGCTGACGACCATAGAGCCATGCTTGCTGCCATTATTGATTCATCTGATGATGCAATCATCAGTAAAAGTCTTGAAGGCATCATTACCAGCTGGAATAAAGCAGCAGAAAGAATGTTTGGTTATTCAGAGCTTGAAGCAATCGGTAAACATATATCAATATTAATACCAACCGAGAGACAAGCCGAAGAAGATCGGATAATTTCTTCTATTCGAGCCGGTAAAAGAATAGAGCATTACCAAACCGTTCGAGTTACCAAAGAAGGAAAAGAAATAAATATTTCCCTCACTGTTTCGCCGATAATAAATGCCCAAAATAAAATTATCGGCGCCTCCAAAATTGCCAGGGATATAACCAAACAAAAAGAATCTGAAGAATTAAACAGGCAATATGCCAGCAATCTTGAGATAATTAATTCGACGGGAAGAACGATAGCGGCAGAGCTGAATGTCCATGAAATTCTCCAAACAGTTACCGATGTAACCACCAAACTTTCGGGGGCGGCTTTCGGCGCTTTTTTTTACAATAAGACAGATTCAAGCGGCGAAACTTACCTGCTATACACCCTTAGCGGAGCTCCGCGGGAGGCATTCGAAAAATTTGGGATGCCCAGAAATACTGATGTTTTTCGTGTAACATTTAGCGGTGAAGGCATTTTGCGCTCAGACGATATTACAAAAGATACACGGTATGGGAAAAATTTTCCGCATTCGGGCATGCCGAAGGGACATCTCCCTGTAGTGAGTTATATGGCCGTACCCGTAATTTCACAGGCAGGTACTGTTATTGGCGGACTTTTTTTCGGCCATCCGAAATCTGCAATGTTTAAAAAAGACCATGAAATACTTGTTGGAGCAATAGCCGCGCAGGCCGGAATAGCATTGAATAATGCCATGCTGTATGAGGAGATTCGTTTGCTCAATGAAAAGAAAGATGATTTTATTGGGTTCGCGAGCCACGAATTAAAAACACCTTTGACGACCATCAATGGTTATTTGCAGTTGGTCGATCAAATGCCAGCGTTAGGCGAGGAGGTCATTCCAAAAATAAAAAAACAAGTGACTCGCCTTTCAACGATGATCGCAGACCTGCTTGACATTTCTAAAATACACACTGACCATTTCGAACTGAATTTTATAACCACAAATCTGTATTCCCTCATTAAAGACAGCATTGAAATGGTTAAGCATTTAGACGCCAATAAGCATAGGATAAAATATGACCTGCCTCTCGAGGATGTGAATATGAATATAGACAAACAAAAAATGGAGCAGGTATTGATTAACCTGCTTTCCAATGCCATAAAATATTCAGATGGCGGAACTGAAGTTCAATTGAAAGCCATCATTTTTGGAGATCAAATTCACATCAGTGTCATGGATCAGGGAGCAGGAATCGCTTCAAAACACCTCAGTAAAATATTTAGCCGTTTCTATAGAATTTCAACTTCAGGTAAAAAAATGCCCGGCGGATCGGGACTTGGATTATTTATCTCAAAGGAAATTATCCAGGGTCATCACGGAAAAATCTGGGCAGAAAGTATAGAAGGGAAAGGATCAACTTTTCATATAGTTTTTCCCATCAATCCGCAAAAAATACCGGCATCCCCAAAATAATTTTCTGCCGAAAAATTTTGCACCCGTCTCGACATTCATTAGACTATTCTTGGTTCTCGCCCATGGATGGCGCCAATTCACTGAACTACGGGTTTACTAAATTCATCTTTTTATTTAATTTTAATGACCTTGTATTGTATTTCAATCACAACAACTGCTATGACAAATAAATTGCCCCAGAAAAGTATTTTTTATGTATTGATTTTTATTTCGTCATTCAAAATCTGTTTCGCCCAATCCGGGAACGATTATATTCCCTGCAGTGAACTGCCAAATTTGATGCAGCATTTTAATGCCGATTATTATGCGTTGGAAAGGTTTTATACGCCGGCGGGCAATGATTCTCCTTTTGGCTTTAATGGCGGTGATAATGGCGCATCATCTCCTGAAAAAAGAGAACGTATGATAAAGCTGTACGAAGAATACTTGCAAAGGCTTTCTCTACTTGATTTTGGTACGCTTTCGCAGGAATGTAAAGTAGATTATATTCTTTTTCAGAGAGATCTAAATAATAAAGTACAACGATCCACCGTAAAGGCCGCTGCTTATGAAAAAATAAAACAATGGATTCCTTTTGCAGACGAGATCAACACTTCAGAAAAACTGCGTCGCCGGGGAACACACCTAGATGGTGAGAAAATCGCAAAAGAATGGTTCAACATCTGCAATGAAATAAAATCGCTGGAAACAAAATTAAAAGATGATAAAACCATTTCATTTGAGTCAACTTATGACGCCGCGGATAATATTGATAATCTTAAGAATGAGGTAGAAAGTGTATACCAGTTTTATAACGCCTATGATCCGTTGTTCTCCTGGTGGGTTCCACGATCTTATAAACCATTAGATAGTTTGCTCGCAGATTTTGCGAGATCATTCAAAACAAAAAGAGAAAGCATCGCACTGCCGGATAAAAGCGGTATTGTCGGGCAACCGGTGGGCCGGGATGAGTTGATTCGTCAACTGCAATATGAAATGATCCCCTATTCGCCGGAGGAATTGGTGGATATTGCCAATAAAGAATTTGCCTGGTGCGATGCAGAAATGCTGAAAGCTTCCCGGGAAATGGGCTTTGGAGATGACTGGAAAGCCGCAGAAGAAAAAGTAAAAAATACTTTTGTTCCTGCGGGTGAGCAGCCAGAAATGATTCTTGGTCTTTACAACGAATCCATAAGTTTTTTAAAAAAGAATGACCTCATCACCATCCCGCCCCTTGCCGAAGAGACATGGGGAATGTATATGATGTCACCGGAAAGACAGTTGATAAATCCATTCTTTCTTGGCGGGGAAAGCATCATCATTTCTTACCCCACAAACACCATGGACGAGGACGCAAAGCTGATGAGCATGCGCGGTAACAATCCGCATTTTTCGAGGGCAACGGTTCATCACGAATTGATCGCCGGACACAACCTGGAATTTTTTATGAACCAGCGTTACCGCACGTATAGAAATTTTGACACGCCCTTTTGGGTTGAAGGGTGGAGTTTATATTGGGAGTTATTGTTGTGGGATCTGAAATTTCCGCAAAGCCCTGAAGACCGTATCGGCATGTTATTCTGGCACATGCATCGCTGCGCAAGAATTATTTTTTCACTCAATTATCATTTGGGAAAATGGACGCCGCAACAATGCATTGATTTTTTGGTTGAGCGCGTAAATCATGAAAGGGCAAATGCAGAAGGTGAAGTGCGCCGCTCGTTCGAAGGTGGTTATCCGCCGTTGTACCAGCTCGCTTATTTGACGGGCGGGCGTCAATTTTATGCATTGAAAAAAGAATTGGTTGACAGCGGGAAAATGACATATAAGCAATTTCATGATTCCATTATGCATTTAAATTGCATGCCTATAGAAATGATAAGGGCAATTTTAACCAATCAGCCGCTTACAAAAGACTATAAGACTACCTGGAAATTTTACAAAGAGATCAAAAACTGATAATCGCTTAATTACCATGCATCCTGCTCCCTTGCCATTGTCTAATCGCCCGATCGATATTGCGATTATTATATTCTTTGTCATAAACCTTTTTTTTATCACTTATATTATTGACCTGGAGCAATTGGTTATTGCTGATGCAAATCATTTCCAATACCCAATGTGGCCGCCAGCAAAAATGATCGACCTTGTGCAATGGTATGGCCGGAATTTCGATCCCCTGTTGATTGCAAGACCCGCGTGGTGGCGTGCAACGATATGGATTGATTCATTATTCTTCGGTCCTTTTTACATTTTTGCAATTTATGCATATGCAAAAGGATTAAAATGGATAAGGCTGATAAGCATTGTTTGGGCTTCTGTCATGCTTACCAATGTAAGTATTATTTTATTCGAAGAAGTAAATGGAGAACATCCATCGCCTGAATTATTGCGTGTGTTTTTGTCTAATGCCGCATGGATCATTTTCCCCTTGATTGTATTGTACCGGATGTGGAGATATGCGAATCCCTTTTCTGGTTCGAAAAAAACGTAAGAAATTTGTTACCGGCGGCTCCGGATTTGTTACTTATCATGGAGCCCGGATGGCCTTGTTAAGTGATACTCATAAAATTTTACCTGTGTATGAGAACTATCTGCGAAAAGAGATTTAATTTATTTTCATCGAGCACAATTAGAAAATAAGACCCCTGCGCATTGCTGCCGGAAATATTAATTGTTTCAGTTTGGAAAGCCGAATTGACTTTCACTTTTTGTTCAAGGACTTTAGCTCCGAACGCATCTGTCAATTGAACCGTGTAATTAGCAGCTTTGAGATTGTTGAATTCAACAGTGAACTGATCACTGAACACGGGGTTGGGATATATTTTTATATTGTCTGAATTGCGCGTAAATGTTTTTAAGAACGGTGATGTTGCAGCGGTATGCAAGGTGTTGCTGTTTG
>Ga0209579_10002500_pt1 | contig 13999 bp, 11 predicted proteins | sample Coa_R1_2_FD_187152 | JGI IMG/M metagenome (GOLD analysis project Ga0209579, IMG submission 187152) | Surface soil microbial communities from Centralia Pennsylvania, which are recovering from an underground coalmine fire - Coalmine... | ecosystem: Environmental > Terrestrial > Soil >... | reverse complement strand
CTACCATCCACCGCAGCCCGAACCCTTGCAATTGAGCGCGTCCCGGATTGATGCGTACGATCGATGTCCGATGAAGTACATGTTTCAGTACGTGTGGAATGTTCGCGGCGGGCCGAATGCGCAGAAGACATTTGGAAACGTGATGCATTCGACGATACGTGAATTTGTGGGCGAGATGCGCAAGGGGGCGGCCGTTCCCTTCGAGGAAGTGCTGGCAATTTATGAGCGGCAATGGTCGTCAGCCGGTTTTCCCGACGAATACCAGCAAGACGAATATCGCAAGGCGGGCCGGGAGCAACTGGAAGCGTTTCATCGCGCTTGCCGGGATGCGCGGCCTGACGTTATTTATCAGGAGAAGAGGTTTGAGCTGGCACTCGATCACGAGGTAGTTGTGACGGGCCGGATGGACCAAGTGAACCGGCTGAACGCCGACGAAGTGGAGATTGTGGATTACAAAACCGGAAGGCGGCACGACACGAAAAAGGCCGCTGAGAATCTGCAACTGAGCATCTACGCGCTGGCGGCGCGTGAGGTGTTGGGCTTGGAGCCGGCGCGCCTAGTGCTTTACAACCTGACCGAGAATCAGGGGGTCGCGACTACGCGCGACGCAAAAGCTCTCGAGGCGGCGAAGGAAAAAATCGCGGATGTGGCCGACCAGATTCGCGCCGGGAATTTTCGCGCGAAGCCCGGTTTTGGATGTGGATATTGCGACTTCAAGCCCCTTTGCCCGGAGCATGAACAGCTGATTACGATTCAGCCGGCGGTGAGCGCCAGGCGCTAGCAAGTCCACTGGTTGCGGACACCACCACGAGTGCGGGAAGACCGCGCCCGTGGTGCAAGTATCTTCCCCTACGACTACAAAACAAAAGCGGGGCAATCGTTTTGTCGATTACCCCGCTTCATTTTTTCGCCAGACTTTTGATTCAAAGCCTGGAGTGGGTTCCGCGCATTTACTACCGGAACTTTCTCCGCGAGACGGCACCGAATTAAAATCCCGGGAGCCGACCCGCCTCGTTCATCTATAGAAGCAGGAACGGATGAAGTCAAGGAGAAAAACTTTCGGGCGATTGTCGGTTTGAAAAATTCGCGGCTAGTGGCCGGCGCTGACGGCGCTCAAATAAAATCCGCGGCGAGTCTCGACGTTCAAGCCGGGCCGCTCAACGCGCACTTCGATTTCATGGAAGTCCTGACCCTTGGGAATATTCTCCGGCGAAAACGTGAGCGTGTACTGATTGCGCGCTTGTTCGGTGACATCTGAATAAAGGCGCTCGAGTTCGGGCTGCTTGGATGCATAGAAGGTGTCGCCGCCGCTATTCAACGCGTATTTTTCGAGTTCCGAAGCTCCTCGCTGAATAAGGGCCTTACCGATCGGCAGCGAATGCGAGACCGAAATGGAATACACTGCAACATCGTTGGCAAGGAGGGAATGAAGCGCCTGGTCGAAAGTGTGCTCGTTCTTCCCGTTGGTGCCGTCGGAGATCAGAAAGATGATTTTGCGGCGGTCACGACCGCGATCCTTGAGCATATTCGACGCGGCGAATACGGCGTCATCCAGGGCATTGTCGTTCTTGTATCGCTGCGAGCCGTGCTGCGGGACGCCGCGCGCGGTATCCACGGGCTGATGGCCGTTCATCATAGGCCCGGCGGTGGTCGGATCGGCAATCACCTGGCTATTGTGCGATTCGAGATCGAGGCGCTGGAGTTGCGTGAACAAGTGGTCGTTGTTGAAAGAAAAATCGGCGACAGTCTGGGGAAACTCGTCGTAAGTTACCACGGCAACTTCATCGGGAGGGCCGAAGCCGGCAGAGATGGCCGTGAGGCTCTTTTGAACCTGCGAGGCTGGCCGCTGATCGAGATCGTTGTCGATAAGAATGACGGCCGAAAGCGGGACTGGCTCGGAGGAGAACTGGCGAATCTTCTGTTCGACGTTATCAGAGAAAACTCGAAAGTCATTCTTTTGAAGATCTCCCACCAACTGGCCGCGATTATCTTTTACAGTAACGGGAACGATCACGGTGTATGTTGGAACGATGATCCGGGGTGGATTCTGCTGCTGCGCCTGCGCCCACGCTTTGCCCGTAAAGCTGAGCAACAGGAGCGTACCTAGAAGTGAAAGTCTTCGCGTCATCTGTGAGTCTCGTTTCTCCGCGGTCTAGATCGCGAGAGTTCGCCGAGCATCTGGAGGCGGGGGCTTGGGCCGGAACATCCGTAAGCGCGCACCGCGCATCGTATCAGTCTGTTCCCGTCCTCGGAGGAATTATACAATGCGGCTTACCAGCATCGCGGCGGGTATTCTTGTTTTAGCAGCCAGCGCGTATCCGCTGGCGAGACCAATGGTGTCGCGCGCAGCCGCGCTGGGCCGCAGCGCGTTTCAAGAGTCAAGCCCGCGAGGACCGCTGATCGACCGTCCCGCAGCCAACCAAGGATCGCAAACTCCACAGCAGCAGGAACCCCCGCAATCGTCCGCGCCCCTTCAAGTGCAAACGACGGTGGTGAACGTGTTCACTACGGTTCGCGATCGGCACAACGGAATTGTTTCCGACCTGAAAAAGGACGATTTCAAAGTGTTTGAAGATGGAGTGGAACAGAAAATCTCCTATTTCACGAAGGAAGTAGATCTGCCGCTTTCACTCGCACTCTTGATGGATACCAGCGGGAGCATGCAGGAAATTCTTAACGCCGAAAAGGAAGCGGCGTCGAACTTCGTCGAAGAGGTGATGCATAAGAAGGACGAAGCACTCATAATGAGTTTTGATACCGACGTAAATCTGCTGGCGGATTTCAGCGAGGATCCCTCAGTGCTGCAGCAGGCCATCCGGCGGGCGGAAATCAACGTGGATGCCACGGGCGTGGGCGGCACCGGGGGCACCGTGCCGTCGCGCGGAGGCGGCACGAATCTTTATGACGCGGTTTATTTGGCGGCGCACGACGAACTGTTGCCGGAAGCGGGACGCAAAGCCATCATCCTGCTGACGGACGCGGAGGATACCGGAAGCAAGTTGAGCGAGAATGACGCGATCGAGTCCGCGCAGCGCGCCGACACGGTTCTCCATTTCATTTTGATCACGGATCCCAATGCCACGGAAGGTTACGGGCCCGGCGTAGCCTCCAAGATGGCGCACGAGACCGGTGGGCGTGTGATCAGCGTGCGGAATGACGAGGGACTTCGGAAAGCTTTCGACACGCTTGCCGAAGAATTGCGATCGCAGTACGTGATCGGCTACTACCCGGCGAACACGAAGCATGATGGGACGTTCCGAAAGATCCGGGTAGACGTGGACCGCGCCGACCTAAAAATCCTGGCTCGTAAAGGATACTACGCGCCATCCAGATAGCGCCGGGGCTGCGCTGCTGAAGTCCGCGACGGTACAGGCAAACCTTAATCAGGTGCCGACTCTTTCAGCAGTTCCGCCAGATATTGCTTCCATACCGCTGCGTGCGTGTGCGTCCCGTGACCGTAGGTCTGTTCGCTGACCGGCAGCAGCACAAACTTTCCGTGCTTGATCCGCTTCACTTCTTTTTCCGCAATGCCCAGTTCCGGCGGATTGATGAAGTCGTCCGCTGAATTGATCCACATCACTGGGGCTAGGATTTTCTCGAGGCCGCCCGAAGGGTCGTAGTTCCGCGAGGCATCTAATTGGTACAAAACATCGTTTGCATCGAGGTCTTTTACTCGCGTCTCGTAGGCTTTCTCCAGGTATTCGTCAGCGGCATCTCGCGTGGGCATCGTTTTCTGCATCTGGAGGGGCGCGCTTCCGGCAATCAATAGAAGATTGATCCAGCTTCGCAGGGCTTGTTGCGGCTCGGTGGTGTAGTCGCCGCCGTTCCATTCGGAATCTTTTTCGATTGCATCCATGGCCATCTTGCGCCACAAGCGATTCCTGCCGGAAATCTGCACGGGCAGGCAGGCCAACGGCATCAGCGCGTCCATGAAGTCCGGGTACGTCTCGCCCCATACAAAGGAATGCATGCAGCCCATCGAAGTCCCGGTCACCAGGCGCAAGTGGTTCACGTTCAGCCCTTTTGTGAGAAGCAGGTGCTGCGCGGCCACCATATCGTCGTAGTCGTAATGCGGAAAATGTGCGCGGAGCCCGTCACTCGGCTTGGAGGATTTTCCGTGCCCGATTCCGTCGGGAAGAATGATGTAATACTTGTTGGCGTCCAGAAGCTGTCCCGGTCCGAATAGCTCGCCCGCGTAGATCGGCTGCAGAAATCCTCGCCCCGTGCCGCCTGTCCCGTGCAAGATCAGCACGGCGTTGATCACACGCCCGTGCTCGTCGCGGACCGGATTTCCAAGCGTGGTGTAGTGGAGGTGCAGCTCGGGCAACATCTCACCCGAGCGGAACACGAAATTTTTCGCGACGTAGTCACCTTCTATCGGCGTGGCCTGCTGCGCAACTAACACTTCGCTTCCCGCGAATAAACAAATCGTGAGGATCAGAGCAACCCTCAGCCACTTTTTCATGACTTGTTCCTCCTCGCTCGGCGGTTCATTGAGCGTTGGAAGAGACGGCGGCGTAATAGCCTTTGCGCGTGCGGACGGTGAGGCCTTTGCGATCTGTCTCGACCTGTATCTTGCGGTATACACCGACGGGAGGCGGATTGACGGGAGCGTAAGCGATGAAATACTGGCTGCGCAGCTCGGTTCCGATGTCGAGGAAGGATTGGGCGAGATCGTCCACGCGGTAGGGAAAGAAGGCGTGGCCGCCAGTTTGGTCCGCGAATTCTTGCAAAACTTTGTCGCCACCCTCGATGTGATATTTGCTGGGGCGGGTGGCGTCGTCGATGGCCAGCCAATCGGTGCTGGTGCTGACGGTGAAGACGGCGACTTCGGAGCGAATGGATGCGTCGATTGCGTCGCTGAGGGCGCGGTCGCTGAGGTTGTCGTCACCATCGCTGATGACAACGATTACGCGTCGCACCTCCGTTTCCGGACCCACGGGAACGGGTGGGTGCGCCAGCTTCTGCGCGGCCATATAGATGGCATCATTCAGAGCCGTGCCGCCTCCGGCGCGCTGCTGCTCGATGGCCGAAGTGAGCAGATCGACGCTGGACGTGTAGTCCTGAATCACCTGCGGCTCGTTATCGAAGGTCATCAAGAAGGCGAGATCTTTTTCGCGGCGAATTACTTTGTCGAGGAAATCGATCGCGGCATCTTTTTCGAATTTCAGGCGCGGACGGATGCTGTTGGACGTGTCCAGAAGCAATGCGATGCGCAGAGGCAGATCGGTTTCGCGGCCGAAGAAACGAATGACTTGCGGGGTGCCGTTATCGAGAACCTTGAAATCCGTCTTATCGAGATCAGTGATGAAGTCGTGATGCCGGTCAACAACCGTGACCACGAGGTGGACAAGGCCGGTGGTGCTGACGATTGGTGGCTGCTGAGCAGGTGGCTCCGCTTGCGGAGTTGGCGCGGATGGGGCTTGCTGAGAAGAGGAGGCGGCGGGGCCCACTGGTTCCGGCGGAGCCTGTTGCGCACGAGCGAAAATCCCAGAGACCGCGAGTCCGATGAGCAGCACAAACACTACCACGCGAAGGAGGTTGAGAGGATTCGTCAAGCGGCACTTCACGACAAGGATTATAGGAACTCGCGGAGGGCAGCGTCAACCAAAGCTGGATCAGCTTGGACGGCGTGAGCGAGGCCGGCGAGATAGTCCAGGAGTTGCGCCGGCAGCGGCGCACGAACTTCGATTCGCTGCCCTGTTCGCGGATGAACGAAGGCGATGCGGATCGCGTGGAGAAAATTGCGGTTTAGCGGTGGGAGCAGCGTAGAGGCGGCACGTTCCTGGCGCGGGGCGCCGTAGAGCACATCGCCGATAACTGGACACCCGAGCGCAGAAAAGTGAACGCGAATCTGATGGGTTCTGCCGGTGTGCAGGCGAGCTTCGATAAAGGTGTAGCCTTTTAGCCGGAGTAGGACGCGCCAATCGGTTCGCGCCTCGCGACCCATGCGGCGTCGGGCGGTCATCCGAGAACGGCGGCGCAGGTCGCGGGCGATGGCCAATTCTACGGAACCGGACTGACCCTTGATGCTTCCGTGAAGCAGGGCGAAATAGGTTTTGTCGATTTGACGCTCGCGAAAATCCTCCACGAGTTTTCGGTGGGCCTCATCCGTGCGGGCAATCAGGATCGCGCCGGAAGTATCTTTGTCGAGGCGGTGCACGATGCCGGGGCGCAGCGGCCCGCCGATGGTTGAGAGTCCTTCGCCGCCGAAGCGGTTGAGAAGCGCAGCTACTAGTGTACCGGCATCCGCGCCGGCTCCTGGATGCACGATCATCCCAGCAGGCTTGTCGATGACGGCGAGGTCTTCGTCCTCGTAGAGAACGTCGAGACGAATAGGTTCGGCTTCGACTCCCGCAGGCCGCACAGGCGGAATTTCCACGGTGAGTGTCTCACTCGACGCTACGTGATGCGAGGCTTTGCGCGCGACACCGTCCACGAGCACGTGGCCTTCGTCCATCAACGATTGGATCCGCGAGCGGCTCAGCTCGGGAAGCTGCGAGACGAGAAAACGGTCAAGGCGCTGGCCGGAGCAGTCAGGCGGTACGATAAATTCGAGGTGTCGGCCTGAGCGGCTCGCGGGCATGTTGTGATCAAAGGATCATTGCTAGGGCCGGCTCACTATCGCACGCTCCATAGGAAGAGGGGCGATCGAACGAGCATGCAGACCGCGCCACCAGAGCGAAGCGCCAGCGACGATCAGCACGGCACTGACAATCTGCATCAGCGACACGGCACCGTGAAACATCATCGTGCGGCCTGGATCGCCGCGAAAAAACTCGATGGTGCCACGCTCGATTCCGTATAGAACAAAATAGGCGCCGATCAACTGCCCCGCGAATCGCTGCCTAGCGCCCAACCAAATCAGAAAAAGAACATTCAAGAATTCAGCCCCGGCTTCATATAGCTGGGTCGGATGTAGTGAAACGTTCAGTGGTGTGCCCGCAATTTTTTCCGCAATGGGACTGGTGAAAGTGACTCCCCATGGAAGTGACGTTGGTTTGCCATAGCAGCAACCGGCCACGAAGCATCCGATGCGACCAATTGCATGTCCGAGCGCGACAGGAGCGGCGACGACATCGAGCACCGCGAGAAGGGGCATCTTTTGGAAGCGCGTGTACAGAACTACCCAGAGAATTCCGCCGAGAATGCCGCCGTAAAACGTTCCCGCCGACTGAAAAGTCGCCATGCTGAAAATGTCGGCCGGGTGCGCGATGTAGTAGTCCCAACTACTGAAGATGAGCCAGATCTTCGACATCAGCAGAGCCAGGAGGATTCCGTAGACTCCAAGATTCCACACGCTGTGCGGATTCAGGCCGGCTCGCGGAGCTTGCCGGTAAGCTAGCCACAGCCCCACCAAAAATCCAGCCGCTGCAAGGACTCCGTACGTGTAGATGCTGATGGAGCCAATTTGCAAAAGGACAGGATGCATTGTTAGGCCCGTTCCTGGCTAGGATGGCGCCAATCGCGAAGAAGTTCGAGCAGAACCAAGGCAGCGCCGACCACAATCGCGGAGTCAGCCACATTGAAAGTGTACCAGTGGTGGCTGCCGACGTAGAAGTCGATGAAATCGGTGACGCTGTGGCGGACGATGCGGTCCAGAACATTGCCTGCGGCGCCACCGAGGATCAACGCCATACCCCATTGGCCGAATTGGCCTCCGGCGCGATCCGTGACCAGCAACCACGCAATCAATCCGATCACCGCCACCGAAAACAGGATCAGCAAAGGCGCGCGCCAGGGCATTTGGGAGTCGGCCAACAGTCCGAATGCCACGCCCGGATTGCTGGTGTGAACCAGATTCAAGATGCCGGGAATCAAGACCCGGCTCGATCCCGCTTCAGTGAAATTCTCCACGGCATATTTGCTCGCTTGGTCCAGAATTAGAACGACTGCGGCGAGAACCGTTAAGAGCCATGCCGGGCGTGAGGCGGGATGCATTACGAGGCGGCACTCCCCGCTACGCTGCCTCCATCGCGCTCGATTTCATCCATTGCGGCGACGCAGCGCTCGCAGAAGTCAGGGTAATCTTTGCTTTCGCCTATGTGGGTCGAATAATTCCAGCAACGCGGGCATTTCTTACCATGCGCGCGCTCGACCTGGATCCGCAGTCCGTCATCAGCACCGGCGGCTGGCTTGCCGATGTCCGAATTGTCTGCGGCGATTTCAACTTGCGAGACGATGAAAAAGGCCGGAAGGCTGGCGGCATGCTTGCGCAACATCCTGGCCAGTTCACCTTGAGCAGCAAGAGTAACCCGCGCTTCAAGGCCCGCGGAGATGGTTTTCGCGGCGCGTAGAGGCTCGAGCGCTTTCAGCACTTCTTCGCGGACAGTGAGCAAGCGATCCCATTCTTTTGAACGAGCGTCGTCCAAGGCTTTTTCGAACGGTTCAGGAGATGGAAACGACGCCATGTGCACGCTCGGCTGCGCGGAAGCGCCGCGCGGCAGATATTTCCAAACTTCCTCGGAAGTGAAAACAAGGATCGGCGCAATCAGGCGGACCAGCGCCCGCGCGATGTGATAGACGGCCGTTTGTGCCGAGCGGCGCCCGCGACTATTCGGCGCGAATGTGTAGAGGCGATCTTTGAGCACGTCGAAATAAAAGGCGCTCAGATCGACGGTGCAAAAATCCTGGATCGCATGATAGACGCGATGGAATTCGAATTCCTTGTACCACTCATTGCACTGGCAGATGAGGGCGCCGGTACGACGAAGCATCCAGGCGTCCATTTCCCACATGTCCGCGTCGTGCACGATGTCGCGTGAGGGCTCGAAATCAAAAAGATTCGAAAGCGCGAAACGAAAAGTATTGCGGATCTTGCGATAGGCCTCGGCAAGCTGGGTCATCATTGCATCGGAAAGGCGCACGTCCTGCGTGAAGTCCTGGGAGGCGACCCACATGCGTAGCAGATCAGCGCCCCACTTATCCGAAATTTCCTTCGGATACATGGCGTTGCCGAGGGATTTCGACATCGGTGCGCCTTTTTCGTCCAGCGTCCAGCCGTGCGTTACGACCTGTTTGTACGGCGCGCGCCCGCGCGTGCCAACTCCGATGAGCAAAGAGCTTTGAAACCAGCCGCGATATTGGTCGGGACCCTCCATATAAACGTCCGCGGGCCACGTGCCGTCCTTTTCGCTGAGCACGGCGAGGTGAGTGGAGCCTGAATCGAACCAGACATCTAGGATGTCGCTTCCCTTGCGCCACTTCGCGGCACCACAGGAACATTTCGTAACGGGTGGGAGCAGCTCTTCAGCGGTGTGGGCGTACCAAGCATCCGCGCCTTCGCGTTCAAAGAAGGGAAGTACGTGACGCAATGCCTGAAAATTCTTGAGCTGCTCTCCGCACGACTCGCATGTGAACACAATAAGGGGCACTCCCCAAAAACGCTGGCGAGAAATGCACCAGTCGGGCCGCTCGGCCACCATTTCACGAATACGGGCCTCACCCCAACGGGGCTTCCACTTCACTTTCGCGATTTCGGCGAGGGCATTGTGCCGCAATCCGTCATGATCAATTCCCACAAACCACTGCTCGGTAGCGCGGAAAATTACCGGATTGTGGCAACGCCAACAGTGCGGATAGCTATGCGTGAATTGGCGTCCGCCAACAAGCATGCCGCGCCTCATAAGCAAGTCGACAATGATGGGGTTCGCCTCCCACACGGTCTTGCCTTTGTATTCTGGTAGGCCTTCGACGAAACGGCCTTCGTCGTCCTGTGGAGCATATGCCTCGAGGCCGTACTTTTGGCCAGTGCGAAAATCCTCGGCGCCATGACCGGGAGCTGTATGAACGATTCCGCTGCCTTGATCGAGCGTGACGTAATCCGCCAACACCGCGGGCACGGTCAGATCAAGAAATGGGTGCTGGAACTCAATGCCTTCGAGGTCACCACCTTTCCATGAACCGTGGACGTTGCCAATTTGCACTTGCAGTTCATCCGCGAGTGCTGGAATGCGCTCTTTGGCGAGCAGCAGTTTGCCGGCGGGAGTCTCCGCGACGGTGTACTCAAAATCCGGATGAAACGCCAGAGCGCGATTCGCGGGAAGGGTCCAAGGAGTTGTCGTCCAAATCAGCGCGTTCACGTTGCTGCCAAGTGCGGATGATTTCGGGCCCGGCACGATCGGGAATTTCACCCAAATAGAAGGGCTGGTGTGGTCTTCGTACTCCACTTCCGCTTCCGCAAGAGCGGTGCGATCGCAAATGCACCAGTAGACGGGTTTCAGCCCGCGATATACGTACCCTTTCTCGAAGAAGTCGATGAAGGCCTCAGCTATGCAAGCTTCAATCTCCGGATCCATCGTGAGATAGGGTTTGTCCCACTGGCCAAAGACACCAAGACGCTTGAAATCGCGCTTATGAGCCTCTACATAGCGTCCGGCGAATTCGCGGCACATGCGGCGAAATTCAACGGCGTTAACCTTTGTGGTTTTCCCTCCCAATTCCTTTTCCACTTGAGTCTCAATCGGCAAACCGTGGCAATCCCAGCCCGGAATATAAGGCGAACGGAAGCCGGCCATCGTTTTCGATTTGACAATCATGTCTTTTACGATTTTATTGAGGCCCGTACCGAGATGAATCTCCCCCGTCGGATAAGGAGGGCCATCGTGGAGAACGAACAGTGGCGCGCCAGCGCGCTGTTCAAGAATACGGGCGTAGACGCCCAGTTCTTCCCAGGCGGCAAGCTGTTCAGGCTCGCGCTCCGGCAACCGTGCTTTCATGGGGAACTCTGTTTTGGGTAGGTTCAGGGTGCTTTTCAAGTCCACAGTTTTGGCCATCTTGCGGGATTCGCTAATCCTTTCTCGAAAGACCCCGGCATTTTGTGGCTAGGATATGTTAGCTTGTGCTACGAATTCGCGCGGTGGAAACCGAAATTTGGCATCGCGCCACGTAATGTTACAATGAATCTTGAAGTGTGTCAGCCGCTGGGGGCCAGACATCCTTTTGCGTAGCCGTGCGTCTAAGATGAGGTGCCCCTGCGGATGGGATACAAGTAATGCGAACATTCGATCTTAGCACCAGACGCGACAAACTCGACCGCTCGGCAAGCGGATCGGCCGAACCTGGTCTGCACTTGGGCCGTCTGCCCGCGCCCGTTCATGAGTCCAGCCTCAAGAGCCTGTATTCGAATCTACGAGACTTTCTCACCGAGCGGCCCGCGAAGGTTCGCCCCGGCACGCCCACGGCGTTTGATATGCCCAAGTTTGGCACCGGCATAAGCGGCAACCTGCGGGAATTTCTCCGCGCTGCGCCTCGGGGAAAGGTGAACTCGGCACTATTGGTGAATTGGAAAGAGGAGCCGACTCTTTGGCAAAACCTGCGTGATTGGATCGCCCCGCGAAAATTGCCTCCGCTCCAAACCACAAGCCAGCCCATTCCTGTTCCGGAGATTTGGTCGAAGAACACGCAATTCAATCGCGTGCAGATTGTTTCAATCCTAGTGCACGCGGTAGCGATTGCTGCCGTGGTGGTTATTCCGCTGCTGTTTCCGGGAATCATCACGACGACCACAAAGGCTTTCAACCCTGAGGCACCGGTGGATGTGAGCGTTTCGCCCTATCTCGCGAAGTTGAAGCCGTCCGCGAAGGCGGCTGGCGGTGGTGGCGGCGCGCACGACCTCGCCCCGGCTGCCAAGGGGAAATTGCCGAAGTTCTCGTGGACGCAATTCTCGGCGCCGATGGTGCACCCTCAGGAGCACCCGCAAATCGCGATGACGCCGACTGTCGTTGGCAATCCAGATATCAAAATGCCGAATCAGAATCTGCCCAACTGGGGCGATCCGCTTGGCAAGTCCCTGAGCGATTCGATGGGGCAAGGTCACGGCAGCGGCGTCGGAAATGGAAATGGCGCCGGCGTCGGGCCCGGCGAGGGTTGGAATACCGGCGGCGGCGCGCCTAATGCGGGGATTGGCGGCTATGGCGTTCCGGCATGCCTCTACTGTCCCCGAGCCGATTACAGCGACGAAGCTATGAAGGTAAAGGTGCAGGGTGTGGTCGAGCTGATTGCGATCGTTACCGCAGACGGCCGCGTAACTGACATTCACGTAGCCAAGGGACTCGGTCTTGGCCTCGATGAAAAAGCCATTCAGGCAGTGCGGACTTGGCGGCTCACACCTGCGCGCGGGCCCGATGGGAGGCCCGCGGCCGTTCGACAGATTATCGAAGTCGCGTTCCAATTGTTCTGAAAACACGCGTGGCCGTTCTCGGGGTCCTAATTCCCGGCGCGCATCAGCTGGGCCGGACGTTAACCAACTGGTCCCATCGATGCGTGGCGCAACGCCTCCCCGTTGCACTCCTCTGCTACGATGACCGGCATGAAAAGCAAAATCAGCTTCTTCACGATCCTGATAGCAGCGATGATCGCGGTCGTGCCGCGAGCGACCGCGCAAGACGGTTCGATCGAGTTCGTGGCGCGAGCCACACCCTCCGGCGGACTGGAAGAGCCGGTGCGCGGCTTCCCTTTCTATCTGTTGAGTAAAAGCTTCGAGGAAATTGGGAAAGAAGCGGATGCGGATGATCCGAAACCAGACATGGGCACGTTCATCGACAAACTGGATTCCACTTCCTACTCGCCCCAACTGAAAGCGTGGATGAAGAAGAACCAATTCGTTACGCTGGCGGGGGAAGACTTCATTCGCAAGCTGCATCCAGCGGACGTCATGGACATTCCCGAATTTTTCTCGGCGTACATGGATAGGAACGCCGGTGATGAGTCTGCGGACTTCCCAAAATCGAAAGTTAAACCCTCGGACAAAGTGAAGAATCCGGAAAAATTCGCGAAAGCCACTGCCGAGTACATGGAAACTATTCGGCACTATATCGAGCAGCATCCGCAAAGCGTCGACGGGATCGATCTCAATCTTGCCGAAATAGACCCTGGCCCGAAATGGAACCTCTTGCTCGGGAGACGAACTCCGGAAATTCATCGCAGGGCTCTCGATCTGGCGCAGTCTAAATACTTGGTTGCGCGCGCCGAATCGAACCTTCAAGGACAAGGATTTTTGCGCGATCTGCCGCCAGGAAAATATTGGATCAGCACTCTCGATGTCGCGGCGGACGTCGGGGACGCTCGACCGCGATGGGATGTGCCCGTAACCGTGCAGCCGGGACAAACCGAATACGTCTCGCTCTCGAACGTTAATTCTGTCCAGCCCTCACGCACTTCCCATATCCAGTGACGCGAAAATGGCTGAAGGCCGCGATCTTGCGAAGTGGATACGCAGCCTAGCCGATTCCGACTCGGGGAAAAGGCTTGCGGCCGCAGCCCAATTGCGTTCGGCGGGTGCTACGCTCTTTCTCTCCGCAGCGCGCGAGTGGCTCAAGGACCCCGAATTTCGCGAACTTGTAAGTTCCTTTTTCGCGAATGCGATAAACGAGTCAAGTTCAGCAAATATCCCATTCAGCATAGGCATCGCGGTGCAGCCCGAGAGTTTTGCGAGAATCCACGCCGCGAACGGCTCGCCGCGGTTGGCCGACGTTCCGCCGGACCAGGATGCGATGGAATTCGAGCTCCGCTCGGGTGAGCACGAGGAATTCGACATTCTGACCACACGTGATCCCGGCGGCTCGGGTGCGATTGCGCGATACCTCAAGAAGTTTGGTGAGGGAATTCAGCAGATTGAACTGAACGTGACCAGCGTAAACCGGGCCACGGAAATCCTACGCCACCGGTTCGGCCTTACGCCTGTGTATCCAGAAACACATGCGGGTGCGAACGGCACGCGCGTAAATTTCTTTCTCGTACCGGCAGCAGAAGGCAAGCGCGTTTTGATCGAATTGGTGGAACCAGCGCCTAGAACATAAGCGACGGTCGCTCGATTATTGGCCGCTCTGCTCGAGAAGCTTCGCAACTAAAGCAGTCCAGCCGGTTTGGTGGCTTGCGCCCAGCCCTGCGCCCGTTTCGCCGTGAAAATATTCGTAGAATAGGATTAGATCGCGCCAAAAAGGATCCTGCTGAAACAGCGCCGCATCAGCATATACGGGCCGGCCTTCATTTCCCCGGA
>Ga0209579_10002499_pt1 | contig 14001 bp, 7 predicted proteins | sample Coa_R1_2_FD_187152 | JGI IMG/M metagenome (GOLD analysis project Ga0209579, IMG submission 187152) | Surface soil microbial communities from Centralia Pennsylvania, which are recovering from an underground coalmine fire - Coalmine... | ecosystem: Environmental > Terrestrial > Soil > Unclassified... | reverse complement strand
CCGGCTCCCTCAACGACCCGCCAAGCGTAGCCCTCGCGTCGGGCCGCCGGCAAGCACCCCACCCTGGGAGAAGCGGAGGGCCGCCTGTGCGGCGGCCCTCCGTAGCGTGATTTGCGCCGCCAGCTAGGGAAGCGTGTAGGCGGTGATGTCGGCGCCCGCTGTCGAGAAGTGCGTGAACGAGACGATGTACTCCTTGCCACCAATGGAGTACGGCGTGATCCGCGGCACGACGGCGACCGCCTGACCGTTCACCAGCACCGGGATCTGCCAGACCATGTTGCCGGTACCGGCGTCGAAGGCCTGGATCATCCCGACTCCGTTTGGATACTGCGGCGTCGCGACGATGCGACCGATCAACGCCAGGCCGCTCGCCGTCGTCGTCACCGGGCTCGCGCAGCCGGTCGCGTGACCTGCTGCGATTCCGCCCGTCGACACCTCGTCGTGCTTCCACGCGATCGTGTTCGTCGCGGGATTGAACGCGACGAGACGCGCGATGGAGAGCGAGTTCGGCGCCGTCGAGCTGCGGAACTGGATGATGGCTCCGGCGTTGCTGATCACCGGATGCTGGTCGGACGCCGGCGGCGACTCGTAGCCTGCCTCCTGCACGTTCGCGCAGACGTACTCGAGTCCCGTGCTCGGATCGAACGACGGGTCCGGCCACTCAACGCCGCCGCCGGCCGTCGGCGCGATCACGATGTACTGCTGGTCGGTGTAGGTCGCGAACGGCGACGTCGCCACGATGTAGGGCTTCCCATCCGGCGCCACGATCCCCTGGTAGTCGGCGGTGTCCGCGGGAATGTGCGGCACGAGCTCGTCCCCGACCGGGATCGGCTGCGTCGGATAGCTGTGATCACGCGGGTCCTGCGGTACCGGCGTCTCGACGACTCCCACCACCGGCTTGCCTGTCGCCGGATCGAGGATGTAGTTGTACGCGTCCTTGTTGATGTGATCCACGACATCGATTTGCTTGCCGTTGCGTGTGACGGTCTCGACGAGCGGCGTCTGCATCCCGTCGTAGTCCCAGATGTCGTGGTGCACCTCCTGGTAGAACCAGGCGAACTTGCCGGTCATCACGTGGAAGGCGTAGACGCCGTCGGTCCCGAGCTCCTCACCCGGACCGTTGATCAGGCCGTTGAACGGGAGCGGCTGCCCGACGCCGACGTAGACGAGGTCCAGCTTGGGGTCGATCGCGGGCATGTCCCAGATCGCACCGCCGCCGTAGTACCAGCGGTTGGCCGGCCAGGTGCTCCAGCCGTACGCCTTCGGATTCGACGGGATCGACGAGTAATGCCAGACGACCTTGCCCGTCTTCGCATCCAAGGCGACGGTCTCACAGGCGCCGCCCGTGTCGCCGCCGCTCGTCCCGATCACGACGAGCCCCTTGTAGTAGAGCGGCGATACGTCGACGTAGCCGCCGCCGATCGGATTGACGACCTGCGTCGCCCAGACCTGCGCGCCCGTTTGAGCGTTGAGGGCATAGACGTTGCCGTACGAGCCGGTGAAGATCATCCCATCGCCCATCCCGAGTGAGCGCTCGTCACCGGATCCCGGCGTGTTGAGACCGATCGCGGGATCGAACTGCCACAGCGTTTTCCCGCTCGACGCGTCGAGCGCGGTGATCCGCGTCCACGCGTCCTGGACGTACATGACGCCGTTGTAGACGATCGGGTTCGCGTTCCCCTGGGCGATCTTCTCCGGCAACGTGGGGTTTGCCAGATGCGTCGTCCACGCGACCTTGAGGCTGCCGCCGTTCGAGCCGTTGATCTCCGTCAGTGTGCTGTACCGCCACGACTGGAGGTTCGCGTTCTCGCTGATCCAGTTCGCCCCGGCAGGGGCCGAGAGCTGGCTGACGCTGAAGTCGGGAATCGCGGCCGCCGACCCGGCCCGCCCTCCGGACGCGCTCACCGCCGAAAAGAGGACGAACGAGACCAGCGTCCCGAAGATGCAAAGGTGCACAAGGCTCTTCATGCCACCCTCCTCCTAAAGAGACGACGCGCCGTATGGGCTCAAACCGGCGCTTCGAAGATGCAACAAAGCGTACAAGCCTCGTCGGTCACGGACAAGGGCGGCGACAAGCGGAGGGCCGCCGTCTCCGGCGGCCCTCCGCGGATTCCCTTCGCGTCCTCGAGCTACGGCAGCGTGTATGCGCTGATGTCCGGCCCCGCGGTCGAGAAGTCGGTGAACGAGACCAGATACTCCTTGCCGTTCACCATGTACGGCGTGATGCGGGGAACGACCGGAATGCCCTGGCCGTTGACGAGCACCTGGATCTGCCAGTCGAGGGCACCGGTCATCGTGTCGTAGGCCTGAATCACCCCGACGCCATTCGGGTACTGCGCCGACGGCACGACGCGGCCGATGATCGAGAGGCCGCTCGCCGTCGTCGTCACCGGGCTGACGCACGTCGCGGGACGGCCGGCCGCCGGTCCACCAGTCGCCAGGTCGTCGTGCTTCCAGACGATCTTGTTCGTCGCCGGGTTGAACGCGACCAGCCGTGAAATGCTCAGCGCGTTCGGCGCCGACGACGTCCGCCACTCGACGATTTGGCCTGCGTTGCTGATCACGGGATGTTGGTCAGCCGCAGGCGGTGCCTCGAGCGCTCTGCTGAAGATGTTCGCACAGACCACCTCGATCCCGGAGTTCGGATCCCAGGCCGGATCCGGCCACTCAACGCCCCCGCTCCCCGGCGACTCCATGACCACGTAGTTCTGGTCGGTGTACGGAGTGAACGGCTGCGTCGCGATCACGTACGGCTTCCCGTCGGGCGCGACGAGGCCGACGTAGTTCTGGGGATCCTGCGGCACCTTCGGGACGAGATCGTCACCGACCGGAATCGGCTGCGTCGGAGACGTGTGGTCACGCGGCTCTTGCGGCACCGGTGTCTCGATGACACTGATCACCGGTTTGCCGGTCGCCGCGTCGAGGACGAAGTTGTACGCGCTCTTGTTGATGTGGTCGATCACGTCCGTCGGCTTGCCGTTGACACTGATCGTCTCGACCAGCGGCGTCTGCATGCCGTCGTAGTCCCAGATGTCGTGGTGGACCTCCTGGAAGAACCAGCGGAACTTGCCGGTCATCGCATCGAGCGCATAGACGCCACAGGTGCCGAGCTCGTCGCCGGGGCCGTTGATCAGCCCGTTGAACGGCAGCGGCTGCCCCGTCCCGAAGTAGACGAGCCCGAGCTTCGCGTCGATGGAGCCCATGTCCCAGATCGCGGCGCCGCCGTAGTACCAGCGGTTCGCGGGCCAGCTGCTCCACCCGTACGCCTTCGGGTTCGACGGGATGTTCGAGTAGTGCCAGACGACCTTGCCCGTCTTGGCGTCGAGCGCCACCATCTCGCACGCGCCGCCCCAGTCACCGCCCGTCGTCCCGATGATGACCAGGCCCTTGTAGTAGAGCGGCGAGACGTCGATGCCGCCGCCTCCCACCGGGTTCACGACCTGCGTCGCCCACACCTGCGCACCCGACTGCGCGTTGATGCCGTACACGGTCCCGTACATGCCGGTGAAGATCATCCCGTCACCCATCCCGAGCGAGCGCATGTCGGTCCCGTTCCCGGCCGTGTTCAAACCGACCTGCGGATCGAACTGCCACAAGGTCTTGCCGCTAGCCGCGTCCAAGGCCGTGATCCGCGTCCAGGCGTCCTGGACGTACATCACCCCGTTGTAGACGATCGGGTTCGCATTTCCTTGCGTCAACAACTCGGGTGTCGACGGATTCGAGAGATGTGTGTCCCATGCCAGCTTGAGGCTGGCGCCGTTCGAGGCGTTGATCTGGTTCAGCGTGCTGTAACGCCACGACTGCAGGTTTCCGTTCTCGAGGATCCAGTTCGCACCAGCCGGCGCAGAGAGCTGCGCCGGCGTGAAGTCGGGAATCGCGGCCGCCGACTTCGCGCCGCTCCCCGACGCACCTACCGCCGTGAACAGCACGAGCGAGACCGCAGTTCCGAAGATCAGCAACTGCAGAAGCCTCTTCACGCACCCTCCCTCCTGAGCAGATGAGCGCCGGCCGGGCTCCAGCCTGCGCCTCGACCAGAAGAAGGCTAATCGCCGCTCGGGTCGCGAACAAGGTGCCGAGAAAGCCGGAGGGCCGCTCTTCGCGGCCCTCCGTGCGGCAGCCTGTCTGCCCGGGTTCTTGCTACGGCAGCGTGTAGGCGCTGATATCCGCCCCCGCCGTCGAGAAGTGCGTGAACGAGACCAGGTACTCCTTCCCGCCCACGGAGTAGAGCGTGATCCGCGGCACCGTCGCCACCGCCTGGCCGGCTACGAGCACCGGGAACTGCCAGGTCATCGCGCCGGTTCCCGAGTCGTACGCCTGCACCATGCCGACGCCGTTCGGATACTGCGGCGTCGCCACGATCCGGCCGATCAACGACAGGCCGCTCGCGGTCGTCGTCACCGGGCTCGCGCAGGGCGTCGCGTTGCCGTTCGGGATGCCGCCGGTAGACACCTCGTCGTGCTTCCAGACGATCTTGTTCGTCGCGGGGTTGAACGCGACAAGCCTCGCAATCGTGAGGGTGTTCGGGGCGACCGAGCTCCGGAACTGGACGATCGAGCCCGCGTTGCTGATCACCGGGTGCTGGTCGGACGCGGGTGGCGACTCGAAGCCCGCTTCCTGCACGTTCGCGCAGACGACCTCGATGCCGCGGGTGGGATCCCAAGACGGATCCGGCCATTCCACCCCGCCGCCGGCCGTCGGCGCGACCACGACGTACTGCTGGTCGGTGTACGGCGTGAACGGCACGGTCGAGATCACGTACGGCTTCCCGTCCGGCGCCAGGATGCCCGTGAAGTGGTCTTTGTCGTAGGGCACGTGCGGGACGAGCTCGTCACCGGCCGGGATCGGCTGCGTCGGGTACGTGTGCGCCCGCGGATCCTGCGGCACCGGCGTCTCGACGACCGAGATCGCCGGCTTGCCTGTCGCCGCGTCGAGCACGTAGTTGTACGCGTTCTTGTTGATGTGGTCGACCACGTCGACCTGTTTGCCGTTCATCGTCACCGTCTCGAAGAGCGGCGTCTGCATCCCGTCGTAGTCCCAGATGTCGTGATGCACCTCCTGGAACCACCAGGCGAACTTCCCGGTGAGCACGTGGATCGCATAGACGCCGTCGGTCCCGTATTCGGCACCGGCCCCGTTGATCAGGCCGTTGAACGGCAGCGCCTGGCCGACTCCGAAGTAGACGAGATCGAGCTTCGAGTCGATCGCGCCCATGTCCCAGATCGCGCCGCCGCCGTAGTACCAGCGGTTGGCCGGCCACGTGTTCCAGCCGTACGCCTTCGGGTCGGAAGGGATGTTCGAGTAGTGCCACGCGACCTTCCCGGTCTTCGCGTCGAGGGCGACCATCTCGCAGGTGCCGCCCCAATCACCGCCTGTGGTGCCGATGACGACGAGCCCCTTGTAATAGAGCGGCGAGACATCGATCCCGCCGCCGCCGACTGGATTCACGACCTGCGTTGCCCAGACCTGCGCTCCCGTCTGCGCGTTGATGCCGTAGACCGAGCCGTAGGCGCCGGTGAAGATCATGCCGTCGCCCATGGCGAGCGAGCGCATATCCGTGCCGTTACCGGCCACGTTGAGACCGACCTGCGGATCGAACTGCCACAGCGTGTTGCCCGACGACGCGTCGAGCGCGGTGATCCGCGTCCAGCCGTCTTGCACGTACATGGTGCCGTTGTAGACGATCGGGTTCGCGTTCCCCTGCGACAGCTTCTCCGCCGTCGTGGGATTGGCGAGGTGCGTCGACCAAGCGAGCGTCAGACCGCCTCCGTTCGCGGCCGTGATCTGGTTGAGCGTGCTGTACCGCCACGACTGCAGGTTTCCGTTTTCACTGATCCAGTTCGCTCCCGCCGGCGCATTGAGCTGGCCGACGGCGAAGTCGGGAATCGCGGCCGCCGATTTCGCACCGCTCCCCGACGCGCTCACCGCCGTAAAGAGGACGAACGAAACCACGCTCCCCAAGACGAGGAACTGCAAAAACCTCTTCAACGCCTACCTCCTTCTCTCGTTCCGAGATGGAGGACCTACGACCCGCGGTCAGCTCCCTCACCGACGCGGGAAGCCTAGCCAGAAGCCACGTCGCGCGGCAACAAAGAGGGGCCGCCGGTCTACCGGCGGCCCCTCGACGATCAGTCTCTCGAGGCGCGGCTACGGCAGCGCGTACGCGCTGATGTCAGGGCCCGCGGTCGAGAAGTCGGAGAACGAGACCAGGTACTCCTTGCCGCCGACCGAGTACAGCGAGATCCGCGGCACGATCGGAACGGCAGTGCCGTTGACGAGCACCGGCAGCTGCCAGACCTCGGTACCCGTGCTGGCATCGAACGCTTGAACCATTCCGACCCCGTTCGGATACTGCGAGGTCATGACGACGCGCCCGATCAGGACGAGGCCGCTCGCGGTCGTCGTCACCGGGCTCGAGCATGGAGAGGCGTTCCCACGTGCGAACCCGCCGGTCGAGACCTCGTCGTGCTTCCAGGCGACCGCGTTGGTCGCCGGGTTGAACGCGACCAGGCGTGCGATCGAGAGCGCCGACGGCGCGGACGAGGTCTTCAGCTGCATAATGCCGCCAAGACCGCCATTGCCGAAGATCTGCGAGATGATCGGGTGCTGGTCGGCCGCTGCCGGCGCCTCATAGCCGGAGCTCTGCACGTTCGCGCAGACGTATTCAAGCCCGGTGCTTGGGCTAAAGGACGGATCCGGCCACTCGACCCCGCCGCCGGCCGTCGGCGAGATCACGACGTATTGCTGGTCGGTGTAGGTCGGGAATGGCGTCGTCGAGATGATGTACGGCTTCCCATCCGGCGCCACCAGGCCCTGCCAGTCCTGCGGATCGGGAACGACGTGCGGGACGAGCTCGTCCCCCGTCGGGATCGGCTGCGTCGGATACGTGTGGTCGAGCGGCTCCTGCGGAACCGGCGTCTCCACGACCTTGATCACCGGCTTCCCCGTCGCCGCGTTGAGGACGTAGTTGTACGCGTCCTTGTTGATGTGGTCGACCACGTCCATCGACTTGCCGTTCACCTTGATCGTGTCGACGAGCGGCGTCTCCATCCCGTCGTAGTCCCAGATGTCGTGATGCACCTCCTGGAAGAACCAGGCGAACTTGCCCGTCGTCGCGTTCAGCGCATACACGCCGTCAGTCCCGTACTCGGCGCCGGGCCCGTTGATCAGGCCGTTGAAGGGCTCGGGGTTGCCGGTGCCGAAGTAGACAAGGCCCAGCGTCTGGTCGACTGCCGGCATGTCCCAGATCGCGCCGCCGCCGAAGTAGTAACGGCTCGACGGCCACGTGTTCCAGCCGTATGCCTTCGGGTTCGACGGGATCGAGCTGTAGTGCCAGAGCACCTTCCCCGTCTTCGCGTCCAGGGCCACCATTTCGCACGCGCCGCCCCAGTCACCGCCGGTCGTGCCGATCAGGAGCTCACCCTTGTAGTAGACGGGGCTCGTGTCGATCCCGCCGCCCCCGACCGGGTTGACGATCTGGGTCGCCCACACCTGGGCTCCCGTCGACGAGTTCAGCGCGTAGACGGTGCCGTAGGCGCCGGTGAAGATCATCCCGTTGCCCATGCCGAGCGAGCGCATGTCGGTGCCGTTGCCCGGCACGTTCAACCCGACCTGCGGATCGAACTGCCACAAGATCTTCCCGCTCGCCGCGTCCATTGCGGTGATGCGAGTCCAGCTGTCCTGGACGTACATCGTCCCGTTGTAGACGATCGGGTTCGCGTTTCCGCCCGCCAGCTGCTCCGCCGTCGTCGGGCTCGCGAGATGCGTGTCCCACGCGAGCTTGAGGCTGCCGCCGTTCGAGGCGTTGATCTGGTTCAGCGTGCTGTAGCGCCACGACTGCAGGTTCCCGTTCTCGAGCGGCCAGTTCGCGCCGGCCGGCGCCGAAAGCTGCGCGGGGGTGAAATCGGGAATCGCGGCGGCCGTCTTCGCGCCGCTCGCCGACGCCCCCACCGCCGTCATCAGCACAAGCGCCACCACCGTCCCGAGGACGAGCGCATGAGCCCTCTTCACTCCTACCTCCTCTCAGCCTGCCTCTCAGCCTGCCGAAACGTAGACAAGGTTACGGACCCGAGACGGACGGCGGTGGTGGCTTTACAGAACCGTAAAGGGGCCGCCGGTTGCCCGGCGGCCCCTTCGTTTCCGAGCTCGAAGCTGCGGGCTAGGGCAGCGTGTAGGCGCTGACGTCCGGGCCCGCGGTCGAGAAGTGCGTGAACGAGACCATGTATTCCTTGCCGCCGACCGAGTAGAGCGTGATCCGCGGCACGGTCGCGACGGCCTGGCCGTTGACGAGCACCGGGATCTGCCAGTCGAGGTTGCCGGTGCCGGCGTCGAAGGCCTGGATCATCCCGACGCCGTTCGGGTACTGCGAGGTCGCGACGATCCGCCCGATCAGCACGAGGCCGCTGGCGGTCGTCGTCACCGGGCTCGAGCACGGCGTCGCGTTCCCCTTCGGGATCCCCCCGCTCGAGACCTCGTCGTGCTTCCAGGCGACCTTGTTCGTCGCCGGGTTGAACGCGACAAGCCGGGCGATCGAGAGCGCGTTCGGCGTCGTCGAGCTGCGCAGCTGGATGATCGCGCCGGCAGTGCTGATCACCGGGTGCTGATCAGCCGCGGGTGGGGCCTCGTAGCCCGAGCTCTGCACGTTCGCGCACACGTACTCGAGGCCGGTGCTCGGATCGAAGGACGGATCCGGCCACTCGACGCCGCCGCCGGCCGTCGGCGAGATCACCACGTACTGCTGGTCGGTGTAGGTCTGGAACGGCTTCGTCGAGACCGCGTACGGCTTGCCGTCAGGCGCGAGCACGCCGTACCAATCCTGCGGATCGGTCGGCACGTGCGGCACCAGCTCGTCGCCGACCGGGATCGGCTGCGTCGGCCAACTGTGATCGAGCGGGTTCTGCTCGACCGGCGTCTCGACGACGCCGATCACCGGCTTGCCGTTGACGGCATTCAGGACGTAGTTGTACGCGTCCTTGTTGATGTGGTCGACGATGTCCATCTTCGTGCCGTTGTGGGTGATCGTCTCCACGAGCGGCGTCTGCATCCCGTCGTAGTCCCAGATGTCGTGATGGACCTCCTGGAAGAACCACGCGAACTTGCCGGTCATCGCGTTGAACGCGTAGACGCCGTCGGTGCCGAGCTCTTCACCCGGGCCATTGATCAGCCCGTTGAACGGCAGCGGCTGGCCGACGCCGAAGTAGACGAGACCAGTGTTCGGGTCGACGGACGGCATGTCCCAGATCGCGCCGCCACTGTAGTAGTACCGATTCGACGGCCAGGTGTTCCAGCCGTACGCCTTCGGATTCGACGGGATCGACGAGTAGTGCCAGAGCACCTTCCCGGTCTTCGCGTCCAGGGCAACGGCCTCGCAGGCGCCGCCCCAGTCACCACCGGTCGTCCCGATCAGGACCTCGCCCTTGTAGTAGACAGGGGAGACGTCGATGCCGCCGCCGCCGACCGGGTTCACTACCTGCGTCGCCCACACCTGCGCTCCGGTCTGGGCGTTGATCGCATAGACGGTGCCGTAGGCGCCGGTGAAGATCATCCCGTCGCCCATGCCGAGAGAACGCATGTCGGTGCCGTTCCCGGCCACGTTCAGCCCCACCTGCGGGTCGAACTGCCACAACGTCTGCCCGTTCGCGGCGTTCATGGCCGTGATCCGGGTCCAGCCGTCCTGGACGTACATGACACCGTTGTAGACGATCGGATTCGCGTTCCCCTGAGACAGTTTCTCCGGAGACGTCGGGCTCGAGAGATGCGTGTCCCACGCGAGCTTCAGCGTGCTTCCGTTCGAGGCGTTGATCTGATTGAGCGTGCTGTACCGCCACGACTGCAAGTTGCCGTTCTCGAGCGGCCAGTTCGCGCCCGCCGGTGCCGACAGCTGCGCCGGAGTGAAATCGGGAATCGCCGCGGTTACCTTCGAGCCGCTTCCCGACGCGCCCACTGCGGTCGCGAGGACGAACACCACCGCCGTCCCCACGGCGAGTGCCTGGGCAAGCCTGTGCACTGCGACCTCCTCTCAGCCTGCCGGTTTCCCAACCTGCCGAGACGCAGAGAAGGGTAGGGAAAGCGATCAGCCGGCGGGCGAGACTTCACAGAAAAATAAAGGGCCGCCGGTCACCCGGCGGCCCTTTGCCGAACGAGCGTGCGGGCTACGGCAGCGTGTAGGCGCTGATGTCCGCCCCCGCGGTCGAGAAGTGCGTGAACGAGACGATGTACTCCTGCCCGTTCACCGAGTACACGGCCAGCCGCGGCACGGTCGCGACCGCCTGACCGTTCACGAGCACCGGGATCTGCCAATCGAGGTTGCCGGTGTTGACGTCGAAGGCCTGGATCATCCCAACGCCGGTCGGGTACTGCGGCGTCGCCACGATCCGCCCGATCAGGACGAGACCGCTCGCCGTCGTCGTCACCGGGCTCGCACAGCCGGTCGCCTTCCCGGCTGGAATCCCGCCGGTCGAGTCCTCGTCGTGCTTCCACGCGATCTTGTTCGTCGCCGGATTGAAGGCGACGAGCCGCGCGATCGTCTGCGCGCCGGGAACCTGCGACGTCCGGAGCTGGATGATCGCACCGGAGCTGCTGATCACCGGGTGCTGGTCAGCCGCCGGCGGCGCCTCGTAACCCCATTGCTGGAGGATGGCGCAGACGTACTCCAGGCCGGTGCTCGGATCCCAAGACGGATCCGGCCACTCGACGCCACCGGTTGCGGTCGCATCCCCGATCACGACGTACTGCGAGTCGGTGTACGGCGTGAACGGAGTCGTCGAGACGATGTAGGGCTTGCCGTCCGGGGCCAGGACGCCCTGGAAGGCCTGCGGATCGGTGGGTACGTGCGGGACAAGCTCGTCGCCCACCGGGATCGGCTGCGTCGGATACGTGTGGTCGGCCGGGTCCTGCGGCACCGGCGTCTCGACAACGCCGATCACAGGCTTTCCGGTCGCAGCGTCGAGGACGTAGTTGTAGGCGTCCTTGTTGATGTGGTCGACGATGTCCATCTTCGTGCCGTTGTGGGTGATCGTCTCCACGAGCGGCGTCTGCATCCCGTCGTAGTCCCAGATGTCGTGATGCACCTCCTGGTAGAACCACGCGAACTTGCCCGTCATCGCGTTCAGCGCATAGACGCCGCACGTCCCGAGCTCCGCACCGGGGCCGTTGATCAGCCCGTTGAACGGCAGCGGCTGACCGACGCCGACGTAGACGAGGCCGAGCGTCGGGTCGACCGACGGCATATCCCAGACCGCCCCGCCGCCGTAATACCAGCGGTTCGTCGGCCAGGTATTCCAGCCATACGCCTTCGGGTTCGACGGGATGTTCGAGTAGTGCCACACGACCTTGCCGGTCTTCGCGTCGAGCGCGACCATCTCGCAGGCGCCGCCCCAGTCACCGCCGGTCGTGCCGATGATGACCAGGCCCTTGTAGTACACCGGCGAGACGTCGATCCCGCCGCCGCCGACCGGGTTGACGACCTGCGTCGCCCACACCTGCGCCCCGGTCGCCGCGTTGATCGCGTACACCGTGCCGTAGGCGCCGGTGAAGATCATCCCGTCGCCCATACCGAGCGAGCGCATGTCCGTGCCGTTCCCGGCCACGTTCAACCCCACCTCCGGGTCGAACTGCCACAGCGTCTGCCCGCTCGCGGCGTTCAGCGCCGTGATCCGCGTCCACGCGTCCTGGACGTACATGACGCCGTTGTAGACGATCGGATTCGCGTTCCCCTGCGCCAACTTGTCGGCCACCGTCGGGTTCGCGAGGTGTGTATCCCACGCGAGCTTCAGGCTGCTCCCGTTCGACGCGGTGATCTGATTGAGCGTGCTGTACCGCCACGACTCGATGTTCCCGTTCTCGCTGATCCAGTTCGCTCCGGACGCGGCCGACTCCTGAGCCGACGTAAAGTCGGGGATCGCTGCTGCGGACTTCGTCCGGCTTCCCGACGCGCCGACGGCCGTCAAGAGGCCGAACGCGATGACCGAGGCGAACACGAGAACCTGCGTGCGCTTCTTGGTCAACACCTGCTCCTCTCTGCCTGCCACCAATCACAGAGACTGAGGAATCGACCCTAACGCGCGGTCAAGACGGCGACAACCTGAGCGGAGGGCCGCCGGTCTTGCGGCGGCCCTCCGCAAGGAAGGCCTTCCCTACGGCAGCGTGTACGCGCTGACGTCGGCTCCGGCCGTCGAGAAGTGCGAGAACGAGGCGAGGTACTCCTTCCCGTTCACCGAGTAGAGCGTGATCCGCGGGACGATCGGAACCGCCTGCCCGTTGACGAGCACCGGTAGCTGCCAGACGAGATTGCCGTCGTTGACGTCGAACGCCTGCACCATTCCGACGCCATTCGGGTATTGCGTGTTGATCACGACCCGGCCGATCAGGGCGAGGCCGCTCGCGGTCGTCGTCACTGGGCTCGAGCACGATGTTGCGGTGCCGGCGTTCGGGCCGGCGAGCGTGGTGTTCTCGTCGTGCTTCCACACGAGCTTGTTCGTCGCCGGATCGAACGCGGCGAGACGCGCGACCGACAGCGCCGTCGGCACGGTCGCGATCCGGAGCTGGATGATCCCGAAGACGTTGCTGACGACCGGGTGCTGGTCGGCCGCCGGCGGCGCCTGCACCGCGGTGCTCGACACCGACATGCAGACGTATTCCTTGCCCGTGCTCGGATCGAACGACGGGTCCGGCCACTCGACGCCGCCGGCACCGAAGAACGGAGCGAACACCGTGTACTGCTTGTCGTCGTACACCGGGAACGGCGTGTTCGAGACGATGAACGGCTTGCCGTCCGGCGCGATCGCATTCTGGTAGCTCTGCGGATCCGGGACGACGTGCGGCACGAGCTCGTCACCAACCGGGATCGGCTGCGTCGGATACGTGTGGTCGACCGCGCTCTGCGGGAACGGCGTCTCGACCACCTTGATCACCGGCTTGCCGGTCGCCGCGTCGAGGACGTAGTTGTAGCCGTCCTTGTTGATGTGATCGACCACGTCGGCCTGCTTCCCGTTGATCGTCACCGTCTCGAAGAGCGGCGTCTGCATCGCGTCGAAGTCCCAGATGTCGTGGTGCACCTCCTGGAACCACCACGCGAACTTGCCCGTCAGCGCATGCAACGCGTAGACGCCGTCCGTGCCGTACTCGGCACCCGGGCCGTTGATCAGGCCGTTGAACGGCAGCGGGTTACCGGTGCCGACGTACACGAGGTCGAGCTTTGGATCGACCGCGGGCATGTCCCAGATCGCACCGCCGCCGTAGTACCAGCGGTTCGTCGGCCAGGTGTTCCAGCCGTACGCCTTCGGATTCGACGGGATCGTCGAGTAGTGCCACGCGACCTTTCCCGTCTTCGCGTCGAGCGCGACCACTTCGCAGGCGCCGCCCCAGTCACCTCCGGTCGTGCCGATGATGACCAGGCCCTTGTGGTAGACGGGCGAGACGTCGATGCCGCCGCCGCCGACCGGGCTGACCACCTGGGTCGCCCAGACCTGAGCGCCCGTCTGCGCGTTGATTCCGTAGACGGTGCCGTAGGCGCCGGTGAAGATCATCCCGTCGCCCATCCCGAGCGAGCGCATGTTGGTGCCGTTCCCTGCAACGTTGAGACCGACCTGCGGGTCGAACTGCCACAACGTCTTGCCGGACGCAGCATCGAGCGCCGTGATGCGGGTCCACGCATCCTGCACGTACATCGTGCCGCCGTAGACGATCGGGTTCGCGTTTGCCTGCGCGATCTGCTCCGGCGTCGTCGGGTTGCTCAGGTGCGTATCCCAAGCGAGCTTGAGACTCCCGCCGTTCGACGCGCTGATCTGATTCAACGTGCTGTACCGCCACGACTGCAGGTTCCCGTTCTCGAGCGGCCAGTTCGCACCCGCCGGCGCCGAGAGCTGTGCCGGCGTGAACGCGGGAATCGCGGCCGCGGATCTCGAGCGGCCGCCTGACGCGCCCACCGCGGCAAAAAGGACGAGCGAACACGCGGTCGCGAAGACCAGAAACTGCGACAACCTCTTCATTTGCCTGCCTCCTAGA
>Ga0209579_10002495_pt1 | contig 14010 bp, 18 predicted proteins | sample Coa_R1_2_FD_187152 | JGI IMG/M metagenome (GOLD analysis project Ga0209579, IMG submission 187152) | Surface soil microbial communities from Centralia Pennsylvania, which are recovering from an underground coalmine fire - Coalmine... | ecosystem: Environmental > Terrestrial > Soil >... | reverse complement strand
TCATCCTGGCTATTGTCGCTTTATTTTATCGGAGATTTCTAGCGATCTGTTTTGATGAAAATCAAGCGCAGCTTCAGGGTTTGCGCGTGCACGCGCTCTACCTGCTGCTTCTTTGCCTAGTAGCCATTTCCGTCGTCTTGCTGATTCAAGTCGTAGGGGCTATTTTAGTCATAGCCATGCTGGCAATCCCAGCCGCTATTGCGAGCAGCTTTACTTTTCGTCTTTCGACGATGATGCTCATTGCGACAGCATTAGGTATTTTATTTAATTTCCTGGGAGTCTACATTTCTTACGAATGCAATTGGCCCCCAGGGGCTACCATCTCACTTGTCGCCGCTTTGGCTTATGCTCTTGCGCTTTTATATACTAGGCGTAACTAAATTATAGTTTGCAGTATTGATTCCAGAATTTTTTCCAACCAAAGCTCGTTTGGCGATGCGGGTGGTGATGGCTCGCTGTTTTTCTTTTTTTGTGTTTTCGCATATTCTCCTCCTCTGGATTTAATAATGCTGATGTATTTTTACTTCCTCTGGACGCACTGCACTGACATTGCTCGTGGCTGTTTTAAGCTCATCGCGAATATGCGGGCGCGCATCTTTTCTATGCGTTTTTAACGTGACCTTCGTCGCCTTTTTCTTGTTAACCCGCTTATTAAAAGCTTTCATAGCGTCTCGCAGCCTTTAAAAAAGCTGTATCCTTTAGACTCATAATAAAAAAAATAATATTAATTATCAATTGAAAGATTAAATATTTATTTAATCTTGTGATTGATAGTTCCTTAGAATACGATATTTTTGGAAATAAATTTTTAATTATTTAAATGATGGATTAATTGTTAAATCTAATCATGAAAGCAAGAAGGTATCCAGGACAAAGCTTGGCCCATTCGAGCTTTTAATGGTTGACTTCCAATCGAATAATATTCTAATATCTCCGCTTAATCCCTAGTAGGAGGTACAAATGTACGCGATTATTGAAAGTGGTGGGAAACAATACCGAGTGGAAAAGGGAGATGTCATTGATGTAGAACTCCTTGAAACCGAAGCGGGAAAGAAAGTGGAATTTAATGTGCTCTTCCTCAATACAGGAAATGCAGCAAAAATTGGCACGCCTTATGTGTCTAAGTCCATGGTCCATGGCGAGCTTGTGCAGGAAGTAAAAGGCCCAAAAGTCATCGCGTTTAAGTATAAAAGACGCAAGCCTATCCGTCGAAAAGTGGGTCATAGACAGCGCTACTCGCGTGTAAAAATCACTGAAATTATTTAAGGAGAGAACGCTATATGGCACACAAGAAAGGACAAGGCTCCACGCGAAACGGCCGAGACTCTCAGGCCCAGCGACTTGGCGTCAAAGCTTCAGGTGGGCAGTTTGTCACAGCAGGAAGCATCCTCGTCAGACAACGGGGAACAAAATGGCATCCTAGCAAAAATGTCGGAACGGGAAGAGACGATACTTTATTTGCCCTCATCGATGGAATTGTTACCTATCGTAAAAGCAACCGCACGTACGTATCTGTTCTCCCTGTCTCAGGGTAATACAATCTTATGTTTGTCGATTCTGTAAAAGTCACTTTGCGCGCTGGCAAGGGCGGTAACGGCGTCGTCGCTTGGCGTCGTGAAAAATTCATCCCCAAAGGAGGCCCTGCCGGCGGAAACGGCGGCAAAGGCGGAGCTATTCTTTTAAAAACGGACACCCATGTCCTATCCTTAGAAGAGCTACGGAATCGACGGATCATCTGTGCAGAAAATGGCCAATCAGGCGCAGGGGCCATGAAAAAGGGACGCAGTGGAGAGGATCTTGTGCTTAAAATCCCTCCCGGAACCCTTGTCAAAGAAGCCCTTACCGGAGAAATCCTTTACGATTTTACAGAGCCCGATCAGGAATGGACCATATGCCGAGGGGGAAAAGGCGGCAAGGGCAATGCCTGCTTTAAATCTCCTACCAATCAAGCCCCGATCGAGTTCACTTTGGGCGAGGAAGGCGAAAGCAAAGAGATCGAGCTCGAGCTCAAATTAATCGCTGACGTAGGCTTTATCGGCATGCCCAATGCGGGCAAGTCCACGCTCTTGTCCAAACTGTCCCGCGTCCCTGTTAAAATCGGAGCCTATCCCTTTACCACCCTCTTTCCTAACTTGAGCTTCATTCAATTCGAGGACCGCTCGCGCATCTTTATCGCAGACATCCCCGGCATCATCCAAAACGCCCATCTCAATAAAGGACTGGGACTTTCTTTCCTGAGGCACATCGAACGCTCCTCTGTCCTCGTATTTATCATCGATTGTTCCGGTTTCGAAGAACGAGACCCCTTCGCAGATTTTTGCCTTCTGCGCAACGAGCTTAAAGCCCACAATCCGGAATTGCTGCTTAAGCCTTTTCTGACCGTTCTTAACAAGATGGATTACGAAGAGGCGAAAAAGCATTGTGAGCTCTTTAAAAACCGCTACCCCTTTTCCGAACAGACCCTATTCCCTATTTCAGCCCTCGCAGGCGACGGTCTACAGCCTCTGATCGCAGCCATGCGCAATCAAGTCTATAATCGCGATTTGGGCCTTTCAAAGGAATAAACTGAATTATAAATATATTAATAATTAATTTATTTATTGGCTGAATGATTATTGAGTGTCACATATTTGCCTACCCTATGATAGGTAAATACATGGCCGTAATGACCCCAATGAATGAGAATGATCCATTGAAGAGCTGGATCTTGATGAGGAAATTCCTCTTTCAAAATACCGATGAGATCGCTGCGTTTTAAGGAATGCTCAGGAGCATTTTTCAATGCATCGCAAATCTTTGCAAAAATGGGAAGAGTTAATAACTGCTCTTTCCAGTATTGATGCTGATCTTCCCTATTTGCAGTTAAAAATCCTTTCCCCTTTTCTGTTGTATTCACTGAGCGATGCACAATGTCTATAAAATCTAATAATTGCGCTGCCTGTAAAACACTGCTGATCTTATCAAAATGTTGATGGGTTTCAGGACCTATTTTAAAAATGTCCTGAGATCCTCCATGCCTATTTAAATATTCTAAAAGGCCGAGAATTGTGTCAGGAGTTACAGACAATAGAGGGCGTCCTGCTTTTTCTCTTGCAGGTTTCGGCTCAGCTGATGGCGCTTCTATATGCCCATATGTATCGTGCACCTGTTCGACCAATTTGAGAAAATCCGCCGAACGATAATCTCTAGGACGTGGAATTTTGTTCTCTATAATCCCGCGCACACTAGTAGAATTCATCCCGAGCACGATGATCCGATCCGCCATAAAGACCACTTCATGAATGTCATGAGAAACCAAAAGAATCGTACTCGGATTCACGTCCTTGTTCGCCCAGATTTTTGTCACTTCTGAACGCAAGGTTTCGGCTGTAAATGCATCGAGCTCGCTGAATGGCTCGTCCATAAAAAGCATTTTAGGATTACGCACTAAGGCCCTGGCTATCCCAACGCGTTGTTTCATGCCTCCCGAAATTTCTCTGGGATACGCTTCTTCGAAGCCGACAAGGCCGATTAAAGCAATCGCTTCAGTTACCTTCTTTTCCATTTCTTCTACGGACACCCTAGCGGCCTTTAAAACGATTTCGATGTTTTGTTTCACAGTCATCCAGGGATAAAGGGCAAAACTCTGAAAAACCATACACATATCGGGCAATAATCCGTGAAGCTCTTGTCCCTGATATAAAACTTCTCCTGTTGTTTGCGGAATCAGTCCCGCTAAAATCCGCAGCAGGGTCGATTTGCCACATCCTGAAGGACCAATAATTGCGACGATTTCATTGGGGTAAAGGGCAATATTAACTTTTTTTAAAACATGCAGTATTCCACCCTGAGGCGAGGGAAAATCTTTTCCGATCTCTTTTGCTTCGACCAAAGGCGCCTGATCAGACATTTAACGCAAACCGTTTTTCAGAATAATGATACAGTCTTAGCCATACCTGATAATTGATTATCACCACAACGACCACCATAACTAAAACACTCGCTGCCAAAAGGGGATAATTATTGTTTTGTGCGGCCAGGCTGATCGAAGAACCAATTCCCGGCGTTGTCAAGACTTGTTTTTTAAACGTGACATATTCCGCTACAATACTCGCATTCCAAGCACCGCCTGAAGCAGAGAGAACTCCCGTGATGAGATAGGGAAATATCGCGGGTATATAGAGCCAAAAAAACCGCTGGAATCGATTAAAGCGAAAACTAGCTGCTGCTTCCCTTAAATCCGATGGCATCGCTCTTATTCCCGCCATCACATTGAACAAGATATACCACTGCGTTCCCATTAACATGAGAATAATACTGCCAAACCCTAAGGAAATGCCCAATAGACTAAAAATGAGAACTAACACCGGAAATAGCAAGGTCGCTGGAAACGAAGCGGTGATTTGGATGATGGGCTCCAAGATACGAAACCATTTTTCAGAAAGTCCAATCGCAAGGCCTAAGGGCAGCATGATCAATATGCTGAGACCTACGCAAATAACCACCCGGGTAAACGTTAAAAGCAACAATTTGCCCAATTGCAGCCATTCATCCAATGACACCTGTACCAATAACTGCATCACAAAAAAAGCAGCGATGATTAAAAGGATAAGTAAAATGCACAAGGAAACACGGCTTATGGCCAATCCTAAGTTCCCACGATCTTTCTTAACGTCATTTTTTGCTTTCCGATCTTGTATATATTCATTGACACGAGTGCACGCTGAACGAATAAAAGCGATGCAATAGGCATTTTTGAGCACATTGAAAAACCAGGACTCTGTCCGTTTAGTAGGAGCTGTTTCTTCCATGCGCAATTTTTGAGACCAAATGACAAGCGGCCTCCAAAGCAGCTGATCTAAAAATACGATTAGAATGATCATCGCTATGATCGCATTGATCATGGAAGGGACATCGCCCAAAGAAACTGCCACGCTCATATAGGATCCTAAGCCCGGCAAGCGAAAATCCCGATTCCCCAATGTAAACGCTTCGTTGATCATTAAGAAAAACCATCCTCCGGCCATGCTCATGATGCTATTCCAAATTAAGCTCAATGCAGCAAAAGGAAGTTCTACCCAGCGAAATCGCTCAAAATGACTAAAGCGATATGCTGTCGCACATTCATTTTTTTCTGTAGGCACGGTGCGTATGGCATGATAGACGCCGAATGTCATGTTCCATACTTGACTTGTGAACATCATGATGATAGCGGCGAGCTCCAGGCCGATGTTCGAATGCTTGAATATAGTGACGAATAAAAGCACAACCCCTGGCAATAATCCTAAAAAAGGAATGCTTTGCAGTACATCTAAAAAAGGAATGAGCGCCTTTTCCGCCACCTTATCTTTCGCTGCCCAAAATCCCCATACCAAACTGAAAAGCAACGAGAGGACATATGCCAAAAGCCCCCGAGACATGGAGAAAAACGTGTATTGCGGCAAATGCCAAAGAGAGAGATCGATCTCGACTTTATCGTGCAAAGGACCAAAAAACTGTTGCAGATAACTAAAAAACCCCACCCCTAAACAGACGAGGACAAAAATTAAAAAAACATCCGACAGGATACGGCGCATAATTTTGGAGAATTTGCTAAAGGATATTTTTGTTCAAGACCAAAAGATAAGAACAGTGTAAGCGAGTCTCAAAGACAAATTTGTGAATATTTTTTACAAAAATAATATTTTTTTATTTAAAAAATGAAGATTTTGTTAAGATCCATCCTTTAACACAATCCCAAAAAGCAATTCTATAGAGGAGGTTTTTATGGCAGCACCCGTTAACCTAACATATAAATATCCAGGTATATTCAGTATTCCACGCGAAGAAGAACCCCTTTCCCCTTTCGAATCTCAAATAGCGGATTTAAAAAAGGAAAAAGCACGTATAGAAGAAAGTCAAAGAATCTTTGAAGAAACGATTTATCGGAGGAGCTATCAAGCACAATGCAGTTCCTATTGTTTATTGCCGCTTACCTGCATAGGAACGACTATTTGGTTTTTCCCCTATCTGTGTTCTTGCCTACTCTGCCAAAAAGAAAACTGTTGTGATAAGGCCTTGGATTCCATAGGATGCGTTCTCTTTCAACGCAACCTTGAAAATAGCAGGGAATTATGTTGTATCTATTGTACGCCGCTGTGTGGGGAATTTCCCGAAGTGAGGCATCCTAAGGGATTCGATCGCTATACGCTTCCTCATGAAAGAACAGATGAAAACCTGCGCCGGACTGCAATCCTGCAATTATCTAGACAAATCGACAGATTAAAAGAAAAACATTTGAGAAAAACAATCCTCTCTTCTTCTCAAGAAGAGATAAGCTCCATAAAACCTCCTTCGCAAGAAGATCTCAGCCGATTTAAAATTTCTTCTTCTCAGGAGGTTTTGTTGAATCCTTCACCCTCTCGAGAACTGATGGCATGAAACCTTTTAGTTTTTCTCAAGTTATTGCATACTAAAGCAAAAATCTGAGAAAAACATGAGTAAAAAACCTAAAGTAAAAAATGCTGATCTCCTGGTCGAGGCGTTGCGCATGCTTCTCATGGGGAGAAATGCCAATACTCAAGAAGATATTTGCTCTCTCTTAGAAAAACAAGGCTATGAGATCAACCAATCCAAAGTTTCACGGCTTCTCCGAAAGATCGGCGCCACTAAAGTAGTCAATGAAAAGGGGCAAACGGCCTATTCTCTTCCTCGCGAACCCTCGCCTCTTCCGCTCAATACGTCCATAAGAAATTTAATTCTCGATATCGTTGCCAATGAAACACTGGTGGTTATTATCACCTCTCCAGGCGCTGCTTCGATGATCGCCCGCTCGCTCGACTATAGCCAGCTGACGACAGAAATTTTAGGAACAATTGCCGGAGACGACACCATATTTATCGCCCCCAAGTCCATCAAAAATATTCACAAGCTGTTCGAAGAAGTGAAGAGACTCCTCAGGGAGTGAATCCATTAACACTTTCTAGGAATATCAGTATATAAGCAGCGAGGTATTATTTAAGAGCAGTCCTTGCATATCTTGAGTAACTATTCAACTTTTGTAAGTAAGGGTATCTTTCGCCGAAAAACAAAAAACCTCTTTCAAAACCAAATTCGAAAGAGGTTTAAAGGACATCCCTGATTATTTTTCAATTACGATTGGGCTGTTTCCGCTCCTGGCTCGAAACCAATATCTGAAAATTCGTTTCGTATAGCATCTAGAGATTTTTTAGTTCTTTTATCAGTATCACTCAAACACATATCTATAAACATTTTAGACGTTCCACCTCGTCGAAGATCCTCAGTATTTGCGAGATCCTTTTGACGTTGTGCATAAACATCTTTTACCTTTTTCTGTGCTTCTTCTAACCTCTTGGCAGGATCCCCATCCCCTGAAGGAATTGTAGGAATCAAAGCAGTAGAAAAAATATTCGATACAGTTTGAGAAGTGCTTGAGGATTGAGAAGAACTAGAGGAAGAAGATTGAGAAGCGCTAGGAACTGGTTGAGGTCTAGTTCGACTAGAGGGCACGTATGGTTTGTGTGTTATAATTGTTGACATAATAAACTCCTTTTTAAATTAATTTGTATTTCGAAATTATAATATATATTAATTATATAATTAAATCGTTTAATTGTAAATTAATAATATATTTATTGTTAATTTTAAAAAAATTATTAATAATCAAATTCAACGAATTTTATAGACTGCAACTCATTAAGCATCAGAATGTTGGATCCAGGCTTTCATGAGTTGTTTGATGAGGGTCTGGTAAGGGGTGCCTTCTAGCTCTGCTCTGCGTTTGAAGGCTTTCAGAAGTGATGGCTCAATTTTAAGGCTGATCAATTGACTTTTTTCTGGGATGGTCGAGAAGAGTAGGCGATAACTTTCAAGAAAATCGATAATTTGATCCGCGGTCATCCCCTCACAGCGCTTAAGATATTCTTCAGAGAAATACTGAATGGTTTTATTCATGCAATGTCAACCCCTCGTAAGCGAACGAGCGCTTTTACATCCTCTAAATCTTGAGGCCGACCGGATGCCTTTTTCATGTGTATCAGATCGTTTAATGACAAAATGCGGATTGTTCCCTGAGAAGTTTTAATCGTCTTGGCATTACTTGCACTTTTGAGATCGTAATTGATGATGATATCCACTTGATTAAGCGGATTGGAGGGATCGTAGAAATTCCAAGCGATGAGATTGCGATTGTGGATATATTCGTCTCTAAAATGAAACAAAGTCTCCGCGGTAATCGGGATCAGAGAGACAAGTCCTATTTGTTTGAATGCGTGTTCTGTATCCTGGAGATTTTTTAAAGACCACTGAATGACGACATCGACATCGACGGTCCCTCGAATAGCTCCATGTAACGCTACTGCATATCCCCCGACGATAGCATAGGGAACTTCGGCTTGATCTAAAGCGGAACAGACAGCATGGATAAACATATTTTTATTTTTCTCTGGTATATACCAGTATATACCGCTAAGCATCGGCCGTCAAGGATGACCTCCTCTAAGCAGTTACTAGGCCCGATATATTTTACCCGCCCCGTCGATAAAAATTCCTTTACCCTTTCTTTGATCAATTGCATCAAATAGCTCAATATGTCCATTATCTAGCTGCCTGAATTCGACTATGCTTTCACTTTTGATACGTGTAAGTAAAAGGGCTGACTCTCCATAGGTAACCAGTGTCTCTTTAACAGAAAACGTTTTATCTGCATGCACTTCGATGGGGATTTTATTAAAATTAAAGATTGTTCCATTTTCATCGATGTACAATTGACGTGACTCCGCATCAAAAAAGAGCTCAATTCTATCTATTATCGCTTTGGCCACTTCTTCTGTGGTTCTTGCGATTTCCTCGATGGGTTTATCATCCCAACCGCTTCCTCTAAGATGCACAAGATGCGTGATCCCAATATTGCGCATTCTTCCATCGGGATATTTGAGCTGCAAAAACACAGGCTGTTTGGGGCTAGCTTTCTCGTTCTCAGCTACTACGATGTATTCCCGTTCAAAAACAATCTTATTTGCTTGCTGCAACGCCGCACGTAAGTTAGGCGAAGCGGATGTAACTGTTGCCATTCACACTCCTTTCCTTGAACCCATCCCGCTAAAATTTTTCGTCAATTTTCTTTAGGTTCCCATCTGACGGACAAAATCTCCGAGATCTTTTTCAACTGCTTTAGGATCTAATCTCAGTTGTTTGACAAAATTATCAGCAAAATCATCTGTAGTGATATCCTCAATTCCTTGTTCGATCCCGTCGAAGATGCGAACAGCAGCATTCGCGGGAGTTTCTTTCTCAAATTCCACTCCATCGGCCATATCTGTATCAATAGGTCCGGGATACACACCAAAAACAGAGACGCCATGACGCGTCAATTCTGCTCTTACAGATTGCGTTAAGGAATGAGCTGCGGCTTTTGAAGCAGAGTATGTGGCATACAAGGGAAAAGAAGACAATCCTGCGATGGAGACCACGTTTACTACGGCTGTATTTTGATTTTTGATCAAAGTTTTATAAAAAGCACGGATGAGATTAATCAACCCAAAGTAATTTACTTCCAGCTCTTGTCTTGCTGTGTCTTCACTATATTCAAAACAAATGCCGGAGTCTCCTGCAAATCCTGCATTGTTGATTAAAATCTGGGTATCGCTGGCTTCTTTTGCAACTTTGTCCGTTTGACTCTTATTTGTTATATCCAAACTGAGCGGAACAACGATTCCTCGATACTGGGAAGTTAGATCATCTAATTGAGAAATATCTCTTGCCGTCGCGTAAATCCTTTTGGCTCCCCTTTTAACTGCATCTTCCACCAACGCGCGCCCTATGCCCTTCTTGCGGCTGGCACCCGTTATGAAAATAACTGCATCTTTTACCACAATGGTTGACATCTATTCTTCCTCGGTAAATTTATACGTTTTGAACGGCTTCAAATACTGACAGAGTCTATAGTGAAAATGGAATTATTTCTAGAACATCTTGGTAATCGCAATTAGCCTTAAGCTTTTGCTTTGGTGTCAAAAAAGAGCTCAATTTTTGTAATCAATCCTTTTTGAAATGTCATAAGCGAGGCTGAACGCATCTTTTCCATAGGAACTGGAAATTCTAAATCGATGACCAACATGCTTTGATTTCCCGAAGCAAACTTTGCGCGGATTGTGAGGGCTTTAAAAAGAGCAGCCCCTTTTTTTAATCTTTCAAGAATTGCTTCTTTTCCAATGACTGCAATTTCTTCAAGCGGGGTGATTAATTGAGCATTAGGATCTAAAAGCTTTTCCATTTCAGCGAAATCTTTTTCTCCCCATGCTTTGTAGTATGCTTCAGCTATGGAGACATTATCCCTGGCGACGTAATAGGTTTCGGATATATGATCCATGATTTCCTCCTGTTAAACATGTGAACTGTTTTAAATTGATTATAGTAAACTACATCCAATATGTCAAATTCAAAAAAGAGAATTTATATTTCAGCAAGCAGACGCTTGCAAGCCACTGAAACAAGAAATCGTATTCTTGACTCTGCAAGAAATTTATTTCAGTCCGAAGGCTTTGAGTCTGTAACAATTGAGAAATTGGCCCAGGTTTCAAAAGTTTCCATGCCGACGATTTATGCTCTATTTCAATCCAAGCTTGGAATCCTACGGGTTCTAATAGAGGAGGCTCTTCCTACTGCCCAACGCGAAGCTCTTGTTGAAAAGACCAAGCAAGAAAAATCGGTAAAAAAAAGGCTTATGCTTGCCGCTAAAATTGCAAGGAAAATGTACGACGCCGAGAGAGCGCAGATGGCCATTTTTCGAGGGGCTTCGGTTTTGGCGCCTGAATTCAAAAAACTTGAAGAGGAAAGAGAAAAACGTCGCTATACTCGGCTGATAGAGACTGTTAAAATAATGGAGAAAGAACAATCTCTTTCAAAGGGACTCACTTCATCTAAAGCGCATGATATACTATGGGCATTTACTGGACGCGATATATATCGTATGTTTGTTATCGAACGAGGATGGACATCGGGAAAATATGAAAAATGGCTCGCTCAACTGCTCATCAAGATTTTGACTGAAAAGTAACTTAGGAAAAATTGACTGAAATCGAATCCGTTAATATTAACAATCTCTAAGGGAAGTAAATGAAGATGGCTCAAAATTTTTTTGTAATTTTGTTTGTGATTTGCACCTCTCTTTTTGCAGAGGAGGGAATTTCCCAGGCGAACGTCTATCGCAATAATTCTGGTCTTCAATGGCAACTGGCTATGGAGAGCCTAGAGGAATTTCCATTCGATACACACGATCAGGTACTGGATGTCGGATGTGGCGATGGAAAGATTACTGCTTTTGTTTCCGAGAAAGTACCTGAAGGCATGGTTATAGGTTTAGATATCTCCGAAAAGATGATTTTCGAAGCAACCTCTCAATTTGCGAAAAACAACTTATTGTTTCTGAAGGGAACCGCTGAGAAAATTCCATTCGAAGAGCGTTTTAATAAAGTAATTTCTTTTAGCACTCTTCATTGGGTTTTAGATCAGAAAAAAGCACTTCGCTCCATGAGAGAATGTTTGAAACAAGATGGAACCATGTTATTGGTTCTTCCGGCAAAATCTTCCAATAACCTCGACATCCTTGGAGAAAAAATTGCCTGCTCAGAAAAGTGGCGTGACTATTTCCCCTCCTTCAGGAAGGAACGAGTCTATTATACTCCTGAAGAGTATACCGATATTCTAAACGAAGCTAGCCTCAAAGTAGTGACTTTAAAAATGTTTCAGGGCGTTGCAAATTATAAGGATAAAACGGCGCTGATTGAATGGATTACTCCTCTTATCAACTTCATCGATCACCTACCCCTACACCTTCAAAGTGAATTTATTGCGGAAATCGCAAACCAAATGCTTTTGATAGAGCCTCCCGCTTCCGATGGAACAATCTCTATCCACTTCAATACAATGCAAATAATCGCAAAAAAATCTAATTATGGAAATAATAGTTCCCCGCCTGTTCTCGAGGAAAGGTCCATTCGGTAAGCAACGACGTGTTTCTTTAATTTTACTTGTGCTTTTTTTCTTTTTCCCGGCCAATTGCCTGGGCAAGCATTTGTGGAGTGACGGTTGTTTTTTGCAATCCGCAATATTGAGCAACTTGCTTTTTCCAATACTGTGCCGCATAGTGTTCGGGCCAAAGTTTTAGACATATTTTAGCTGAAAATTTTAAAAGATAATTTATTTTTTCTGGGATGATTTGTTCTCTAATTCTAACCTCGGCATCTATCCAATTCCAATAAACTTTCCATTCAAGCGTGGGAATCAAATATTGGCATATGCTCTCTGCCAGTTCTTGGTCACTTTTTTCATATAAATGTCCAATTTTTCCACAAAGGCATAAACAGTCGTATCTTTCTTCTAACGTAGCCGAAGGAATGTAGTGAAGTGGAGTCGCCAGTAAATATTTTTCAGCCAGAGTATTAATTGTAACTGCTCCGTCATGGTTAGCAAAACATACCATCTTTTCGCCCCACCATGAAATAAAGACTTTGTGCTTTTGTGAAAACAGGTCTTTCAATTCGGCGACAGTTTGAACATTTTGGATTGAGTCTAACTTTTCGCTTAATGTGATACTCATAATCTCCTCCATGCGTAAAACGATTTTTGTTAAACGGAAAGAAAGATATGCTGCTTAAAGAAATCATCAAGCGTCAATGTTTTTTTTAAACCCTAAAGAGAAGATTGGCCAGAACTGGAATCGAACCAGCGACACAAGGATTTTCAGTCTTGAAAATCCACTTCCGTCCATTGCCTTAAATTGGTCTTAATCAACCAAGATGTCCAAATTCTATAGGGAAAGTCAGATTTTTTCCAGAAAATATTGGTAATCGAAAGCAATCCAAGTCAATGTTATGAAATTGGCCACTCCGTTGGATTCCCGTAAGTTTCTAGTAAGAGAAGAGGGCGAAGGCGAGGCCTCAGACTGCCTATTCAAGAGCTCCGAGGTTCGCCCTAGAAACGCAGCATCGTTGAGAAATATTTTTGGCTGGTCTATGCTTGTCTCTCTAAAAATCCCCTATATGGAAGTTCCAAATGGAAAATTCAAGTAACAAGCATCTCGTGTCCTCCAATTTATCTTTTGAATCACTTAAAAAACTAAACCCACACGGAATAGAGTATTGGAGTGCTCGTGATCTTCAGGGCTGCCTTGGATATTCAGAGTGGAGAAAATTTGAAACTACGATTAAAAAGGCCATTGATTCTTGCAAACAGTCTGGAAATGACCCTGAAAACCATTTTGTCGGCGCCGACAAAATGGTCCAAATCGGAAGTCAAACGGATAGAAAAGTGAAGGATTGGCATCTCTCTCGATTCGCCTGCTACCTCATCGCCCAAAATGGAGACCCCAGAAAACCTGAAATTGCGCAGGCTCAAAAATACTTTGCTATTCAAACTCGAAAACAAGAGCTTTCAGAAGAAAATGCTGCCGATCTCGAGAGGTTAGAGCTGAGGAAACAGGCATCCGTTGAATTCAAAGCACTCTCTGGAGCTGCTCGAGACGCAGGCGTTCAGAATAAAATGTTCGGTGTTTTTCACGACGCCGGATACAAGGGACTTTACGGAGGGCTAGGGGTTGATGCAATCAAGGCTCGTAAACGCATTGCTCCAAAAGAGCAGCTCATGGATCGCATGAACACCACTGAACTGGCGGCCAACCAATTCCGGATGACCCATACACGTGAGAAACTCAAGTTGGAAAAAATCAAGAATCAAAGAGATGCCATGGAGACTCATGAAATGGTCGGAAGGGAGGTTCGAGCAGCTATTGCTAAAATTGGCGTTGCGATGCCTGAAAACATCCCACCAGCTGAACCGATAAAGAATGTCGAAAAACGGCTGAAAAAGGCCAAGCCGAAACTGCTCCTAGAGAGACAAGATTCCGGCCTCTTACCACACAACTCTTCTGATGACATGGAGCCATGATCATGGCAACAACCGCTATTAAAAATGGCTTGGGGACAGCCGTCCGATTTATCCATTACTTCTATGGCAAAATACCTTCCTCTCTCT
>Ga0209579_10002494_pt1 | contig 14015 bp, 12 predicted proteins | sample Coa_R1_2_FD_187152 | JGI IMG/M metagenome (GOLD analysis project Ga0209579, IMG submission 187152) | Surface soil microbial communities from Centralia Pennsylvania, which are recovering from an underground coalmine fire - Coalmine... | ecosystem: Environmental > Terrestrial > Soil >... | reverse complement strand
GAATCAGTGGTGGCGATATTCAGGGAACGCTATCCCGTTTGGGAGCGACTTGGAAGGACCATATCGCTGACCGGCCCTTCAGCTTCAAATTCCTGGATGAGAGTTATGATCAGCTATATATTTCCGAGCAACGCTCTACCATACTTTTTTCTGTAGCTGCAGGAATAGCGATCATTCTGGCATGCCTCGGCTTGTTCGGCCTGGCGGCACTAATAACACTCCAGAGAACGAAGGAGATAGGAATTCGCAGAGTACTCGGTGCAGGGACGGGAACTATCACCGTGCTAATTGCCAGGAACTTTCTTGAGCTGGTGACACTTTCGATACTGATTGCGGTTCCTTTTGCATGGTGGGCCGGAAATCACTGGCTGGAGGATTTTGCTTTTCGCGTTCACGTTGAAAGTTACATATTCTTTTTGACGGCGATTTTGACGATAGTCATTGTTCTTGGTACTGTTGGATTCCACGCGCTTCGGGTCACGTTGTTAAATCCCGTCAGGAGTCTAAGACGAGATTAAGAAGAAATCAGAATCGAGTCTATTTCAGTTTGTAACTTGCTGGTCAAATTCATTCATGCGCAGGCTTTTCCAGATCTGGTTTTTGATCTTGTTGCTCATTGGCTTTGGCTACTTCCTTTGCACAATGCTGGACCGGAAAGTCCCTCCAAAAAAACCACTACCGAAAGGCACAGCATTTCTCCGCATTGCTCCTTGGGAAATGTCAATTTAAAGAACTAACGAACAGCAATCGATTCTTTCCATCGAACCATAAAATTGCCAGATTCGCCTCCAGGAAATTTGAAATTATAAAATTTTGCGCTTGTCCTGGGTTCATCAAAATTGATCTCGACGCTTCCGCCCTTTTCTTCGAATTCATCTCGCAAAGATCCCAGACGACGTATGCACGCCCTTCTCGCCTCTTCAATTTCATTAATGGGAGGCAGGTTTTTACCCGAGTAGTAAAAAATCATGGTGACGCATTAGATTTTAATCAAGAACCATAAATCTCAAAAGGTGCAGGAACCTTGTAAAAGGGTTTAGCAAAAATAAGAAAAACTAATCGCGCCTGTTCATTTTTTTGGAATTCCCTCGTCGAGCGCTATGTCATCCAGGTTCGTGATTTCTGGCAATCTTGCCCCGATTTTTTAAGAAAAAGGAGCGGCCGAAGACAAGACCAAAATTGACAAATTTTAGCAGTCTTTGCCTGGCGCCTGGTGACCCACAGTTATCAACTTCGGCCTGGATTTCATTTTTCCAATATTTGGAAATGGCTCGATTTTTGGTTTCAGTAGAATTCATAAATATTTCTTCTATATACACTTGGATTACGAACGGGATTGATAAAACTGCGAATCTAAGTACTTTGAACACGATAAGAAGGCCTGCACCATCTTCTAAAGTTGGTGCATTCTTTTTTCGTAGATCTACGTGATCCGGTGTAATTACCGCTGCCAATAAATTGGGCAGATCCTCTCTTTTTTTGCGCTTGATCACCGAGTATGTTTGTATTGTCAAGCTGATGATTAAAAAGGGTCGCCCCAATATCCAAAACCAATCACAGTATCCGTTTAAAACCAAATCCAAGTCCAGAAAAACCACGCGACCGGTTTAATCACCAAGACTGACAAGAAAAAATTCGTATCCGTTATCTAACGGAAGCCTTCGAAAACTCGAACAGCAATTTGATGAGCGATTAAATTGTTTACAGTACGTTCCAAAACACTTTGAGCCCCGGTAATGGGGCTCTTTTTTTATTAATTGCGAAAAAACTCCCTTCCAGCCAAGGATTCTTGCCATCGATTCGTTCCGTGCCAGATGCCCAGCGCGTCCGTGGCATTCCAGCACGATTCCACAAGAATAATTTTCTTTCATTGGTTTTATTCGGGCTACCGAACGATGACAACGGATTCCATTCTTCAAAACATTTTAAAGCATATCGATCTCGACCAGGGCGAGACGGATTATTTTTTTTCTTTGCTCCAATGTAAAAAAGTTCCCAAAAAGAACTTATTGCTGGGGTGGGACAAAGACCTGCCTGTCCCTTTCGAGCGGGATGAAGTCCCAGATGCATTCAAAGAGAATTCATCAAGGCATATTATGGATCATCGGCTGCCTGGACTATTACGATACCTTCCAACCATTTCCAGCATGGAATCCTGCTTGAAAAATATCCGTCTCAAGCGCGATTAAGGGGATTTTAGGTGGTCTCAAGATGAAATAGCGGCCCTCTTGAAAAACTGCGTCTTTCTCAGCCTCTGTTTTGTGACAAATGCACTCAAAATCCCTATCTTCAAACCCTGATCAATCGTTTGAAATGGAAGTGCATCGCCACCCAGAGCCGGCAAGGAAAGGGTTCAAGGGGTATTTCCTGGAATTCCTGATTTCTCATCAGTTTGAGCACGTAACGATGGACCCTTTTCCCGCTCTCAGTGAAAGAGAGCGCAGATTTATTGCCTCATATTATCGTATTCAGACATCAGCCGACGCCATATTATTTATGGAAACGATGAACAATCCTAACTCGAACCTGGTATCATTTGTCGAAGAAGAATGAATAAACTAAAATCTACACATTAATTTGATCGCATGAAGACCATATTTGAAGACCAATCGAGACAAGATCTGCTAGCGAGGATCATGAAACTTGACCAGCAAAGCCAACCAAAATGGGGAAAAATGAATGTGTATCAAATGATCAAACATTGTTCTTTGTGGGAGGAAATGGTTCTGAGTAAAAGGCAGTTTAAGAGGACGTTCTTGGGGAGGATCTTCGGAAAAGTGGCTTTAAAGGATATACTGAAGGACAAACCTATGAAACGCAATGTTCCAACGGTTCCGGGGTTCAAAATTCAAGGGGATGGTGATATCACCGTTGAGCAAAGATTGTGGATCGATCTGATTGAAGAGCATGCCCGGTCTCATCATGTGACCTACCCGCATTCATTTTTTGGAAATATGACAAGGGAAGAATCCGGCAGACTGGCTCACAAACATATCGACCACCACCTTCGTCAGTTTAACGTGTAGCACAAAAGGAAACTGTGCGGGTGACGGCGATTCCTTTGTAATCCATAGCGATGGGGATAATAGCCCGGAATTTTAGAGTGATTGTACTTTTGCAGGTAAAATCGCTTATAGCGACAACTATTCAATAAAACTAAAACTAACCGTTATGATTGCTTTGATCATTATCGCCACAGTTATTATTATCGTCCTTCTTATTGCTGCAATGGGTAACAAAGAAATGAACATCGGCCAGGAAACTACCATAAAAAAGCCGATAGCAGCAGTCTTCGAGTATGTAAAGCTGCTCCGGAACCATGAAAATTTTAGTGTCTGGGCAAAGATGGATCCCGACATGAAAAAGGAATACAAAGGTACAGATGGCCAACCCGGTTTTCTATTTTCATGGGATAGTCAGAAAAAGAAAAACGTCGGTATGGGCGAGGAAGAGATTAAGCACATCGTCAACCAGAAAAGTATTGAATACGAATTGAGATTCTTTAAACCCAGGCAGGATCAAGCTTCTGCGGAATTTAATTTTTGGCCAGTTGACGCGCAACAGACAAGAGTCAGGTGGAGTTTCCACAGTCGAATGAAATTCCCTGGTAACCTGATGAAAGGTATGATCAGCAAAATGTTGACAAGGAGCCTGGCCGAGGGCTTGGCGAATTTGAAGGCTGTTCTTGAAAAGGCTTAGTTTCGCCTTATCGTATCTTGATCGATGCTTGCGATTTCTGTCAGGACACTGCTCTTACCTGCGTGCCTGCCGCTAATCTTCTGAAGATAAACAAAGAACTTGTTTTGCTCGTTCCGACCAAACTTGATAACCTGATAATGCGTTTCGCCAATTCTTATGGAATCACTGTTTTCATTGACGGAGAAGCTGACAAAGCTGTTTGCATGGCAGCGATAAACCAGGCCTACATCGGTTGTCGCAGGATGGCTGAACCTGAAAAGTTCACCGGATTCCGAAGTCCATGAGAACTTCTTAACGGCGAGAATATCCAGGATCTCGTTCCATTGTTCTTTTGTGATCATGGGGGGCTGTTTTCCTTATAACACGATCTCTTTGAATTTATTGCGGGCAGAGAGTCAAGTTGAGCCTGTTTTCAGCCTTCAGGAAGGGTTTTGTTGACGGCTGTCCCGGTAAAAAAGTTGTCGAGCATGGGGCTTTTAACCTGGATATTTTTATACTGAATTGTCGATGGAGGTCTGTGACTTGGGTCATCTTTGTCCGTCCTCACGAATATACTGTCTGTCGTCAAGGCAAATGGGGCATAATTCCAGCGTTGATTGGAGGGGGAAATAGGTGACGCAGGTGCTACAAATGATTTGTTTATTCATATGGTGATGGCTGGCTTGATAAGGCTTCATCAATTTTTTCGCTGATCATTTGCAGTGCAAGATCAATTTCAAAACGATGGGTTCGATGACAGATGATAGCGCATCGCAGCCAAAGCCTTCCATCGATCACAGTTGATGACAAGAAGACTCTCCCATTGGAGTGGACTAGTGCGATGAGTCTCTGGTTGACCGAGTTGTCTTTGTCCGCCGGCCACCTAAAAACTGAAATCGATAATTCGGGTGAGACTGCGGTCTCGAAGCCAAGCCTCCTTATTTGTTTATCAAAGTACTCGCATAATAGCAGCTTCTCCTCCAGCGCGGCCCTCAAAGGTCCGATTCCGTAAAGCTGCAGCGGGAGCCACATTCTAAGAGAGCGGTTATGTCTACTAAGTTCGATACCTGTATCGGCGGGATTGATCTCTTCGACGTCGAAAGTGTCCTTCATGTAGTTGGCCCTGTAAGAATTGGATGCCAGCAGAATATTTCTGTCGCGCAACAGGACGGCTCCGGATCCAAAAGGAATAAACATGGTTTTGTGCGGATCCAGTACGATTGAATCTGAGCGTTCAATTCCCTTTAGCTTTTTTTTCATCGAATCGACAAGCATAAAAAATCCGCCATATGCGACATCGACGTGAAACCAGATTTTTAATTTCTCACAGACGGAGCCAATTCGGTCCAAAGGATCTATAGCTCCGGTATCGGTAGTGCCTGCCGAGGCAATAACCAGAAATGGCGCAAGACCGTTCGAATCATCTTCCAGCACCTGGGTTTCCAGCTCGTCAGCGTCCATTTGAAATTTTCCATTCATTGGGATCAGGTGCAGCTCAGCTTCGTGCAACCCGGTCGTGTGAATTGCTTTGTGAACGCAATGGTGCACTTGCTCGGTCATGTATATAACCGCTTTGGTTATATTTCCGGAATTTATTTTCCGATGATCTCTCGCCGCTTTGATGGCGATCAAATTTGCGGTCGATCCACCCGAGGTCAGGTTGCCATAGGCGTTATCCGGATAACCTATAACCGAAACCATCCATTTTATTACGTGGTCTTCGATCTTTACTGCACCAGGACTGGAAAACGCTATGCCGGCATACCTGTTTGTAATTGCCGCCAGCTGGTCTCCGATGGAACTCGCCCATAGGCCTCCCCCTGGTATGTATCCCAGATGACGCCCAGATGCAGGATTGATCCCGATCCTGTCCACTTCAGAGGCAAGTACGTCAAGGATGCTGTCTATTGATTTTCCGCCTTCCTCAATCTGGAATGATTCCAGTTTTTCCAGGCGACCAGTCGAATATCCATGCATTTGAGGGAGGTTTTGCAGGAAATCGTCGATATAGGCATCTGCTTTTTCTCTTGCTTCGCGGCGCTGATTCATGGATGATTCCAAAAGTCTCGCCAATTGTTCCAGCTTATTAATTCTTTCCATTAATCCAATGATTTAATTTGTAATTATTCAGGAATCATGTGCACCGCTACAGCGATCCTGATCCAACCGTTGATTATCAGGGTTTGATATGGCCGACACGAGCGATAACTCAATTCAGATGGAAGCTGCCTCACCCAACTTAAAAAGCAGGGAAGACATTGAGCATTTTGAAAGAGGCTTTTCAGATTTTGGCCTTAACCAAATATTTACTGGCAAAGGCTGAGCTCGTCAGTATTTTTTGTGCTGAATTGGATTACCTTGACCTTACCCGCAGCATAATGCAAAACAAGTGTGCCATATTGGGTTTGGAATGCATCCCAATCGGGATCCTTAATTTTCGGGTTGCCAAGCCATTTAAAAAGTGTTTCCCTGTCTGCGCCCATCAGGGGGATGCTTAATTTGCCCTTAAAATTTGGCCCCAATTCAATGTATTGCCGCTTTACAAAAAACTTGACGTCGCGGTCTTTGAAGAAAAGTGCATCGCCACAAGCAGAATCTCCTTTCGTCTCCCCTGTGAAGCAAGGCAAATTTTCTTTAATCTCCGGCATTTTAAAATTTGGCTTAAGATTGTTTAGTGTGCCGTTAAGGATGTCAACCGAAAAAACCCCGCAAGTCGGTTTGGCGGTCAGCTGTGCATTGGTGCGCGGAGTGAAGAAAAGCACTAACAGAGAAAGTACAAGCAATTTTTTCATAAACTTAATTTAGGATACGTTGTCAACACGTGCGAATATTGGTCTAAAGTTAAAAATAATGCAGTATTCCCCAACGGGGTTGGCTCAAATATTGTTTGGACGAAGGTGAATATTGTTCCAGGAATCATTCAGTTAAAATTAATCCAGCATGAAATTGCAAGGCAATAAAATTCTGATCACAGGCGGCGCAACAGGGATCGGATTGGGCCTCGCAAAGCGATTTATTGAAGAAAAGAACTCGGTGATCATTTGCGGGCGACGTGAACAGGTCTTAAAGGAAGTTGCAGACAGCCTACCTCACGTTATTACGATGACATCCGATTTGTCGATCGAGGAAGAACGATATGAATTATATAACAGGATACGGGAAAATCATCCCGATCTTGACGTCCTGGTCAATAATGCAGGCATTCAGCAATGGATGAACATTACTGATAGCGACTTTTATGCGCGTGCTAAGGAGGAGATTATTACAAACGTAATTGCACCGGTTCACCTCACGTCATTGTTTGTAAATCTGAAATCGTTTAAAACCATAATCAATATAACTTCTGGCCTTTCTTTCGCGCCTATGGCAAAGGTTCCGGTTTATTGTGCGACGAAGGCTTTTTTTCATTCATTTACGCTGTCTGCACAATATCTGCTAAAACCCCGCAATATCGAAGTAATTGAAATTATTCCACCCGCGCTCAATACCGATTTGGGGGGGAAAGGAATCCACGATTTTGCCCCGCCTGTCAGCGGTTTTATCGATTCGGTATTTGAACAATTAAAACAACAGAAATTCCAGATTGCATACCAGTCCAGCGAAACAAGACTGAATGCGAGTGCGCAGCAGTTGAGGGAAGCATTCAATATGATGAATCCACCTCAAAACTGAACTTGCAGCCATAAAAGATTTATCCTGCTTCTTTGTAGTTACAGCATGCTTTTTGGTTTGTGCTTTCCTTTGTCGCATTCGGAAACTTGCGATACCAATTAATGAAAAGCGATATGAACCGGCATTGCCTTTTTTCGAGGTCTGGTCATTTCTCTGTTCTCAGCCCATAACCTCCCCGGTCCTCCATTGGCCAATCATTCTACAATGAGCATAAAATTTGAAGCGTACCTTTATTTAGAAGGTCTCTATGGCCGCGACTTTGAATTTAGATCTGCAATAGATTGATCATGGATGAGGAATTTTCTTCTCAGGAAAGATTCGGGTTTAAGCGTCCGACCTATTGGCTCACCCGCTTTATGATCCTCAGGTTGCTGGGCATCGTTTATTCCGTCGCATTTCTAGTTGCTATAAACCAAATAGTGCCTTTAATCGGCGCGAACGGACTGCTTCCTGTTGGCGTTTTTCTCAAGAATGTTACGAATGCCTACGGATCTTCTACGGCAGGCTTTTTTCACCTGCCTTCTGTCTTTTGGATCTCTCATTCTGACGTTTTTCTGTTGACGATTTCGTGGATCGGGTTTTTGCTATCCGTTGTGGTGGTCGTCGGGTTGGCGAACATGCCGATTATGGTCATTCTTTGGTTTCTGTATATGTCGATCGTTCATGCAGGCCAGGACTGGTATGGATACGGCTGGGAAATTCAGCTGCTTGAAACGGGTTTTCTCGCCATTTTCCTATCTCCGGTGGTTGACTGGCGTCCATTTCCTAAACAGGCACCCTCTTTTCTCATTATTACTCTTTTTCGTTGGCTGATTTTTAGAATCATGTTGGGATCAGGGCTAATAAAGATCAGGGGCGATGAAGTGTGGCGCAACGGGACGGCACTCTATTACCATTTCGAGACTCAGCCGCTGCCAGGTCCTCTTAGCCGCTGGTTTCATTTCCTCCCAAGGTTTTTTTTGCGAGCGGGTGTCTGGTTCAACTATTTGGCTGAGCTGGCAGCGCCTTTTTTCATTTTTTGGCCTCGGATCACGCGGCATATTGCCGGTGTGATCATTGTCCTACTGCAACTTGTCCTGATCATTAGCGGGAACCTGTCGTTTCTGAACTGGCTGACGATTGTTCCGGCACTCGCTTGCTTCGACGACAGATTCTGGAGAAGAATCCTGCCTAAGGCTCTTGTCCGTCGGGCCGAAAAGGCTGATTCAGAAGCTGCACATTCGCGGGCGATACAAATAAGGTCATGGATCGTTGTGATCGTCATTGCAATTCTAAGCGTCCAACCTGTCCTCAATATGCTTTCGCCGCACCAAGTCATGAACACTTCCTTCGACCCTCTCGAACTTGTCAACACTTATGGTGCATTTGGATCCGTGGGCGGGGAAAGAATGAACGTCGTGTTTGAGGGAACATGGAGTGATTCCACCGCGGACAGCGAGGACTGGAAGGAGTATGTTTACAAGGGATTACCAGTTTCGCTAAAAGATCGCCCCCCCCAGGTTGCTCCCTACCAGCTGCGATTGGACTGGCAGATGTGGTTTGCCTCAATGTCGACATACGACGAATATCCGTGGACATTGAATCTTGTTTGGAAGCTCCTTCATAACGATCCCGGCATCCAAAGCCTGTTCAAAACAAATCCTTTTCAGGAAAAGCCACCAAGATTTATCCGGGCGGTTCTCTATCGATACAGCTTCGCAAAAGCGGGAAATGCTCGTGGTGAATATTGGAAAAGGGAGCGGCTCGGTTTGTGGCTACCACCATTTTCCACCAATGATTCAAGTCTGGTGGAATTCCTGAAAACAGAACGATGGATACAGTAGGATGCTTCCTCGGAACCGAACTACTCAAAAACATGTCTGTGGCAGTTACTGCTGTTAAATTATCAAGAAGGAAGACAACGGTTTCAAAACTTTGCTAAATTTATTACTCTAAATTTTCATTCACTAACGCACAAATTTTGCACCATGGCAAAGTCAGGAAAAAAGGCTTCTAAAAAGCCATCCAAAAAAGATTCAAAAAAATCAACAAAAAAAGCCGAAAAAAAGGCGGAAAAAAAGGCAGTGAAAAAGGCGGCTAAGAAAGCTGCGCCGACAAAAAAACCTGCGAGCAAGAAATTTCTTGTAATTTATCATGCACCCTTTGATGCAATGGCAAGGATGTCAGACGATACGCCTGAGCAGCGGGCTGCAGGTATGGCCATGTGGAGGGCCTGGGCAGACCGCGTAGGGAAAAAGTTGACGGACCTTGGGGCGCCGCTGATGAATGGCAAGCGCATCGGAACAGATGGCAAGCAATCACCAAGCAGTAAAGAAGTAGCGGGTTATTCGTTATTGCAGGCGGAAGACCTCGCCGAAGCGCTCGGACTCTTGGAAGGTCATCCGCATATTTCGGGGTGGCATCCGGATGCTACGATTGAAATCCACGAAACAATGCTCTTGCCGGGGATGTGATGTCTTTCTCTTACCGGAACCGGAATTTAAGTTTCCTGTCGAACGAATCGTAACCCGTTCGACAGGTCGGCGTTGCGCAAAAGGGGAAATAGAAATGTTTAAATCAATAATATAGCCGGGTCTTTTTTCGCTTCGGGTCGCAGTAGAAAGTGGGAGTCTGGCTTTTATGATAGCTGGCCATATCGGCATTGACAGCTTCAAAGATCTTCTCAGCTGGCGTATTTTCGGGCATCTTACTCGCCACCCGCACAAGCGAAGCGGTAAAAAGGCTTCTATTTACTCCTTTGGGATCATTAAATTCAACGGCTTTTTGCAAATCAGTCGTCGCCGACATAAAAAGAAACATGGAGTTCTTTCGGTAAACGGGCCGTTGAATCGTGTCGGCTTCAGTGACCGTGGGCACAAAAGAAGCACTAAACGATTTTTCCTGCACTTCAGCCGGGACCTTTATCCCCTGTTCTGCGGAATCATATCGATTTAATCTGTCGCGAATCAAGATCTTGATGATGTCCTCCGGGCAACGGCCGACCCCATCCGAATCCACTGGGAGGCATTCCTTCATGGTATATCTTTCCTTGTCCCGGCAGTCAGGTACGCCGTCACCATCTGCATCGGCCAAGGTGTTCCGCCCGCTGGTATCCGTAGGGCATCCTGCCGGGACCGGAGTGGGGACTCCGGCAACACTGTCCATCCACAATTGAAAGTTGGCTTTATTCTTTGCGACGACACCGAGGATGTCATCGAGGTCGACTGATTTTGTATGTTCGGACAAGTCCGCGTTGGCACCCGCCATGGCCAGGCTGCCGCTGAAACAACAGTCAAACAGTGATGTCAAAACGACTTTTTTGTCTATGAACCGGTTGAACCATTGTTTTAGCGTAAAATCCCTCAAAAAACATTTCATGTGGTCATCAAAATCATAGAGATCGCTGGTTAGCATGGCCTGGTTCATTCCCTTTTTCACCGGATCTCCAACCTCGTCGTCATTTTTTAACCAGACCCCATGGCCTGAATAATAAAATAACATGGCGTCGCCCGATTTGCATTGTGCGAGTTTTCTTTTCAAGCCGCCGACGATATTGTCACGGGTCGCATTCCCATTGTAAATCGTATCAACATGAGAGGGAAGGAAGTGATATTTTTTAATCAGCAAATTCCGTATTGAATTAGCGTCATTGACGCATCCACTCAGGCTCACCTCGCTTTTGACACCTTTTGCTTCGTAGTAGTCATTGATGGCCACCAGGAGTGCCCACTTGCCCTGGCCCGTAGCCGCATTTATCAACAAAACCATCACAATCGCTCCAATGTGATGTTTTAGATTAGGCATGAAATCGCGATTAAAGCTTAATTTGTCCGTACAATTTAATCAATCTGCCAGATGGCAATGAAATTAATTTCATTGTTCGCAATCCTCCTGTTGACCTGCCTCCGGCCCAATGCCCAGGATAGGGCAATTGACAGCCTGCAAGAGATTTTGCGAAAGGAAAAGTCCGATACTGGCAAGATAGTCCTGATGATAGAAATCAGCAGCCTCTATCAAAAATCGCGGCCTGATTCAGCACTTGCCCTTGCGCAGACGGCTTATTTTGAGGCTAAGAAAAAAAAGTTTCTGAAAGGACAATCCTGGGCTTTGGCTCAGATGGCGAACGCCAACGCAAGCATGGGCAATTACCCAAACGCTCTCCAGTATAACTTTGAGCAATTGGATGTCGAAAAGGTTAGGGGATATGATCCCTTAAACATTGCTATCATCTATCTGAATATCGCGCTGCTTTACGAAAGTGTCGATGAGTTTTCCAAAAGCGTGTCCTTCGGCCTCGGCGCCGATTCCATCACGAGGGCAAATAAGCTGGACAATCTTTTACTTTATAGCCTGCTTGATCTGGGTGATATATATGAAAAGAAAAATGTACTTGATTCAGCAGTTTCGTATACCAAAGCATGCCTGGCCGAATCCCGCCAACAACGTAACCTGCTTATGCAGGCCAGCGCTCAGAACAACTTGGGAAATATTTATTTCAAAATGGGCGACCGCGTCAACGCGCGAAAATCCTATGATTCAGCGCTTCCTAGACTTCTTGCGCTGCAGGATTATTCCAACGCATCTGAAAGCTTTTTGGGCCTTGCGAGATTATTCGCACTCGATCACCGCTTCGATTCCGCCATATCCTACGCTAGGAAGTCTTTTGCGATTTCAAGGGATAACAGTTTTCTTACCAAATCTGTGGATGCCGGCAATTTGCTGGCAACGCTATATAAAGAAAGTCGCAATGCCGACAGCGCGCTGTTTTACGAAGGAGCGGTCATGTCGCTCAAGGATTCGATTGACAGCCGTGAGAAGATCAATGAGTTTCAGAGCATCGCATTTAGTGAGCAGCTCAAAGTAAAGGATCTCGAGGAACAGCAGATACGCGTACGCGGCAATATCCGGTCTATAGCCTTGTTGGCTGGGATCGCAGTTTTTATGGTGATCGCGTTCCTATTATATCGAAATAATATGGCAAGGAAAAGGACGAACCTTGTTCTGGAAACCCAAAAAAAGGAGCTGCAGGAGACTCTGCAGGAACTCAACAATGCACAGAAACAGTTGATCCAGACCGCAAAGATGGCATCCCTGGGCGAGTTGACAGCAGGGATCGCCCATGAGATTCAGAACCCGTTGAATTTTGTCAATAATTTTTCTGAGGTGAGCTCCGAATTGCTCGAAGAAATGAAAGCAGAAATAAAACAAGGGAACACCGAGGACGCAATTAGCATTGCCGGCTACATTGGACAAAACCTGGAAAAGATAGGCCAGCATGGCAGGCGGGCGGATAGTATCGTAAAAAATATGCTCCAACACTCCTTGAAAACCTCGGGGCACAAGGAGCCGGTTGATGTGAACAAGCTTGTGACTGATTACCTGCAATTGGCCTACCATGGCATGAAAAATAAAGACCGGCAGTTCGAAACGCTACTGAATACGAACCTGGACAGTTCGGTTGGACGAATAAATCTGATTCCTCCGGAAATTGGGCGTGTGCTCCTCAACCTGTTCAATAACGCATTTTATGCCGTTGAACAAAAGAAAAAATCGTCTGCAAAAAAAGGAATGACATTCGAGCCAATCGTTTCCGTCATCACGCAAAAGCGCGGAAAGAACGTGATTATATCAGTAGCAGATAATGGGGATGGCATCCCTAAAAATATCACGGATAAAATTTTCCAACCTTTTTTTACGACCAAGCCGGCCGGCCAAGGGACCGGTCTTGGGTTGTCATTGAGTTATGATATCATCAAAGCTCATGGCGGCGAACTGGCCCTGATTCAAAATGATGGCTCGGGTGCTCAATTTGATATCATATTGTCCTGAGCAATATCGCAAGCCGTTCTTTCACTCGAAGGCAATAAAACCTCTTCCGGACAACCAGTAGACTCCAGTCGACTTCCATTCAGATAGCCAAGTTTCTCTTAGTGTCCCGGAGGGGCGGGCTGGCCGCCTTTGCTTCCTGTATCAGTTGCTTTCTTAGTCGTGTCCATCATTTTCTTGGTGGTGTCTGAGGACATTTTCGAAGAGGTATCAGTCGCGGTGGTTGAAGAGGAGTCTTTGCTAGCCGAGGAGCCGGAGCCGTTACAACTGAATACAGAGATAACAACAACTGCACAAAGGGCAAATAGGAGCGTAAATAGTTGGTTGCTCTTTTTAAGGGGTGTCATAAAAGAAATATTTTTTCCAATATAAGATTATTTTCCCGCCGTTCCACAAAATAAATTTATTGGGGGGCCAGGCTTATTTGTTGTCCGTCGCCTGGTTTATCAGACTGGTGAGTCGTGCAAGAAGATCGTTGTCATAGCGAGGATTTAGGTATTTTTTCAACGCATCACTCGCCGCAGCGGGATTTTTTTGGGCAACCAGGATACCGATAAGCCTTTCCAGATCCTGGTCGCGCGTAAAAGACGGAGTCCCCAATGCGAATTCATAATATTGCCTGGCGCTGGCCAAATCTTTTTTGTCATAGTAGAAATCGGCTATGGTGTGACAAATGTCATGAAACCTGTCGGGGTCAAGGGTCACCGCCCTGCCATAGAAGTACATCGAACTGTCCTTCGATTGGTCTTTCAGGCCGTAAAGTTTGCCCAGGTTGTAATAAACGTATGACAAGGTTGAATCCATTTTGAGCGCAGATTGGTAATAAGCGATAGCCCGCGGATAGTCGGACGGCGCCTGGA